>ENA-OUUV01001113-OUUV01001113.1-human-gut-metagenome-genome-assembly--contig:-NODE-1113-length-14300-cov-10.504458_pt1 | contig 14300 bp, 22 predicted proteins | sample MGYA00237952_ERZ548838 | MGnify/ENA primary metagenome ERZ548838 (study PRJEB26490, sample SAMN05194705) | human gut metagenome | biome: terrestrial biome; feature: human-associated habitat... | reverse complement strand
TGTTTCGCGCAGCATATCCATTCCCCATAGGAATCTGCCTAAGAATTTGCTTTTTTCGGCTTTGACCGGCACCGAAAGATTTCCTTTCGCCAGTTCCTCGGTCAGCGACTGCATCTGCTCAAACGGCTTTATGATCTTCTTTCCGATATAACAGATCAAAAAAACAGACAACAAAAACAGAATTCCCAACGCAATATCCATGAGAATCCAGGTTCTGTAGTCTGTCTGTGTATAAATGATCTTGTAGATGGCATCGTTTTTATCCTGCACACGTACAATGCCCGGTTCCTGATTGTTTGCCATCCAATAATAAAATATATTCGCAAGTGCAATGATCATAAGTTCCACGCCCCAGAACTTCGCTGCAAATTTTTTGTAATTATTCATATCGGTATCCCGTTCCCCAAACCGTAATTATATGTTTTGGCTTTTTCGAATCCTGCTCGATCTTTTCCCGCAGCCACTTAATATGTACCGTGAGCGTCTGCAGCTCCGATTCACTGTCGCTTCCCCAGATGCGGTTGAACAGGTATTCTTTCTTCAATGTCGTTCCTTTATTTTCGACCAGCAGTTTCAGCAGCTGGAATTCCTTTTCCGTGACACTAACCGGTGTCCCGTCCACAGTGAGCGTCTGCGTGACATTGTTCAATTTCAGATTGTCGCATACAATTTCATCCAATGCATATTTTCGTTTGAAAATGCCGTTGATCTTGGCGATCAGAATATCGATATCATACGGCTTACAGATGTAATCATCCGCGCCGATCTGCAAGCCTTTTAATGTGCTCTCCTTGTCATCCCTTGCAGTTGCGATCATAATATGTGCATTTGAAGTCTCCCTTATTTTGGAACAGACGGAGTATCCGTCCACCCCGGGCAGACCGATATCAAGCACGACAAGATTGGCACCGTACTGCTCAAAGATCTGAAGTGCCTTCTCCCCGGTGTCCGCAAGGCTCACCGTATAATTTTCTTTTCGCAGGAAATCGCACAAAAGTGTACCGATCTCCCTGTTGTCCTCTACGATAATAATGTCCGGCATTGTTCTCCCTCGTGATTCAAAAACTGATACCACCATATTAACATCAATCTGTAGAAGCTTCAATTACCTGCTTTGTATGCATTATTTTACCTCATGCCCCGTTACTGCCTCAAAATGATATTTTACAATTCCAAGATCAATCTTGGAATAAAAACCACCAAGACTTTTGGCGGTCACAATTCCGTTTTTCAGTTCAAAATAAAACTTCTCCTGCTTATTCCAAGTGGCACAACTACATCCTCCATCCTAGATTTTCCTGCGGGAAGAATTTCCACTAATTTTGTAGAAGCAAAATTCTAATTGCTTTTTGATAGCACAAATGCTATCATATGTATAGAATTAATATATCACATTCGGAGAACACATACTAATGTACAACATTGAATTTTATGAAGATTCCAATGGCAAATCAGAACTTTGGGAGTTTCTTGAATCTCTTCGAATTAAGGCTGCTACAAACAAAGATGCACGCATCCAATAAACAGATATCTTTGTACATCCAGCTCCTCGAAGATAACGGAACACGACCTAATGAAAATATTACAAAACATATTGATGATGACATCTGGGAACTTCGCCCAGGCAACAATCGTGTTTTATATTTTTATTTCAAAAATGATACTTTTGTGCTTTTGCATCAATTCCGCAAAAAAACACAAAAGACTCCCAAACGCGAAATTGATAAGGCAAAGGCTGAACGTGATGATTACCTTGCCCGAAAGGAGGCTGATTGATTATGAAAACCTGGAATGACTATAAGGAACATGTAAGATCTATTGATTCTGAAAGCGGAAAAGACATGGATGAAATTGAAAATATCTCTGCCATCGTAAGTGCCATGGTTGAACAGCGCACTTCCCTTGGTTTGAGCCAAAGAGATCTCGCAGCTATGTGTGGTATACCACAATCATCCGTAGCACGTATTGAATCTTGCAAAACTACTCCGAATCTCGGAACACTGCTTAATATTTTTCAGCATCTTGGTCTGAAGCTTACCGTGAGCCCAACCAAAAACATCTTATAACTTAAGAAATACAACCTTTCTTATTGCATTAAAGGGAATGTGGATAGAGTATATCATCATCGGATTGCTTGCCTATTTCGTGTCCAGTCATCTCGCAAAAATGTGCGCCTTCCGCGTTGTCCAGCCAGGCGACCGGCCGATTTTTATCATCTTTGCGATCCAGACTTTCACGGTAATCTGGCAGGTTGCATTCGCCAGTGTGATCGGTGCCTATCACGGACATGGATTTACCGCCAACTTTATACCGGATTATCTTATGACCTATTGCAAAAACAATGTAAGCTATTTATATGCAAAAGCAATCAAAAAATCAATCGTAAAAAAATACGATTGATTTTTCGATTACTTATACGCATTACAATGAATTAAAAAGTCAGCCGCATCTGATGCCACACAGCGTTTCCGTGTGTGGATTTATCGGACACGCCTTCATCAACAAAACCAAATTTTGCATAATACTTGATCAGTTTTTCCTTGCAGGTCAGCACAAGTCCTTTTCTTCCCTGCTCTCTTGCATCCTTGATTGCACATTGGATCAGTTGTCCTGCATATCCGTGTTTACGATAATCCGGAAGTGTATTGACACCGAATATCATCTGCCATGCACCATCCTCGTTGTGCATAGCAGCCTTCTCATACATTTCATCTGTCAAATCTGCCTCATCGGTTACAAAACCATCTACAAATGCGATCAGTTTGTCTTCCTCCAACATAATCCAGAAGTGATTTCCATAATACCGGATTCGACCGGCAAATTCTTCTTTCGTTGCAGCCTCCGTTGCTGGGAAACACTCTGCCTCTACATTTGCAATCTCGTTAAGATCATCCATGGTTGCTGTTCTTATCTTCATTTCTCATTCCCCTAATTTTCATTCTTTCCCTTAAATTTTACCGCATTTTAAGGACAAGTCAATCCAACAACACTCCCTGTGCTCCACTAATATATAAAGTGTGTATCAACGAAGCCAGTTCATCTGTTTGTTGGTTGGTTGATAAACGTTTCTCTAACTTTTATAATATTGTACAACACAGTGTTGGATAATGAAAGGAAGAGTTATATGAATGCAATTATCATTTATTATTCCCGTTCTGGAAATACTGAAAAAATAGCAAAACAACTTCAGTCAGATCTGGGTGTCACATGTATGGTATCTCTTAATTGCACATTTGTTTTCATCTATTTCTTGCAATCCATTATGATCTTCTCACACAGATCATATCCCAGCTCGGAACTGTTCAGTGACAATGTGTAATTCTTTGCCATCCCCCACTTCTGATCCGTATAAAATCGATAATTTGTCATACGCCTTTTATCGATATCTGCCATCATTTTTTCTGCTTCCTCTTCGGTAACATTGTACAGTTTACAGATACGCGCCACCTTTTCCGGCATATCCCCATGTATAAAAACGTTCAGCACATCATCTCTGTCTTTTAAGATAAAATCCGCATTCCGTCCTATGATCACACAGCTTTCCTTTTCCGCAATCTCCAAAATTACTTTCCTCTGTGCTTCATACACCATATCCTCAATTGATTTTCCTGTGACATCACGCCCGGAAAAAGCGTAGGCAAACAAGCCTTTCTTTGGCGACAACTCTGTCCTTTCCGTAATATATTCCGGTGAAAAGCCGGATTGTTCTGCAATCTGCGCAATGATATCTTTATCATAATATTTTATGCCAAGCTGCTTTGCCACTTCTTCCCCAATAAAACGACCACCGCTTCCGAACTCTCTGCTGATCGTAATAATTCTTTTTGCCATAATCACATCTCCCTTTCACTTAAAACATCTACTTTTGTTTTACGGATTCTCTTTAAAAATGCATAGCCGGCCAGACACGCGATAAACTCTGTGATTGGGAACGCCCACCAGATCAGCGAAACTCCCATCTGTCCATTTCGGACGAAAATAGAAAAAATGCCTGCCAACGGTAATATAATTACAAGCTGTCTGAGCAACGAGATTACAAGTGACTCCATACCACCATCCAATGCCTGATAAATCCCCTGATATGCGACATTGATTCCCGCAAAAATAAAGCTGATGGAGATAATTCTCATGGCTCCAATAAAATATTCTCTTGACTGTCCTGCGTTAAATAAAGTTGCAAATGCACCCGGAAAAATTTCCGTGATCAACACACCGAGGATCATAAGTGCGATCGTATAAATCAACCCGTATTTAATGCCATCCTTAATTCGCTTTTTACTTCCCATTCCATAGGAAAAAGCGATGATTGGTGTGATCGCATCACGCAGACCAAATGCAAGGAATAACACAAACTGCTGCACTTTATAAAACAATCCGTATGCCGTCTGCGCTGAAGGATTAAATTTTAAGATCAGATTCATCACATATACCATGATTGACATCAGTGCCTGTGCAATGATCGCCGGAAGTCCGATCGAATAAATTTCTTTTATAATTCCAGCATCCGGCATCATGTACTTCGCTCCATGTTCAAACTCTTTATTTAATTTTATATGAAAAATGAAGAGTAATACTGCCGATGCAACCTGTCCGATTACTGTCGCATACGCAGCACCTTCTACTCCCATTTCAGGAACAGGTCCAATACCATAAATCATAATTGGATCAAGAATAATATTTACCACTGCCCCCACTACCTGACCAATTGTAGAATAAAGAGAACGTCCGGTTGCCTGCAATAATTTTTCAAACAGGGAAAAGAAGATAATTCCAAACGAAATCACGCAGCATATTCGAAGATAACTCGTTCCCATTGCAATTACTTCCGGATCAACCGTCTGCGATGAAATATAGGTTTTCACTCCGAAAATTCCAAACAATAGACATACCGCATAAATAATTACTCCAAGAAATAAACTATTTCCCGCAACTTTTGCTGCTTTTTTGCTGTTTCCCTGTCCAAGTGTCCTCGCAAGAAGTGCATTTGTTCCCACACCGGTTCCGATTCCTACTGCTACCATGAGCATCTGTACCGGAAATACCAGCGTCAATGCATTTAATGCGGCTTCGCTTCCCTCCTTCATGTTCCCGACAAAAGCGCTGTCCACAATATTGTAGACCGCCTGCAATGCCATAGATAAGATCATCGGTATTCCCATCTGTACCATGAGCTTATTGACCGGCATCTCCTTCATCCTGTTACTTTCTGCCATCTTAACTGAATCCTCCTTTTTCTGCATAAAAAAAGCATGTACTTATCTCACAAGCTGGACTTACGCTGATAAGCTACACACTTTTTCATGGCATTATAAAAATAAAAAACGAGCAGCAAAACTGGATTTACGCTCGTTTGCTACTCGTTTGAAAATTATTATATTTCTCTTTTTCTAAAAAGTCAAACAAAACTTTCAAAATGATTACTTTTTGGATATCGGTTTCATAATTTTAATTTTTTTTATTTTTTGAAACCGCTCATGTTATTTAACTGTCAAACTCCCGTTTCGTGAAGAATATCGAAACACATATAAAATCAAATGCTATTATAATAGTACAGATAGACGAAACGTCAAATGCTCACGTGACCAAGTCAATAGAATATTTACTCTTATTCCGACTCCATCTCTCCGGTCGCTGCCTCCATAACCGATTCCACCGACACAACCTCCGGTCCGGCTGCAAATGCTTCCTCTGCATCAGCTGCTTCCATTGGATCCTCACGCTCTTTCTTTTCCTCATCATCCCAAAGCGACTTATACTTTTTGCGTTTTTCCAACCGCGCCATCATTCCGGCATTTTTCGCCATCATGTACAGATCCTTATCAAATTCCATCAGCTTTTTCTCATCCTGTGCTGGCACAATGTCTCCATGCATGATGCGTCTGGCTACCGTCATGATTTTTCCCATTTCCTCACCGTAGTCTTTCGCAGCCTCGTCCTGCTGCTTTGCCGCAACACTGTTAAACTTGCTTTCCCACTGCTCCATAAGCTGATCTACATAATCCTGATATTCATCCTGTTTTTCTGCGACGGCATTATATTGCAAATCCAGAGTGGCTGCCTCATCGGCATACAATGTTTTACCGTCCGGTGTGCTTTCCATCCGTTCCTTTAGCTCATTTCGCTGCTTTGACAGTTTGAATTTCTGCTGATTGTATGATTTCAGAACAGAACTGTAGATTCCTCTTGCCTCTCCTACTTTCATAATGTCTCCTCCGTGAAATATATCCATTGTTTCCCTTATATTTACTATATCGGACCATTCACGAGATTCTTTATTCACACCCTACTCTTCGCGCCATTCTTTTAGTGCAGAAGAAAGCTTTCTGTCAATATCTATTCTGGTTGCTTCACACGCATCAGGGTATTCTTTTGCCGCTCTGAATATAAAGCGCAGCACAAATTTAAGACCTACCGGCAATGCCATATGAAGCAAAGATTCCGGCAGTACAAAATGCGTTCCATGTTCATACACAAGCGGTACATATTGACAGGTATGAGGACGCTCCTTTAACCGCTGGTCCATGCGGCGGATATATTTTCCCGCTTCCCAGAAGGAATCATCATCTGCACCAACAAGAAACAGCCTTCCTTTTATATTCTCAACCTTGATCATTTCCTCTTCTGAATGTTCTCTTGCTTTTTCCGAATCAATGAACAGACAGGTGCTGCGTTCAATATCACCGGAGCCTTTTGTCTCTTCTTCCACTTTCTTCCAGTATACCGGATGTTCATACACAAACGGCATATAAGCAAGGGGCTTTCCTTTCCAGGAAAGAGTAGAAGCACCCGGAACCGGCCACTCCTTACATCCATCTTTCTCTCCCTGTTCAAAGCCCTGCCATACAAAGTCACTTGGTGTAAGTCCAAAAGTCAATGTAATATCCGGAAAATACGAAGCCGCAACAAGCGAATCCATACCGGCCGTACTCATTCCCATAATTCCGATTTTTCGGTTACCATTTTTCTTCAGCCATTGAATGGCTGCCTCAATTCTCTCCAACGGATAATTTACATGACTATAATTTTTCTTTCCGGGAGACATGCAAAGCGCATTCACACCATTTTTGTGTAACCATTTTGCACCGCACTTTGCCATATAGTCATTCGGATCATCTCCAAATAATCCAATCACTGCACAATCTGAACGATTGGGATTTTCATAATAAGTTCCGTAGAACCCATCTTTTTCGGTTTCAAAAAACAGCTTTTTCATAGTTTTTCCCTCGACTTGATCTCAACGCTTATCGTTCCTGTCAATGTCAAGTTAGCACACACTAACTATGCTGTCAACTTTTGTTTTCCTATGAATCTGTGTGTTGATTCATTCCAAAAGCCACACCAGTAACTATGATGTACCCCACCAGCGAAATAACAGACGCTTCCATGCCAAATTCACCGCCCGTCACCGCAAATGATTTTGCATCAAGAACATAAGAAATCCGGTTCAATCCCTGTCATTGGCGAACAGGTTCCTAACAGTTCCTGCAATATAGCTCTGCGTCTGTCCTGCTCATCTGGCGCCGTACGGTTGTATTCCCAACAAAGCTTCTTTGCATGATTCTGTGCCTCTGTTGGGATATTTTCATAGCCACTGGCATATGCGGCGGGACGTTTTATAAATTCAAGCGGAGTCATGTTTCTTATTTCTTCTGCCATCAAAGTTCTCCTTTTCTGACACTTCCTATTTTCTTTATTCGATTATTTTTTCGTTATATCGCCATTACAAAGAGGTCCAATGATATGCAATTCTTGGTGTACCATCTTTTACATATATAATACCGCATTTGGTGAAGCCGTTCTTTTCAATCAGCTTTTGCATGATCCGATTATCTGCATGGGTATCCACTCTGATATTCTGAGAAATATTTTTACAGTAATCCGCCACACATTGAAACAGACCATGCTCCTGACCATCCCCGGCAAGTCTGTGAATCGTAAGATACGGTTCATCATTCAGCCAGTTGCCGTCTTCAATATGTTCATATGTAGGGTCTGCATCTTCAAACAGTGCACATACCCCATTTGTGTAGGATTTCCGGATTGTATCATATAGTCCTGCGCATATTTGTAGATTTTCATAATCTGCTCAAAATCTTTTGAATTGGCATCTCTTATTTTCATCATGTCTTTCCTCTATTTCATTTTATCCTCCAGTTTAAATATCGCTCGTAACGATTTTTATAAAAATGGCACCATGTAAACTGGTATGCAAAAAATATCCTGCTCCTTACTCATATCTTTCGTATAAACTAAATATCTCTTTAATATTCTTCCCAAATACTTTTCTGTAAACACATCAAGTGATCTATGTGTTTTATATCCTGACGATTTAACCTCTATTGGAACTATTTTATTCTTTCTTGCCAAAATAAAATCTATTTCATAATTATGTTTGGATTTTTTATTCATAATTGTGTGATAGAATAATTCATTTCCATTTGAGGCCAGACATTGAGCTACAATATTTTCATATAAATATCCTAAATTCACACTTAATTTATCATTTAACAGCTTCTGATAAATCTCATTTTCTGTGAAATCTTTGTCCTTAAACATTAATGTTACAAACAGACCCGTATCACTTAAGAATAGTTTAAATTTTGATAAATCCCTTGTATTGGACATACCGGCATCTGGATCATTTGTATTATATGCAACCATTACGGTCTTTGAATCTTTTAGTTCTGCAATCAGTTCTAATATTTTGTCTTGTTTCTCGCCATTTAACACACTACTCGTCTGATATCTGGCTGCGTTTTTATTTAACTGGGCTGGAATCGCATCAAATAGCATTGCTAACCGTCCTGTCGGATCAATTTTTGCAAAATCACTTTCATACAAATTCAGGATATCTCTTTTTATCTCATCTACTTTTCTAAAATTGTTCGTTTCAATATAAGTTGACACCGCCTGTGGCATTCCACCAACCAGCATATATAGACGAAATTGCCTTAATTGCTTACGATTAATTGCATCTCCTAATCCCTGATTCATATCAAAACATTTTTTTAATAGTGAAAATGTTGCTGTATCTCCAATTGCCCATAAAAATTCCTCATAATCCATTGGATACATACTGATTTTTCTTTCCTCACTGGGAATTAAAATATCCTTCACATTTTTCTTGATTGAAATAAGTGATCCTGTTTCAATATAATCATATCGATGATCTGCAACCAAGGCTTTAATTGCCTGACGTGCTGCCGAACAAAGTTGAACTTCATCAAATATGATTACTGAATTCCTTTCTTGCAAATCTACTTTATATTGCAATTGCAACTGCAGAAATAAAAAATTCAAATCTGAAACATCTTCAAAAAGTTTTTTGGTTTCTTTTGATGCTCTTGAAAAATCAATCAATATATAACTTTCATATTCATTTTTTGCAAATTCTTCAACTACAGTTGATTTACCGATTCGTCTTGCACCTTCAATTAAAAGAGCGATCTTCCCATTTGAATCTTTTTTCCATTCTTGCATTTTACTATATATTTTACGTTTAAACATTGCGCTTCTCTTTTCCGCATTTTTTATTTTTCAATTTTAGCACATTTCCGCATTTTTTTATATAGTATTTTGTAGTATTTCCGCATTTTTTACATTCATTATCTTTTCCATCATTTCCACAAACAATTCCGGTTTAAGTAAAACCAGTCCTGCATGTCCCAATTCGGGTAATACTTCAAACTTTGTCTGAGGGAATTTACGTTTCATATAGGCTATATCCTGTTTTCGCTCTCTTTCCTCCCCTTTGGCATACCAGTAGTGAATCTGTGTATCTACTTGCGGGACCGGTTCAGGGACTTCATAATTATTGCAGGAATCAAAAGTTCTCCATAATGTTTTCCTGCTGCAATGTCTCAGAACATCTGCCACATACTGCAAATCTTCTTTGGAATAGTCATCTGTTGCAAATGCTTTTTCCAGTAACCCTACACCGCCTGTCCTTCCAAGCATCATCATCAGATAATCCTTCAGTGCTATAAAGCGTGTTACAATCCATGGTAACTGATAAGGTGTAATTCCACCATCCATGATACAATGCTCTATCTTAATCATTTGTCCAAGGGTTACCATCAATGCAATAGAGCCTCCCATGGAACAACCATATACTGCATATAATTTAGTATAACCTTCTGCCTTAAGCCAGCTGTTCAATTCTAACGCAATCTGTTCCACACTGGTAAAATCGCTGTCATTCTCAAAATCATAACCGGGCAGTGCCGGAACCAACAGGTGATAATTTTTCTGTAGCAGAGGAATCACATATTCAAAGTAATCCCATTTGACAACAGAAGGATGAATCAACAAGATTGTTTTCTCATTTTCTTTTCCGAATTCATGGATATTCACTGTTCTATACCTCCTTCGAATTAAAATACAATTTTATTTGTGCTGCCATATCATCTCATAATCTTTTTCCCCGGTAGCTTCATCCAAACCTTCGCCCCGGATTTCAAAGTCTTCTCTCTGATAAAAATTTATTGCGCGTATGTTCTTTTGGTACACGTTTAAATGTAATTTCATTCGTTTCTCTTTTGCAAAATCCAGTAAAAGTTTTCCTATCCCCTGTGACTGCATTTCATCCGAAACAAAAATTCCTTCTATAATATTCATCGTTTAAACCTACAAACCCTTGTATTTTATTGTCATTTTCATACACATAGACTTCTGCCTGTGGCAGCATTTCCTTCACTGCATCATAATTATTTTTCCAGTATTGAAAAGGAATAAACTCATGAGCTTTAAGGTTTGTATCCAACCACAGATCTGTAACTCTGTTGATATCTGCTTTTTTTAATTTTCTGATCATATTAATTATTTTCTACGAACCAGCCCAAAGATTCCTTTAAACTCAACAACCGTAAAGTATTTAAGTTTGTATGTCCTTTTTTCCTGATCCATCGCTTTGACAATAGCTTCCATTTCACTTTTTACGCTTTCTTCATCATTATACCAACCAAGAATGATTGTATGTGCTCCCCAAAAGCCAACCCGGTCAACCGCCTGCAATATATAGGACGGCTCATTCTTTGCCGGAAATACAATCCTGCTATATCTTACAGAAATACAATCAACTGTTTGGCTTCCGTCAAATGTCATAATTTTTATATTATCTGTTTTAGGGAAAACAACTTCCTGCGGTTCATCTCCGTCAGTCGTAGATTCATTATCCATAAGGAAATCAAGTGATACATTTAACTTTTTCGCTATGGTGAGTAATTTGTCGGTTTCTGGATAACCTGCTCCTGCTTCCCATTTTGACACCGCCTGCCGTGAAACCTTTAACATCTCTGCCAAATCTTCCTGTGTAATACCCTGTTCTTTTCTGATCAATTTTAGATTTTCTGCAAAACTCATTTTGAATTCTCCTTTGTAGTTATTTCGATGATTATGTTTTATCAAATACTCATCAAACATGCTACCAACCTGCATTTGCATTTATGCAAACTGAAGTTGCATCTTCCAATTTACTCCATTATTGTGCCTTCATTAACCAGTTTATGTACAATCTTTTGTTCCGGCTTTACAAATTCATCTCAAACATTTTGTACTCTGTCCACCCGGTATCTTCATAAAACATATCTTTCGCTTCGACAAAATGAAATCCACAATGCGTATAACGGTGCTCTGCTGCTTTGTGAAATTTCATATTTTTCCTTACCCTTTGATTTTTCCTTCCACATATTCCCCTCCTGCTCTTCACGATAACTCAAGCAGCATCCCATATCCATATTTATCATTTGGCAGTTTTTGAAATCCAAATTTCTCATAAAATGTTTCTTTTCCGGGATTGGCATATAAACTACATGCCAGTTTTACATTACTGACAGAAAAATCTTTCAAATCTGCAACTACCTGATCTAACAATTTTCTTCCCAATCCTCTGCTGTAATCGTATCTTTGAATTCAATCCCATCTTTCATTTTAATCCCCTCGAATCAAAATCTGCCTTACTTAATGTTTCGGTCTGTTCTCTGCCGTCCATTTTTTGGGATTCGTGTCATCCGGCGCCAGTCCGGCAAGAATTGCTTCATAATGTGCGACCTTATCATCCATATATTTCGCAGTAGCTTTGGCTTCCTTCACCCGCTTATATGCCTCATCCCGTTGCTTTTGTATGATGGCGTAGCGTGCCCGCAGGTTTTCCTCCGATTCTTCCAGCAGGCACAAGCGGCAATACTCCTGAATATCCTCTATCGACGCACCGCATCCTTTTAAGCATTTGATTCCCTGCATCCAATTCACAGACTCTTCATTAAATACACGGCGATTTCTTCCGTCGCGCTCACATGGCAAAAGCCCTTGATCCGTATAAAATCGCAGCGTATGCTCTGTTGCATCAAACATCTCCGCCATTTGTCTGATGGTATAATACATAACCTCACCTCAAAATTTTTCTTTACTTCGTGTTACACGAACTTGTTACAATGATTATAGCATAGATGGAAATATCTATACAAATACAATTAAGGAGGATAAACATGGAATATTTGACTTTGAATAACGGCGTGCAAATGCCTCTTGTCGGATTCGGCACCTTTATGCTCAACGGCGAAATTTGTACCAGCTCCGTTGTTTCTGCAATTCAAAACGGCTACCGCATGATTGATACAGCGGAAGCTTATGGTAATGAGAAAGAAGTTGGAGAAGGCATCAAAGCCAGCGGCATCGACCGCAAAGAACTTTTTCTTGTCACAAAGGTAAACTTTACATCATACGAAAATGCGGAGCAGAGTGTGATGCGTTCGCTGGAAAATCTACAAACGGATTATATTGATCTAGTGCTTTTGCACAGACTGCCGATGAGATGATAAAACTTTGTGCATTGGACAAAAAAGAACCTCTGATTTGGAAACCTGAAACCCCGGAACTGGTTGAATTTTCACTGACATGGTAATACAAAAGCGGAGAACATTTCTGTTCTCCGCAAAATTGTCATAAACGATTGTCAAGGAATTAATTAAGGTAATTAAGGTTCAATTAAATTTTCTCCCATTTTCAACAACCAAAACCGCCACCAGGGAACTTACCAGCAGAAACATCGGATAAAACAGATACGGCAGTATATTAAAGGCTGACACCTCATGTCCCAGCTCATGCACTGCCGATATAGCCACGAGCATCTGCGCTCCATATGGTATCACTCCCTGAAAAATGCACGAAAATGTATCCAGTATAGACGCTGTTTTACGTGGGGTTATGTCATATTTCTGAGCCATTTCCTTTGCTATCGGATTTGCCATAACTATAGCAACTGTGTTGTTGGCAGTGGCAATATCGATAAGTCCTACCAGAAGTCCCATACCGAGCAGTCCCCCTCTTTTACCCTTGAATGTCCTGTAAATTCCCGAAAGCAGGGCATCAAAACCACCATATTCACGTATCAGCGCACACATAGCTGCCACAAGCACTGCGACCATACAGGTTTCAAACATGCCTGACGCTCCACTTCCCATATTGGTAAGCAGATCGTATGGTGCTGTATTTCCTGTTGCGAGCATTATGACCGTTCCCGATATGATTCCTATTATAAGCACTACAAATACATTTATTCCGGCAATTCCACCGAATAGCACGAGAATATACGGTACTATCTGCAACAGATGATATTCCTGCGATACAGCACCCGCGATATCTGTCCTGAATGACAGAATTGCTATAACAACCAGCGTCATTACTGCCGCCGGAAGTGCAATAAAAAAATTCTCCCTGAATTTGTCCTTCATCTGACAGCCCTGTCCGTTACATGCGGCAATGGTCGTATCTGATATAAAGGAAAGATTGTCTCCGAACATCGCGCCACCCATTACGGAGCCTATACAAAGCGGTAGACCAAAGCCCGATGCATCCGATACTGCTGCCGCTATCGGCACAATCAGTGTTATGGTTCCAACTGACGTCCCCATCGCAATAGACACAAAGCATGCCACAACAAAAAGCACCATCACAGCGAACCTTGCCGGTATCAGCGACAGCATGAAATATGCCACGCTCTCCGCACTGCTTCGACCTACTACACCCACGAACGCTCCCGCGGTAAGGAAAATGAGCAGCATTGTTATGATATTTTTGTCAGCCAGTCCCTGCGCCATTATCTCTAGCTTTTGGTCGAATTGCACACTACGGTTCTGCAGACACGCCACCAGTATTGCCACGAGAAATGCTATTATGATGGGCACATTATAAAATCCCATCGGGATTTTCATTACATATTCAAAAAGTATTCCCAATCCCAGATACAGTACGAGAAATACTGCTATTGGTAACAGGGCTATTGGATTTTGTTTTTTCACGTT
>ENA-OUUV01001084-OUUV01001084.1-human-gut-metagenome-genome-assembly--contig:-NODE-1084-length-14588-cov-3.671025_pt1 | contig 14588 bp, 13 predicted proteins | sample MGYA00237952_ERZ548838 | MGnify/ENA primary metagenome ERZ548838 (study PRJEB26490, sample SAMN05194705) | human gut metagenome | biome: terrestrial biome; feature: human-associated habitat; material... | reverse complement strand
TGGCCATCCTGCTGCCGCCAGCATTTTTCGTAGCTGCCGACGTTCGTCAACTCCGGCGTCGCTGTGCGCAGTTCTTCGGGCGTGTAGTTCTTTGCGATGCAGCTGAACCGGCCGCTGAGCGCGAGGTCGGCAAAATAATTCTCGCGGAAGCCAACGTCCGCCCATGTAAGATTAGCTTCATCCGCTGTCTTGACCCAGTAATTATCTGTGATCGTCGCGCCGTGCACATGGAGCGCCGTGTTCAGATCGGATGTATCGCCAAGGCGAAGAATCCGCTTCAGTATTCTGCTGTTTGTGCGGTGTCGGTCAATGGCTCTTGATTCCAGCCACGCTTCAAGATCGCCGCCCTTTTGAAAGCAAAGCGGGCATCGCTCCGGCAGAATCGGTGTTACAACTCTGCCATGAAAGGACGCGACCGCAATATCTCCGCTCATGATCCATCCGTTTATCATCGTTCCGCCTCCTTTACAATTTTTATTATTATATCAGAAGTATGCCCACCCTGCAAGCAGATGGATGCCTGTTTGCAGGGTGGGCGGCATATTATCCCGCCGCGCGCTCCTGCTCCAGCAGGCGCATGGCTTCTTCCATTTCTATGGTCTTGTATTCTTTCGCTTGCCCCGCCTGATACGCAGCGGCAGAGCCGTCCATGCAAAGTGCTTCTGCGTCTCCGATATGTACCATGCGGTCACATTCATCAAGATAGAGATAAATTCTGCCGCTTATGTCCATAAAATATCCGCGGCCGTCGGCAATATTCTGGTGATTGATCCGGACAAAATGCGCGTCAGACAATGCAATGAGCCGTTTCCGCTGCAAATCGTTTGGTTCACCCAGCTTTCTTGCCGTAAACTTCTGCGTGTAAGAAAGCCGTTCCGTTTTCGTTTGCAGGAGCTTCTCCACACGGCCGATCAACTCCTCCACCTTGTCCAACCGGACATATTCTCCTGGCTGGTGCGCATGGTAGTAGCCGGTGCTGAGGTTGACCGCGGCAAGATTCAGATGCGGTGCCAAAATGGAAATGTCGCTGAAGCTTCCGAACGCTGTCTGGAAGCCAAAGCTGTTGATATGTCGCTCGAACTGCCGGTTGCGGCATTGATAGAATACCGCGTCGTTGCTGCCCGTGCGATCCAACTCCACGATATAATTGACGTCCGGTTTGATTCCGGACTTTGTAAAGGCACGTGCCCCGTGTCCGCCGGTTTCCTCATCCTCACAGAAGAGGACATGACAATGGACGCTCTGGATCAGACGCAGGATCATATACACGCCCGCCCGGTCATCGCCGCCAATTCCCTGCGGTGACATCATGACCGTGCCGTCTGCGGAATAGCAGATCGTTTCCGGTTGGGTGCGATGGACAGTGTCCAAATGCGCAACCAGCAGGACAGGCACCGTCCCTTCCGCGTACAAAAGCCTCGTTGCTTCCGCACGGCATATCCGTTCTCAATCAACTCTGTTTCTAACGCCTGCTTGAGACGTTCCTGTGAAAACTGAAAAATCTCTTCAAACTCCATCGCCGCAAACTGCGTCAGCTTTAAGCACTGCTCATATAAATTACGCATATTGTTCCTCCAATTCTATTTGTGTATAGCGGCTTCTCTTGCAAAACAGCAAGCCGTGCAAATCCTTACAGCAACTACGTGCCGCACAGGTACGGCAATTTGCCAGCTCTGCTTCTTCACAGGATGGGCAAAGCTGATTTGTCCGCCCGCGCCGGTTGAGCACCGGCCGCAGCGCTTCTCTCGGAAGCAGTTTCCCACAGCAGCTGCACAGCTGCATACACTCCGCGCAGTAAAATCCGTCGCTGTCTAAAAAATGGCCGCTGTTTTTCGGAACCACACCTCCGCACGCCTTACAGACGCACAGCTCTTCACAATCGCCGCAGTGCGTTGAGTTGTGTCGATCATAGGGCCGACCGCAGCCAACGCAGCGCGCCGCGCTTCCGATATCCAAATGCCCATAGTCTCCATAGCCCTTCATCAGTGACAACGCGGCATAGCCGTTCTCATAATCCGTGTAATGCAGGCTACCCTGCACGGTTGTCCAATAAGGTCGGATTTCTGTAAGGGTCGTATTCGTTTTCCAGAGATTCGGCAGGCCAAGGCATCTTGCGATCACGCTTTGCACCATGCTCCGGTAGAGCTTTCGCACATCGTCGTCATTCTGCGGATATAGTCTTGATTGCAGCAGCACACCGTCCCGATAGCAGAAAATCTGCCGCGTCAGTCTCGGCGCGCGGTAGAACTGCTCTTTGACGCCATCGTCGACCGTAAAGAATACCATGCTCACGCCGTCGCCCATATAAGACTGACAGCCGGCCCGCCATCCGCCGTCTGCTAAACAGTGACAGGAATGCCATGCGTTTTTCTTCGCTGACATCTCCAGAAAGTCGCACGGATGGACGGACAATACGCCGGTTTTGCTGATCCGCACCGGATTGAGCGCGTCAGCCAGCCGCGCGAAAACCGCGTTGTAGGGCTTGACTCGTGCGGTATGGAGCGTATCCCCGTGTCCAAGCTCCCGCTCTGTTTCATATTGGTCGATGCCGAATTTTGCGCACAGCCGGTTGATGATGCGGCTTGCCTTCATGCCAGCGTCGCACTTGATATGTCCGCGGTTCCGGATCACCGGCAGCCGGGATTCATCCGGAACGGTCGCATAATCCGCCGTCGCAGCGTCGAGCGCATCCCGAAATTCTTCCAGCCGTTCGCCGGTCAATCCCGCTTCCTCCGCGAGCGTCAACATTTCAAATTTTGTTTCGTCCACGCAGGCCCGGTCAAGCTGCCGCTGTTCGGATAGATCGAACACAACCGCAAGCTCCTGCTCCCGCCAGTTCGGGTGGCGGCGCAGCAGCTCCAGCAGCTGTGTTTTCTGCTGCCGCCACTGATTGAGGTTTGCCTGCACGCCGTCCGGCGTAAAGGCCAACCTGTATTGGTACATGACGTTGTAAATCGCTTCTGTGATATGATCCATGTTTTCAGTCCTTTCTATGGGAGTGGAAGCGCCGCTGCGCTCCCACTCCGTTTTTGTTATGCCGCTTCCATCAGATCCTCTGTCAGCACATCCACAAGCAGACGACCTGCAAGGTCGCCCGTGTGAATCGTGACCTGATCATTCCGCAGCTGCACCAGTTCTTTGATGCGCAGTTCATGGCTGTCTGCCGCAAGCTGCTTATCTTTCTGCGTCAGCCGCTTGGCAAGCTGCTTCTGCCAGATCTTCAGGAATGCGCGCACCTCGCCAATATCGTCATTCTGGCGATTATACTGGGTGCGGACCTGCCGTACCGTGCCGCCCGGCTCTGCCTCTACGGTATAATAGGGGGTGTCCGGTTCGGCTGTCTTTCTCAGAAACAGCAGATAGCTTTCCCTGCGCTCCATACGCTCCCAGTAGACATCACTGTTGGCAATGCAGTGGCAGAGCTTCCGGCTGTCCATGAAAATATCTTCCAGCTTATCTGGAACCTGAATCTGGAACTGTTTGCCTGTAAACGCAAACTTTTCCCGGATCGCCTGCAGATTCTGTTCTATATGCGGATATGTCTGAAGGAGCTCTCCGGCACGAAGGGTCAACTGCTTTTCCTCTCCGCGGGCGGCCAATTCGTCATGCCGCTGCTGAAGTTTGCGTACACGATACACGATGGGGTCGTTTGTGTCATAACCGAAGCGGAACGCCATGGAAAGGTAGTCCCGCCACAGTTCAATGACACGTTCGCTGCTCAAATTCAGTTCCTGCATCTGCCTGTTCAGGTAATGCTGGATCTGCCCATAGCGCATCCGATCTGCAATGAATTGCAGCTGCTGCGGGTCAATATGCTCTTTGCACATCCACTGGATCGCAAAATCTGAGATCGGCTTTCCTGTCTGCTTTTCAAATTGCAGCCATTCCAGAAATGCACGCCCGCCCTGATTCTTCCGCAGCCGTGCAAGTTCCAGTCGGTTCAGGCCGAGTTTTGGTGCAAGACCTCTCTGCACGGGTGTTGTCTGAAAAATTGAACTCAATTTGTAATAATCCTTCGTACATTCCACTGCAAGCCGGAACAGACCGGCTTTTGTCAGCTGCTCCAAATTCGGCATCCTTTTCAGTACGACAAGATATTTTTCCGGGTCCGTCTTCATGTTTGCATGAATCAGTTCCGGAAGACCGGTCCGCTGCAAGCAGGTTTTGGCAAGGTACGGGATCGTTTTCCCATACACGCGACCGCTTTCATCCGGGTAATATCCCTCGCTGCAGTTGCAGCCTTTGATCCAACGCGATGTGCGCTGCTTATAAACACCCCAGTAAAATGCCTGCACCGGTTTTGCGTCCGCGTCAAAGATCGCGCGGCGGAACTCATGGTAAAATGCCTTGATATTCCTGTATTTCTCTTTGTCATAGGTTCGTTCCGCCCAAAATTCCCGGATCACAAAGCCGCCCGGATAAGGCTGCATCAGATACAGGATATTCCGCCCTGTGCGCAGCCGGCCCATCTTGCCGAAGGATTTGAACTGCACCGTTCTTCTGCATCTGGGGCATCTGGCAACCGCATTGTGCTTCGGCTTCCGAATCGGAACCTCGCGGTCACAGTAGCTGCAATAGCCGGTTTTGGCACCGCCGCGCCGGTATTGATAGAACATATAATTCTGCTCGACGCCGACCTTACTGACCCATCTGTCCCAGTCCTTTGGAAGCGGAGGCACAAGCGCCATCGCCGCATCCCACGGATCGGTTTCTTTCTTGTGCCGGGCCAGAAGCTGCTTTTCCCGAATCCCTTCCTGAAACTCCCGGATCGACGCAATCGCCTCCCATTTGGAATGCAGATATTGACCGATCACAGCAGAATCACGGGATGAGATCTGCGCGTTAGAGATGCCAAATCCCTGCTGCGGTAAATTGCGGAGCATCGCGGTACGCCACTTCTTTTCCATAAAGCTGTATGTCAGGAAATCCTGCGCATCATAGTCAAGAATCAGCTCATAGACCGGTTTTCTGCCGCCGGCAGCCAGATTTTTCGTCAGATAGATCGCGACCTTCAGAATCCGATCAAACCGCTTGCATCTGGCGTAGTACTCGTGTTCATAGCGCAGTTCTTTTCGGAAATATCCGCTCTCTATCATCGGTTCGTTTTCCGCCTGCTTCAGCATCGCAGTCGTTGCCCGCAGAACAGGCAATTTTTCTAATTCTTTTCGCTTCATTCGTTTATACCGCCTCACATTCTTCAAAATTGTCATCATACCAGGTATCCGGCAGACGCTCCTTGCCGTCGATCACGCACAGCGAAAGATGCTCGATCTTCGGTCCGTTCACAGCTTCTCTGGCAAATGCCAGAATATCTCCGAGCTTGCCCTTTGCGCGCGGGTGCTTGCCGCGCACGACGGCGTAGCCATTCCATGCCTGCGCACGTTCTCTTTTGACATCACAGCCATCCGGCATCTGCGGATGGTCTGCCATATACGCAAGCGCATGCAGGAAAAACTCCTGTGGCTCCAGCTTTCGGAGCACCCAGAGCTGCGTGCAGGAGATTCTGGAATCTACCGCATCCTCATCCAGATCGCCGCACGGACGAACCAGATAGTATTCCGAGTTCTGAAAATCCCCATAATAGCGCAGGCAGTCCATCGGGTTTGCTGCGCAGTGAAACCCATTCGCCTGACAATTTGCCTGTTCCGTTACATTCAAGCCCATCTTTAGCTGATAGCCAAGGCAGACCATACCTGGGCACATTCCTTTATAAGCGATCATCCGGCCATGCCTCCCATCAGATCAAACATAGAAAACTGTTCTTCATCGGGCGATTTCTCCGGCTGCGGCATTTGAATGACCTGCTCCGGTTTTGCAGTCTTTGTCTCAGCTTTTGTCTTCTCCTTTTTGGGCTGACGCTTGGATTTGACTGGCGCACCCGGATACGGTTTTGGAACAAACGGTTCCTCCTTGATCTCATCCTCTTCGGCGTTTGCATCCCGGAAATATTCCTCTGCCCAGTCATAACAGGTATCCTCCGGCACATCGCCGCCGTAAATGCCGTTTGGCTGCGGCTCCATACCGTTGTCCTTCATTTCCGCAAGCAGATATTCCCGCGCTTTCCGGTTGATGAATTGCAGACAATGTGCCATACTCTTGCGCGGGTGCATGACCATCCGCGCGAACGCGGAGTCGCTGAGGCAGAGCGTCTGCACATACTCGGAAACGCATTCCTTGAGGTTCCGGCGCGTCAGGCGCTCGGTTTCCTTTTTCATGCGCTCCATCGACGCTTTGACCAGCTCCGTCTCGCTCATCTGCTCAATTTTTGCAAGCGCTGCCGTTTCTGCGGCACGTTTTTCCTCCTGCTGCCGCTCCCATTCTGCTTTCCGTTTGGCTTCTGCTTCCTCGTGCTGGCGGCGCCGTTCTGTTTCTGCTGCCGCAGGATCTTCCTGCTCTGCTTCCGTTTTGGCAACCGGCTTCGCCGCAGGCTCCTTGCTCGGCACTTCCGAAGCGGCGGCAGCTTTTTTCTGCTCGTGCTGCTGGATCAGCTTTGCCTGCAAGGTCTGCATTTCTGCCGTTTTGGAATCGTGTCCGTCCAATTCTGTCTGCTGGTTTTCCAGATCAAGCTCTGAAAATACGCCCATGATAAAACTCCTTTCCGATAGAAAATGGGCGCAGCGATCCTGCTGCGCCCATCCATGTGTTATACCCGGTAGATCAGCGTGCTGAATGCGTCGAAGCAGTAGCACACGAATCCCGGATATTCTGCGGTCTTTCGTTTGATTTTCCTCTGGATCTCAGCGGCAGCATTTTCGCTCATGCTGTCTGCATCCTCCCAGAGCATTGCCGTAAAGCTGGCCCCGTCCTGTACTTCGCGAACGTGCGCACCAAGATCCTGGCAGAATGTGCGAAGCTGGACAATCTCATCTCGCTCGTCCATATCTCTCTGGTCGCGGTCATTATGTCGTGACTGCTTTCAGCTTGACCTGAATTGTAATCTCGTCGGAGCGCAGAATGACATGGTCGATTTTTGCTTCAAGAACCCCCGGCATGGCCGTTTCCGGCATCTCATATAAGCAGCGGAAGCGGCCGATGACCTTCCTGTCCGTTTTCACAACAACCGGAACCTCGTCGCTGAGAACGCCGATCTGATTTGCGAAATCCAGAACCGTAATTTTTCTCATATGCTGTCTCCCTTCATTTTTGTATTGGCCGCGCCAGCAGCGGAGAAAACGCCACCGGCACGAACTGCTTCATATCCCGATAGTAATACCGCCGCTTTTCCGCATCGTACAGCTCCAGTACATCGGACGGTGCAACGCAGCGCCCCGGATAGTCTGCTGGCAGCTTGCCGTTATAGTGGTCAAATACACGCTCCAATACAGCCAAGTCCGGCTCATCTTTTGGGCAAAATATCGCTTCATCACGCACCAGCCGGTACTCGCTTGCGGGTGGCTGCTGAAAGCCTGCCTTGTGGAGCGCGTCGATCCCGGAGAACGCAAATGGCTTTGTCTTCTCCGTGTCCGTAAATTCCAGCTGATAGATGCGGCAGCCGAGCTGCTTACGCTGTGCGTTCAAAAGCTCTGCCAACCGTGCGTTGCCGCCGGGCTGCAGAAAAGCGTGATATTCTTCGTCCAGCAAGCCAAGGTATGCCTGTAAGGGCACACCATCCGGCTGTGCCTTGTGCCACTGTTCCACGCAAGCGTCTATCTCGGAAACCTCGCACACACCATGCAGATACCGCTCCCGGAACGTCATTGTTTTCGGTGCTTTCCCAGCGTTCTTCCGGAGCGCAAGCTGCCAGTCATCTAACCCCTTATAGTTGGGATTCCACGTCAGCCGACGGCATTGCAGGCCGTGCTTTCGTGCCATCAGATAGATCTTGGAGGCACCTTTCTCAACGTGAACATTCCGATACTTGTCCATGTCCTGCGCCTCAATGATCTCCTCCGTGCCGTTCTTTTTGAGGAACGCAAACAGCTCATCCAGCTTGGACACGTTGTTCGCTCCGGCGGTCGCCGCAAAGGTGCGGTTCATCAAGGCATGGCAAATGTCAGCCTTGAGTAACCCCTCCGTCACATAGACTACTCTGGAACACGGATCGCCAACAAAGTGGATGGGGCTTTCCGAGGATGTCCCCATCGGTTTGCTGCTCGACGACAGCCAGAGGTACTTCGTGCCCTCCTTATCGGCGGGCGCGTTTTCCTCCCGGATGGGGATATCCAGCCGGATCTGCGCGCCGCAGACCAGTCCGTCCGCGCTTCTGGCCGGGATCAAGATCCCGGCCGTGCGCGTTCCGAAGCGAACCGTCCATCTGCCGTCCTCCGCCAGATAAAATCCGGGGACGCCCTGCAGGGTACACCCCTGCTTCAAAAGCCGCGCCGTCAGACTCTTGCAGAGATAAGGCGGCGGGGTGCTTTTGAAGCCGAACCGTTCGATCTGGTCGTCCGTCAGTCCACGCACCTCACGCAGATGCGCACGGTGCTTTGGCGTCAGCGACAGCATGGAAAACAGCATCGAAAGCGTCTGATGGATCGCCTGTCTGGGTGCTCTGACCGACTGCGCGATTTCCTGCGGCTGCCGGTTCTGGTAGCTCTGATACTCTGGCGCGTAATCTCCGGTTTGAAGCGCTTCGCAGATCTCCCGGTAGGCGTCCGCGTTGCTGATCCCGTAGACCTTTGCATAGAGCGCCAGCATCCCACCGGACTCCTGACAGTAATTACAGTGCCATACGTCCCGTGACGTTTTCAGGTAGAGCTTGCCGCGATGATCGCCGCAAAGCGGGCAGTCCACATACAGAAAGTCCGGGCCGCGCCTGCGGATATTGAGCCGCAGCAGCGCCGCAATGTCTGTAATGTGGAACGGAAACTGCGAAGAACCGGCTTTGATAACGGCCACACCCTTTCATCCAAACTTGACGCTTCATCCGGCTTTCTGCTGCAGATTGTCCAGCAGAACGGACGCTGCGGCTTTGAGAATATTGTCCGCCTGATCGCAGCCATAGAGATACCATTTCAGGCTCGCCGGACGGCGCTGCGCGACCTGTTCGAGCGTCCAGCCGCGGCAGGTGCCGATCTGCACCACAACGGCCTTGGCTTCGTCCACCGTCATACGCTGCGTGATCTCGCTGACATCCATATCTGCCGTATAGGACGCGGCCTGCGGCTGTTCTGCAACTTCTTCCGCGGCTTCTTCCTGCTGAGGCGGCAAAACATGAAGATCAGGTACTTCTTCCTGTGCTGCACTGACCGACTGCTCCTGCCGCACATCTACCGCAACGGACGTAAAGCCGTCCGTAACGTTCTGCACATCAGACGCGGTTGTTTCCGCAACGTGCTGTTCAGTGGGCGCAGAATCCATATCCATCGTCGGCGCTGTTTCTGCGATGGTTTCCTCCACAATGGGTGCTTTGGTTTCCTCGACAGCTGCTTCTTCGACTTCCGTTTGGACCGGCACTTCCGAACCGAACAACTCGCCGCCGTAGTCGCGGCTCACGTCGCAGAACTGGATGCCGAAACCGGCGTTTTCCAGCGCCATGTTGAGCGCATCCTCCTGCGCGGCACGGAGAAATTCCCCACCGGGGACATTCTCCCTGCGCTGTTCGGAGGTAAAGCTGGCGGCCGGAACCGGATCGTCCTTGCTGAAATAAACCTGCGCTTCGATAATTGCCAGCTGGTCGCTGATGCGCAGCGGCTTCAGGAGCATTCTCCCGTTCGGGCAGGCCAGACGGAACCAGAGCCGCTTATAGCGGAGATCCAGCTTCCAGACCGGATGCCCGGTTTTGACGGAGATCGTTTTGCGCAGGAGTTTCATCGGGTCAAAGCCCGGCACCTTGCGCAGCTGCTGCACGGCGGCGTTGTTCATCACAGTGGATTTGTTGTCATTCATTTCTTAGAACTCCTTCCATAAATAAAATAAGAGATGACTGCGCAAATTCTGCACATCCATCTCAACTTAACCGGCTTTTTTCAATTTCTGCTCTGTCGCGCCCTGCGGCAGAGCCTTTTGTCTGAATACCTGATTGTACTTTAAGATCCGTTCGGCAAGGCAGGTGTTCCGTTTGACCTTTCTGCCGGAGTGGATCGCCAGAAACAGTGCGCGCTTCTGACCAACCAGAATGACACGCTTCTTTGCGCGTGTCACGGCGGTATAGATCAGGTTCTTCGTCAGCAAAATGCGGTGCGCCATCAAAATGGGAATGATGACCGTTTCGTACTCCGAACCCATCGACTTATGGATCGTAATGGCATATGCCGATTCCAGATCACCGAGCTGGCTTTTGGAATACTCCACGATGCGCCCATCAAAATCCACGCACAGCTTATCGGGAAGAATCTTGCAGATGCTCCCGATGTCGCCGTTGAACACACCCTTGAATTTTTGCCCGCACGCGGAATCATAACCTTCCAGACTGTAATTATTCTTGGTCTGCATCACACGGTCGTGCAGGCGAAAGATACGCTCTCCGAACGCCAGCTCCGGAATCTTTTCCGTATGCGGATTGACCGTCTCGCGGATCAGCGCATTCAGGCCGTTGGAGGACGCTTCTCCATCCGTCCGGTAGGGCGAGATGATCTGAAGCTGTCCAATGGACGTATCCTGCAATTCCCGCAGATAGAGCGTCTGGATCTGCGCTGCGGCTTCCTCCTGATTTTCTGCTTTGACGAACTGAAAATCCGGACCGTAGAACAGGCTGCTGTTTTCCTCGTTGATGAATTTGGCGTTGTAGGCGATCAGGCTGTCCTTGGATTGCCGGAAGATCTCATCGAGAACCGTCACCGGCACGATGCCGCTTCCAATCAGCTCCGCAAACACATTGCCCGCACCGACGCTCTCCAACTGGTCAACGTCGCCCAACAGCAGGAGTTTCGTGTCCTTCTGTAAGCGCGTAAACAGCTGATGCGCCAGCCACATATCCACCATGGACGCCTCATCCACGATCAGAAAGTCAACCGGCAGCGGCTGATCCTGCTTGTCCTTGCTGCAAAAATCGCCCTGCAAGCCAAGCAGACTGTGCAGCGTCAGCGCATCCAGCATACCGGTGCTCTGTGCCATGCGTCGGCTGGCCTTGCCGGTCGGTGCGGCGAGAACAATGCGGTTTTTGGGATGCAGAATCCGGTAGACCTCGATGATGGCTTTCAGAACCGTCGTCTTGCCGGTGCCGGGGCCGCCGGTGATAATGGAAAGGTTTCGCTCCATCGCCACCTCAACGCCGCGGCTCTGCCGCTTTGTTAAGTGAAGGCCCAGTTTTTGCTTGACCTGTTCCAGCGGAAGCGTCACATCAATTTTTGCCATGTGTTCCATGAGCATCGCTGCCGCTTTTGCCGCTGTCTCGACCTCCTGCATGAAAATGTGCGGAAGGTACAGCCGCCCTCCATCCGAAACGATCTCGTTGTCTTCTGCCATCTGCTGCAATTTCTGCTCCACCTCTGCGCGCCTGACCTGCATCTGGGGAAGCGGGAGCGGTTCGTTGAGAAATTGCAGGGATTCTGTGATCAAGGCATTGACCTCCAGATACAGATGCCCATGCTGCCGCGCGTTTTCCAGCGCACAGATCATCGCGCCGTGGATACGAACCGGGTCGTGCGGGTCGCCGCCGGACTTCCGGATGATCGTATCGACGCGCCTGAATCCAAACCCGGATATTTCACAGAGCCGGAACGGGCTTTTTCGCAGGATATCCGTGCAGGCGGGGCCGAAATGCTGATAGATCTTCATTGCCGTTACCGGCGTGACCTGAAACGGGGTCAGCAGTTCCATAATATCCCGCATGGCACGGCTTTCTGCGTAGCACGTCTTGATCTCCTCCAGCTTCTGCTCCGTGATGCCGCGGATCTCCAGCAGCTTCTCCGGGTGATACTCCAGCACGTCGAGCGTATCTGTGCCGAACCGCTGGACGATGCTTCTGGCCGTGCTTTCTCCAATGCCCTTGAGCAGGCCCGACGAAAGATAGTTCAGAAGTCCTTCCGTTGTCGGCGGCACAAGCTCGTGCCAGTGCTCCACATGGAGCTGCAGACCGTACTTGCCCTCTTTCCAGTCGCCCTCGATTTCCAGCTTGACGGAATCCGTCTGCGGCAGTCCGTAGCCGACAGCAGTGAACCGAAGCATCTGGTCGCGGAACGTATATTGGGAACGCGCTTCTTCCGGTACGGACGGATCATCCGTGCGCATCCGAAGAATGGTGTATTTGCTGGCTTCATTGAAGTAGATGAGCTTATCATAGACTGCAATCATTCATTTTTTCACCTCACTCAAGCGGCGGGCTGCGCCGCGATTTTGATGCTGAACCGTCTGGATTCCGACGTTTCCACAAACTGCTCGTAAATCTCCGGGTAAACCTCCCGCAAGCGGATCATGTTGTCCTTGGAGATACCCTGCCTGCGGATGGGGTTGTAGGAAATGACGTAGCTTTGGTCACCGTCCGCGCAGGTCGCGCAGTCTTTACCATCCAGTTCGCTGACAAGCAAACCCTTGAGCTGCTGCATCTGCGTGTCCAACTGCGTGACCTGTTTTGCCAGCGCGTTTTTCTGCTCCTGAAGCTGCAAATACTGGTGGATCTGCGTGACCTGCGGTGCGCCGAACGCTGTCGGTGGCAAATCTCTCCGGTCAATGCCTTTCCATCTCTGCAAACTCTGCAAGATAAGGTCGCCGCTTTCCGTATAGTCCGGTGGCTGGTGCTTCTGCACATGGTCATTCCAGAACGCATCCTCCAGCGCGATCAGCTCCGACTCATAGGCATAGTCCCGATCCAGATGACGGATGATGACCTCGTCCTCGTTGTTCCCATACAGGCAGCAGAAATAGACCCTGTCCAGATTCATGACCGACATATAATGCCGCCCCTGAGATTCGTAGTACACCGGGACGATCTCCTCGCCGTTGTACCACCAATTCTCTCGGGCATTATAATTTGTCGTCTTGATCTCCAGAATGGCGTTACGGCCATCCGGAAGCTCCACAAGGTAGTCCAGATCCGCCAGCATCCACGGATACAGCGGGTGCTGGAACATGACCTTCCGCTGAAAGATATGCAGCCCGGTTTTCTTCGCAAAAATCCGCGCAACCAGATCCTCTAGCAGATGTCCCATCTCCAGCGCGACCCAGTTTTCATCCACGTCTGCCTTTACGACGTTCAGCTTGTCATAGTACAGATCCCGTGCTGTCCGCCAGGGCGAAATGCCGAGGATCGCCGCAGCGTCGCTGCCGCCGATGCCCCGCCGTCGATAGGACAGCCATTCTTCGTTGCTCAGATTACTTGTATCTACCAACTCCTGCGGCTCATACATCAAGCGCAGCACCATTTCGTTCTCCTTTCTTCCACACCCGCAGCCGTACCACACGCTTCCGTTCGTGAACCGCTTTGCGATGATACGCCGCAGACTGCCGCTGCCGTCCTCCGGGACGCCATTTCTTTCTTGTTTTCATTTGGTTACCGCCTTTCGTAAAAAAATATCCTCAAAGCCTTTCGGCATTTGGGCAAAAAAAGAACGGGAATATCCGGCGGCGCAGATTCTTCTGCGTCGCGGTCATTCCCGCAATCTGTGGGCGTTGCGCCCAAAAAAGAAATCCGGCAGAAACCTGTCCTGCGGACATGGCAATTCTACCGGAAATCGTAAAAGCCTGACAATACGTGTGCAAGTCGGAATACTCCGAACGCTGCGGCAAACGCGCCGCAAGCAGTATGCACAAATCTCAATTACAAGCCAACTTTACCACAAGATATTGTGGTTGTCAAGGAAACCGCAGCTTACGGCCATTCCGCTGTCAGTTCCTTTCGGAGATATCCATACTCCGGAAGCTGCTCAAAAACCGGCCGCCAGCGGCGCAGGATCTCGGCATGCTCCAACGGGTCTGCTGTTTCTATGGAATGTTCGTTTTCTGTCAGCAGGAGCACATCCAGCGCAATGTCCTCCAGCATGAGTTCGCACAGTCCTTCTGCCGTTTCAATGCGCCGCGCGGTATCTACATAGTCATAGTCCGGCGAAATATCCAGTAGGACATATCCTACCTTGTCCGACCAGACAAGGTCAAAGGCGTCGCTTTCCTTTAGCCGCTCCGCAAATACGGCGATCACCCGTTCCAGCTTCTGTTTTTCCTGTTTTGTGTAGGTCATGATAAGTTCCTCCTATATGTGTTTGATCCATCACAAATCATAGCATATAAAATATTTTTCCTCAGCTGTGCAGAAAAAGTCGAAGCGGCCCCTATTTTTTAAGTGTAAAGACCCTCAAGCAATGTACCTTGACAACCGAACACCCATCTGGCAGGGAGATACAGCAGCCGCGGACAGTATGCGACGATATGAGCGTACCCACGGCCTAGCGCTGCACAGCAGCGACTGCAATACGCGCTCTTGACCGGAGCGTAGGAACGGACTGCCAGATGGCTTATAAAAACAACTAATTTCATTTTCACATCTGGAGGAAATCATATGACAAAAAAAGAGGTTAAGACCATCGGAGTACTTACAAGCGGAGGCGATGCTCCCGGAATGAACGCAGCCATCCGTGCCGTAGTAAGAACAGCAATCAACAAAGGTCTCAAAGTCAAAGGTGTCATGAGAGGCTATGCAGGACTCCTTCAGGAGGAAATCGTAGACATGGACGGTGTAAGCGTAGCTGACACCATCAACCGCGGCGGTACTATCC
>ENA-OUUV01001083-OUUV01001083.1-human-gut-metagenome-genome-assembly--contig:-NODE-1083-length-14602-cov-3.400701_pt1 | contig 14602 bp, 10 predicted proteins | sample MGYA00237952_ERZ548838 | MGnify/ENA primary metagenome ERZ548838 (study PRJEB26490, sample SAMN05194705) | human gut metagenome | biome: terrestrial biome; feature: human-associated habitat; material... | reverse complement strand
GCTTTTACCGACTGTTCCCCGACAATAGCATACAGATGAGCCGGAGCAACAACAGCAATCTGATTGTCCGCGACAATCGCGTTGAGTTGCTTCTGGGCTTCGCGCAATCCTGAAACGTCGTAAAAAATGACTTCCGTTTCCTTGTGCTGCTTCGCACGTTCGGTGATACGAACCTTGATCGTGTCAATGACCGCAAGGGTGGAATCTCTGTCATAAATGACTTTCACGGCATCGTCTACGCGGGCTACGACAACAGCGGGCATATTCGTCCCAGCGTTGCAGTACACGGCTTTTGTACCACCGCCCCAGACGAGCAGACGACCCTTGACGGTCACATTGTCCAGCACAATTTTACCATCTGCCGCGCCGCAGCCAATGATGAGGTCACCATCCACGGTCAGGTTTTTCAATTCTACATCGTCAGTGCGAATCAGGACGCTGCCTTTAATGTCCTTGTCATAAGTACCCTTGGACACAATGTAAGTGCCAATGATATTTGCAAAAATCTGTGCAAATTCTGCGCGGGTGATGTTGTCCAGCGGCTCCAGACCTTTGGTTCTGCCGTGGATGTAATCTGCGCCGACCATTGCGCGGACGTATGGCAGCGCCCAATTAGAAATCTCGCTGCGGTCGGAGAATGCGGACAGGTCCGTTTTCGCGTATGCGTCATAGTCCAACTCCAGCGCTCTCGCCACAACGGTCATGGCTTCCTGCCGCGTGATGGGCGCATCCGGGGCCATCGTAGAGCTGCTGCGCCCGTTATAAGTACCCATCTGGACGGCGAGCGCTACATCTTTGTAGTACCATTTGTTCTTGGATACGTCCTTGTACTGGCTGACGTCAGCCGATTTATAGCACCCGAACGAGCGGTTGATGATCGCTGCCATTTCCGCGCGGGTCATATCACCGTTCGGGTCAATAATGGTGCTGGATTTACCGTAAAGCAAGCCGTTATCTACGGCTGCACTCACGGCTTCGGCATACCATGCGCTACGGTCGTAGTCCTTGAAATCTGTTGCTTTGCGGGTAGTCGTTCCTGCCGCCGACGCGCTGACTGCCAGCGATAAGCACGATACTGCCGCAAGGAACAATGCGAGGATTCGTTTTTTCTTCACGTTGAATACCTCCTGTTAGATTTTAAGGGGAACGCTTGCGCGTTCCCCTGTGCGATAGGCGATTGAATTAGACCGCATCCCAAGCGATGATGAACAGGACGCTTGCGATGGCGGTGTTAGTCACGGCTTCGCTGACCGGCGTAACGATGGCGTCATAGGCAATGCCGATGCTGTTTGCGGAGGTGTCGCCCACGCCGGACATGTAGCAGCCTTCCACGGCGCTGTCCAGAAGCGTCTGCTTGCTGGCGTTTTTGCTGTCGGTCATCTTCTTTTCGCCGTCGCCGAGGCAGAGGGAGAAGCCAAACTTGTTGGCGTTGACCTTCTCATGGGCGAGCGTGGCCTTGTCGCCGAACGCAGCCAGCGACCAGCCCTGCGCGGCTTCAATGCTCACAGAGTTGACCTTGACTGCACCAAAACTGTTGTTGACGATCTTGGCATCAGTTGCAGTGGAAACGGTGCCGTCGGTGCCGACAGCGATGGGCAGGACGGTCGGAACAGTGACGCTCATTTTGGTGGCTGCGGGACCTCCGCCGATGCTGCCGTCCGCGGTGCTGGACAGGGTAACAGACGAAGTGCCAGTGCCGCCAGAAGCGTCAACGGTATTGGCAGCAGAAGCAGAAATGGCGAGGGATGCGAGCATACAAATTGCGAGAACGAGGGAAATAATCTTCTTGGTGTTTTTCATAGTTAAAATCTCCTTATTTTTGATAATCAGTTTTTGATGGTAATGTTGATGATTGCCCCGGCCGTGCCGATGATTTCGCCACTGACCGGATCAAGGTTGTGGAACATAGCCGTGCATTCGTATGTGCCAGCCGGAAGCTCCACATCAAGGGCAGCACGTTCGATCTTGCTGCCCACAGGGATCGCTTTGGACTGATAAATGACCTCCTGCGTGTCATTGCGGATAAACTCCACCTGCTGGGGGTAGTTGTTGATCGATTCATTTACGATCATGACATTGCCCTCGGATGCGCCGTTTTCAAAATACGGCGCGGTGTTCATGCTGATGTTGATCATGCCCTCGGCCACTTTCTCATTCAGCTTCTCCGCAATTTCTTCCGGACTGAGATTATCCCAGCCGCCTTCAACTGCGGACGAATCATAAATGATCCCGGATTTGCTGTCTGCAAGCGCCGCATCTGCGGGCTTATGCAGCAGCCTGACCGCGAGGAAAATGCCCGCGCCGACCAGCAGGATAAGGAAAATGATCGCGTAGACGGTAATGTCCTTAGAGCGTGTTTCACGAGGGGCGTCAACGTATTCTTCTTTGGCTTTCATAGAGAAAACTCCTTTTGTAGTTTAGTACCGTCAGGGAGGCACCCTCAGACGGCGCAGCAGCGGTTCCAGTGCGGACGCTGCAAGGAATGTGAAATTGGTCATAGGCAGAACGCTGCCAAATTACAGGTTCCGCTTGATGATCCGCGTGATAATGCCGACGGCAATGCCGTGTTCTTCATCCAGCCGCGTGACCGCAAAGCTGACGTCGTCCTTCTTGCCGGGCATCCTGGAATCGTAGCAGGTGTGCGCGATGGCGTTGACGCCGTTGTTCAGGCGGATATACACAACACCGCCGCGAAGATCTGTGACCTTGCCGGCGTACTTGCTCTGTACCTGACACTTCTTCAAATTGTCCACGCTGGTTTCGGAAAACGTGCTGCGGATATCTGCCCGGATGGAAAGATGCTCGGCATCCTCGCCGCTGATCTCCTGCACACGGACCAGAACCCGGTCGCCGACACTGTAAAGGTCGCGGACGTCGGACACCCACTGCCAGGAGAGGTCACGGGCAAAGATGGCACATTCAATGCCAAAGGCTTCGACGCGCAGCACCTTCTCTGCGACGGCGATCACGCGCGCCTCGACCAGACGGCCGGGATAGATGTAGGGGTTTCCGGAAACGTCTTTGCCGAGATAGAATGTCTGCCGTTTTCGGAGCATGGCTTCCCGGCGGCTGGCAACGGCGCTGTGTGTGGTCGAGTCAATGCCCTTGACGATGAAGTCGATCTCCGCGCCGAGCATCGTGCCAAGAATGCGGTTCAGCCGATTCATGTAGTCGGCATATGCTCTGCCGGACGGCATCCGGTCCTCCAGCACAAGCATCTCGCGGATCGGGATGGCGATGCGGAAGCCACGAAAACTGACTGTCGCCAGCGTCTTTCCGCCTGCGGTCTGCTCAATACCGTCCAGCGTGCCGGTCAAGATCCGCCGCGTCCGATAGGCGTTGCGGATCTCATGCCAGAGTTCGTCCGTGGCTTCGGCCTCGCTTTTGATGCGCGTTCTGGCGGTGATCGTCAGAACCGCGTCATTGCGCGCCGCGGGCGGAGATTCTGGGGGCGTGGATTCATTGGACGGTTCTTCTGTGGAGATGGTCAGCACCGGTTCTTCCTCGGAGGGCAGCTGCTCCGCTTCGGCAGCTGGAGCAGACTGCGGATTTTCCTGCGCGGGAGCTTCGTTCAGCGCCTGAAGAAATTCTTCGTATTCTTCGGACGGCGCATCATCCTCCGGTGCGCCGTCTTCGGGCGGGCTTTCTGTGGGGATGGGTTCCTCCTGCGGTTCGGGGAGGGGTGTGTTGGAAAGCTCCTGCGTTTCAGCGGAAAGCAGGTCGTTCTGTTCACCGCTCTCCGGAACAGGCAATTCCTTTTTTCTGGGCATGGGTCATTCCTCCTTTTTTGCTGTTTTGGGTTTGGATAAAATGGATTCCTTGCTGGTGGTTATGATCTTCTGCTTTTTTGCAGGAGTATCCTTTTGGGGCGCTGGGGTAGTGCGCGGAACAGGGGCGGCAGGTGTTAGAGACGCTTCGCTTTTCCAGCGCGGGATGTGCGACGCCGCTTTGTCCGGGCGCAGCTTCTTTGCTTCATAGTGCTTGGAGTAGTCAAATTTATCGACCTCCAGAATATTGCGCCCACGGATAATGACGAGCGCCTTATCCACGTCCAGCCGTAAAACCTCATCCATCGTGAGAAGCCGCCTGCGGCCGACGCCGCTTGTCTCGCGGTATTCCGGGGTGTAGTTGGAAATGCGCCATGTACCAAGCTGTTTGGCCTGACTGGTCACGGCGACGCTTGCTTCGCCGGAGCGTGAGGAAATGAACTCCGCCGTCAGTGCGTCCGTACAGCCGAGAAACAGCTGCACGTCGCAGTTGCCGAGAATTTCCTGCCATTGGTTGTTGGGATAGCGGTTTTGCAGACCGGCGAGATTCTGGAACACGCAGGACATACTGATGTTCCGGGAACGGATCACGGAGATTTTTCGGCTGAGATCGGGGATAACGCCGCAGGCGCAAAGCTCCTCGCCAAGCACATGGACGGGAACCGGCAGACAGCCGCCCGGACAGTTCTGATCGGCGTAGCGGACGAGTTTGATAAAAATGAACGACAGAAACAGCGAGGACAGGAAATCAAAGGTACTGTCCTGATCGCTCGTGATGCAGTAATAAGCGCACGGCTGCTTGCCCGGTAGTTCCAGATCGATCTCATCATGGCTGGTGATGGCGCGAATGTCCGCATTTTGAAACACCTGCAGCCGGGAGCCGAGACCGATAATGACGCCGCCGCGCACGCTCTCCGACGATTGGCGGAAGATGCTGTACGGCGCTCTGGCCGGATGCCCCAGCGGGAGCGCGTCAAACAGTTCGTTCAGTTCCTTTTCCGAGCAGCTTACAAGCAGCTGATACGCTTCACCGATGTTCCGCCGCTCCGGTGGATAGCTGCGCTCGACAAACAGGACGAGCGCCTTGAGAAGATTCATTTCGGCGCTGTCCCAGAAATGGTCACCCCGGTCGCTGCCCGTATTGCGGATGATAACGTCGCAGAAAAGCTGCGCCATCAGCTCCTGCCCGTCGATCTCGGACAGGCAGTTCCACGAATCCGACGACGCGGGCGTGACCAGATTAAACACGCGCACGGTATAGCCCTGATCGCGCAGATACGCGCTGGTTTTTTCGTACAATTCCGACTTCGGATCACAGATAACCAGCGAGCTTTTCCGCGCCGCGCATTGAAGAATCATGTTGACGCAGAACGCGCGCGTCTTTTTCGAGCCGCTCGCGCCGTAGATCGCGAGATTGCCATTGAAGCGCGTCTTCTCCGGGATACAGACCACACGGCCATTCACTTCGCCGAGAATCGTGCCGTGGTGCTTGCGCAGGTCCGGTACAAAGTCGAGTACCTGTCCGGCTTCTTTTGGATTGAGAAAACCGGCGGTTCCGTAGGTTCCCTTGTGGGAATAGGTCAGGTTTCTGGCCTTGTCGTACTGCCCGTCGCCGCCGGCGCCCATGTGCATGATCGCCACGACAAGAAGTACGATTGCCGCCAGAAAGATGCCCATGCCGTACAGACCGTATGGAAAACGGAACACGAACTGCAGGCAGACGCCGAACGCGGCGTCCGGCATCGGCGGCGAGGTGCCGCTGTACGGCGTGCCGCCTTCGGCTGCCCATGCCTGATAGTTGTAGATGAACTGCGCAAGATAGCCGCCCGCATAGAAAAGCGCGGCCAGTGCGACAGGCAGAAAACAGGCCAGCGTGATCTTCTGTTTCTTATTGATGGAGCATCATCCTTTCATAAGCGGCAAAGTCGATGCTTGTGATATTGACCTGTGCGCCGAACACTCCCCGCAGTGCTTCTGCCTGATAGTCAAAGCAGAGAATGCTGCCGGTCTGATTGTGCAGCGTCAGCGCACAGCGGAACCGGTGCAGCCTTGGCAGATCGCAGAGATACGAAAACAGGACGGGCGACCCGTCCTGCTCCAGAGCGTCATGTTCGATTGGCATTGCGGGGGACGGTGGCAGGAGGTTTTCTGAGAGGATTTCATTCAACTGCTCCTGTATATCTGGTTGACATAACTGAAACGCGCCGACTTCTCCAAAGTGGTCGAGCGTCAGAAAATAGAAATGCGGATAGCTGCCATCCAAAAGAAAATGGTTCTGCGCCATGTCATTCAGGATCGCAGGTATCTGCATGGGAGAACTGCCGAATACAATGCCGCTGATCGTGAACTGTGCATTGCGGCAGAATTCTGTCTGCAAAACAGCTTTTAATCGGATCTCGGCATTGTATGCCCATCTCGGAAAGGTCGAAGCCATGTTGTAGATCGGGAAGATGGCTTGTTCTGTGAACAGCACGCCTGTCATGCGGGAATTGCGGATTTTGGTGCAAAGACTGCCGAGAGCTTTGAACTCGCGTGAGGAATAGTAGACCGGAAATAGAGTGGGATTTGATAGCCAGTCTTGCATAGATGGCTTTTCCCACGGCAGCGACGGGATTTGCGCGTTGTGCAGGATCTGAAGCGCCTCGGCCATCCGGTGCAGCCGCAGCCGGCGCTCTGGTTCGGACTTCAAAGAACTTGTCTCGGACGCACCTGTAAGAAAGGGCGTAAGGTCAACCGGGTATTTTTGCAGCAGCAGCCGTTTGGCGCTTGCGGTCAGTCTGAGTCCACGCAAACCGTTCTTGGTATACGAACGGAGCAGCCCGTCCTTTTTGAGCTTGCCGATCACGCTTTCGATATAGCTGCAGCCGCCCGGAAAGTGGCCGGAAAAAGCAGCCGGGAACTCACCGGAGACGGCGATAATTTGCAGCATAAGAAGCGGAAGCGTGCCATCAGTGGGAAGTTGCGTCGGATTCATAAAAGTGACCTCTTTTACCGTATCGGCTCTTAACTTCGGTAATTTTTGCGCTGTCGGTCAAGCGAAAACGCCTGCTGTTTCAAGGGAAAACACCATGCGCGGCGGTATCTGAAAAAGAAGGACGAAAAATGCTTAAAAATCCGACATGGTTTCCAGCGCATTTTGATGCTCTTCCAGCCAGCCCGGAAACATATCTTGATCCATTACAAAGAGCTTTGTGACATCTTCCTCGCCTAACTCCGTGGTGTTATAGACGTTGCACAAAAGCCCATTGTCATCCATCATAAGATAGGCGCAGACAACGTCCAAAATCTGCTTCATTTCCAGATTGTCATAGTCCCGGATGCGGCCGCGTCCGCCAGATACCGCATAGATATGGCAGAAGCAGATGATGCACGACTCAAAATGGGAAAGAGGATGATCTTTGACAAACTGTCCGAGCGCCTGCTCCAGCGGGTCGGTCAGATATTCGGCGCTGCGCTGCTTTTTCTTAGGCAATAACCCCGGCAGCGTGATCTCCACCAGCCCCGGCTGCGCAGTGATCGTGATGCCGAGGACATTTGCAGCGGAGGTCAGGTATTCATGCTTTTGCACGGTGGTAAAGCCGTAGACCAGATGCCGCATCCGGCAGGCGATCTGCTCTGCGCGGAGCGCCGCGTCAGTGGAAAGCAGCTCATAGTTTTCCGGATACCGCTGCAAGTCCATTGTGTTCATGGCGCAAAGCGCATTGCTCAGCCGCGAAACCTCTGCCAGCAGCGAGGATATCCGCTTGGATAAAAGCGCACGGTTCAAAACGATCCCTCCGTTTCTTCCTGAAGATATTGAATATTGCCGTCACCGTCCAGCAGACAGTATGCGCACACATTTGGAATGGCAAGCAGATCAACCTGCGCGGCATCCTCCAGAATGACCAGCCGCACGGGTGGTTCCTGTTCCGGACGAGCAAGTAGCAGGTTCAAAATGGCTTCTTTGCCCGGTTCGGCGTAGAGAATTTCATAGACCTCGCCGCCGGCAAGAAAGATGATCTTCACAGGATATTCTCCTGCGGCGTGATACTCGACCTGCTCCATAAAGTCCGCCAGTACTGTGACCGCTGCTTCCAAACCACGGTCGCGGTCTTTTGGCAGCTCCGGCGTCAGGGAATAGAAGCCGTCTACAAGGAACAGCCGCTTCTGCTTGCAGAGATAGGTTAAGAGATTTTTGATCTGTTCGTCTTTCTGCGGATACAGACCAAAAATCTGTTTCTGTGTCAAGACACCATAGGTCGAAATTTCCCGCAGGATGCCGCTGGCTTCGTGCGAGTAGATCTGTGCGCGGGTTTTCATAGTCGTCACCTCTAATTTTTGTGCGTATAACTGCCGCACAGAATACGTACAAACTGTAGCTGTCAGATTTGAAGATGGCTGCTGTACGCATAAAAGACGTATTGTGTACGCAAAGATGATTTTAGAGAAAAGATGTTGCTTTCAAAGCTGCAAAATTGATTGCAATTTTAGGCGTATTCATATATGCTGGACACAAATAGGAGGCGATTCGTTTGAATACGAGAACGGTAACTTTTGCGGCTCACGCAGAGTCCAATGTGGAAGATTTGGTGGATGGGATTGGGAAGCAGCACGATGTTTCAGAGACACTTGTCCGCGTTGAAATGACGGATGCTGAATTTAACGCCATGATGCAAGATGGGCTGAGTGCTGCAAAGGCTGACCATTCCAGCGCTGTGTCCGAAGTCTTTGCAGATTTGCGTAGAGAACTCTGTATATGAATGGGCTGTTCGGATTTTTGAGCGTTTACAGAAAAGTTAAAAACCATCCTGCGTATGCTCCCTTGATAAAATGAGAAAACTATGATAAAATACGATTGACCATAGATTATCCTAAAAATGCGGAGGGCGTTATGGCATATATCACACGAGAGCTTGAGCGTAAGTTCTTAAAGCTCAATGATTTTTTCAAGGTCATCCTTGTTACAGGTGCGAGGCAGGTCGGTAAAACGACGATGTTAAAGCACCTTGCAGAAAGCAGCAGAACCTATGTCACGATGGACAATACAATGGCAAGAGCGCTTGCGCAGTCTGACCCCGTACTGTTCTTCCAGACCTATAAGCCGCCCATTCTCATTGACGAGGTGCAAAAAGCACCGGAGCTGTTTGAGCAAATCAAGATCATTTGCGACGAGAGTGATGAAAAGGGCCTTATCTGGCTGACTGGTTCTCAGCAGTACAATATGATGAAAAAAGTGCAGGAAACCCTTGCCGGAAGAATTGGCATTCTGGAGCTATACAGCTTATCCGCAAGAGAAAAAGCAGGGTTTGTATTCGATACGGATCTGGATTTTTCGCTTGCCACGCTGCAGGCAAGGCAGCAGAAAGTTCCGAAGAACGATGTAATTCAGGTATTCCAGCACATTTGGGAGGGCGGTATGCCGCAGGTGCAGGGCGTGGATGATGAACTCAGACAGGAGTATTTCAACTCCTACATCGATACCTACCTGATGCGTGATGCAACCGAAGCCGGCGGCATCACCGATGCTGTGCGTTTTCGCAAGTTCCTTGTTGGATGCGCCTCGCTCGTGTCGGAGCAGGTCAATTATTCCACATTGGCTGAGTCTGCCGACATTGCTCCGAGCACGGCAAAAGAATGGCTGAACGTGCTTGTCGGACTGCGCATCATCTATCTGCTTGCACCGTATTCCAACAATGAGCTCAAGCGTCTCAGCAAAACGCCAAAGCTGTACTTCTGTGATACTGGGCTTTGTGCATATCTGTCTATGTGGCTGACGCCGGATACACTGCGCAGCGGCGCTGCAAGCGGGCATTACTACGAGAACTATGTTGTGATGGAGCTGGTCAAGAACTACGCCTACGCAAAGTCCAAGGTGAACCTCACTTACTTCCGGGATTCCAATGCAAAGGAAATTGATGTGTTCGTTGAGGAAAACAATGTCATTCATCCGTTGGAAATCAAAAAGAGTGCAGCGCCCGACCGACGGGAGATCAAAAAGTACAGCGTAATTGACAAGGCTTCTTTGAAGCGTGGAAATGGCGGCATTATCTGTATGTGCGAGGAGCCAATCCCGATTGACGCGGATAACTGCTTTATCCCGAGCAATCTAATCTGAACAATTTCAAGCAGTATTAAGAAAGCATCTCTGCGGAGGTGCTTTTCTTATACCCAAAACCAAAAGAAAGAGGGCAGACCGCACCGCAAAGCAGAGTATCACAGTATCTTCCAATCCTCCAATCAGACACGCTCTATTTTGCCGTTCCGTTTCAGCAATTCCTGAAGCTCCCTGCGGTCGGTGGTGATGAGTTCCTTTTCCAGTTCGCTGCATTTAATCTCAACGGCGACATTATTATTGTTCGTGCTGATAAGGGCGCTGCCGCGCTCAAAGTGCGTGATCTCCATCAGCTCTGCTTCAGAAAGATGCAGAATGGAGCCGACGCGCTGGGCTTCCTCATCCTCCAGATTCAAGATCACCTTGGTCTTGGAGTTGTTGATGATGCCCTTGCCGTATTTGCCGTCCTCCAGCGCGAAAAAGTCATTGAGGTCCTGCGTCGCGCAGACGGCCGAGCCGCCGTAGCCGCGGATGATCTTGAAAATCTCCAGCACAAACTCCGCTGCCAGGCGGTTGCTGCTGGCGCCGATGAGCTGCCAGCACTCGTCAATGAAGATGGCCTTTTCCTCGGTGCGGTTCTCCTTTGCCTTATCCCAGACAAAGTCCAGCGCCATGAACATGCCAACGGTCAGAAGATCGCCGGTCAGCTCCGAAATGTCCAGAACGATATACTTGTTGTCGAGCGAAACGTTCGTCTGCTGGTTGAACGTCTTGGCGGAGCCGCTGACGAGCCGGTTCAGAATGTTTGCCAGCCGCAGCGTGGAGGAAGATTCCTTGAGTACCGCATACAGATCGCCCAGAATCGGCATTTCGCGGTACCGCTCCGGGTGCTTGGGATCGCGGAGCGTGTCATTGTCGTGCGTAATGCCCTTTTGGGCGTAGGTGCGGATCATGGCTTCATCGAGAAGCTGCCGTTCCTCATGGTTCATGTCGGGGATCAGCAGGCTGAAAAAGATGTGCAGCCGCTGGATCTTGGCGGCCAGCATGGAGTGTTCGACCGTACTGCCGTCGAGCTGCTCATCGACCGAGCGGTCTGTCTGCCGGATCTCCATGACGTTGATGCAGTTGGGAGAGGCGGGCGAGATCTGGATGAACGCACCGCCGATGTTGGAGCAGGCACGGTGAAATTCGTGCCCTTTGAGCGGCGCGACGATAAACACCTGGATACCCTTACGCCGCATCCGCAGCGCCATGAGCTGCATGGTAAAGGTCTTGCCGCTGCCGCTCGTGCCGAGAATGGCGATGTTGGCGTTTTTGTAGATGCGCGAATCAAAGATGTCCACGATGATGAGAGAGTTATTGTGTTTGTTGACGCCGAGCAGGATACCGTTGTCGTCACACAGCTCATACGCCGTGAACGGATAGCAGCTTGCCGCGCCCAGCGTCAGCACATTCCGCTTACTGCGTTCAAAGAGCGATTTATCCAGCTTCACGAGAGGAAAGGAGGAGCGGAGTGCCTGCTCCTGACAGAAATTGCAGCTCTGCACGTTCATATCCTGCGAAATGAGCAGCTTTTTCATCTCCGCACACTTCCAGTCCAGATCGTCCGGGTTATCCGCCGTCACGGTGATAAGCAGGTTCAGATAGTAAAAATCCTCGTGGTTACTCAGACCATCTTTTAAGAAGTAGCCGCTGCGGATGGCGCTGTCGAGATCGTCAAAGTCCGTGTTGGTGTCGCTGGTCTCCTTGATCTTGCTGCGGTTGATGCGAAGCTGCTGGCCGAGCTTGCGGATCATGCGATCCTTTGGCTGCCGCGTCAGAAATACGTCGAGGTCAATGCCGTCCCCGGCGTTGACCAGCAGACTCAGCCACCCCGCAGGAACCTCGGATTTATACCCGTCCGACGGCACCAGCAGATACGCATAGTACGTTCCGTCGATGCAAAGATAGCTGCCATGCGTGAAATCCAGCTGCGAAGGCGCAAAAAAATCACCGACGGGAATTTCGTCGATGGAGCAGCCTGCCTTTATGTAGTTGGATGTGATATGGGAGATGCGCTGCAAAAACGGAATATCCGTGCTTTCTCTGCGGCAGAGAAATGTATAGAGCATTTCGGCGGCAGCTTCGTCCTCATTCTCATGCTGGACAACGCTGTTGCCGCATTGCCGGAGATAATTTGCCGCCGTCCGCGCCGCTGTTTGCAGTGACGAAATGGCATCCGCTTCTTCACGGTCTTTCTTCGCGCCGGGGAGTGGTTCATACTCCATGATGAGAAAAAATCTTCGCGCAATGGCTTCTCTGGAGCCGAGCTTTTTGAGCAGCTTCAGATAGTCCTCCTGCTGCATCCGGCAGCTTTCGTTCGTCTCCTGCGCCATCTCCCGGCGCACGGTTTCGATATGCCGGTTCATATCTGCGCGCTTGGTGATAACCTTGATTTGAAGCTTCACAGGTGCGATTTTGAGGTAGCTGATGAATGAATACACGATATTCCGCTGCTCTCTTGCGCTGCGAAGCAGAAAATTGATCGGCACGATTTCTAAAATCTTGATAAAACGGTGATCTGTCGTATAGACGATGCCGTTTTCGATTTTCTGAATCGGCACATACGCTGCAAGCGGATTGCCGGGGCGTTCCGCCTGCTTCTTCTGCCGATAGGCAGTGTCCAGCATCAGGCGGCGTGTGTCCTTTGCAAAACGGATGCGGCTGCCGTCCTTTTTATAGGCGGCAGGCTGCACAGCCGTGCTGGGGCCGGACTTTTTATCCCATGTCGGGAGAATGGACTGCTTTCGGCTGCTTTTGCCGCCGCTTTTGCTCAGGGTTCTGCGGTTGCGGAGGAAACGAAAAAACAGAATGATATAGGAGGAGAGCGGCATTCCTGCGATCCCGATGAGCGCCAGAAGCGCCAGCGGCAGCGAGGTCAGGCAGAGCAGAATGATCCGGACGGTCAGCGTCAGCGAGAGCGTCAGGATCGGAAGCCCGGTGCCGGCGGCAAGGATGACCGCCTCGACCACATTTCGCGCCTTGAATAAGCCGCCGAAGAACGAACCGCCCTCAATAAAGTTTGGCGGGATCACATAGCTGTCCCGCTGTTCCTGACTCATAGGTTCTCACATCCGATCTTTTCTTTGCGGTGGATTCGGCAGCTTCTGCACGATCTTTTCGTGATAGGCGATCTTGCCGTCCTCCGTTTGATAGGGCTTTCGTTCTACGGTGTCCGCTGCGTACTGCTTATACCATGCGGCGTCGTCCGCGGAGTAGACCTTGCTGTAATCGCCCTTCGGTTGGGCGTACTGGTCGGCATGATACATACAGAAATCAATGCCGCCCGGATGCTCTGGCGTGAACTCGCGTCCTATGATGCGGCCTCCGCCGATCTCCACGTCCTGATAGCGCGGAATGTTGGTCGCGTGTTCTCCCAACGCGGCGAGGCCCATATAGGACAGCAGAGAGCGCGTCGCGGTCTCGCCGGTGATGGAGCCGGTCGTGCGGCAATCACCCTTGGCGACTGTGCCGATCACGTCGTTGGCAAATGCGCCGCCCTGATAGAGAGATTTTGCGAAAAGCGTTCCGCCGAAGCTGCGGAACTGCGTCGGTGCGGACGGGATCGGAGCAGACCGGCCGGCAGGCGCTTCATTTGCCGGGGCAGAAACGGGCGTGGCAGATGGTGTTCTGCTGTGCAGGAATCTGCCGGGGCGCTCCTGCGCCTGGACAGTCCGCTCTGCAATGGTGGTTTTGGAAAGTCCATTGCGGACGGAGAAAAACTGTTTGTCGGATTGCGCAGTATGCTGCCGGGATTGCGATTCCACCTGTCCGAAGGTGGCGACCTGTGTATCCTGCTGGGTATGTTGTGCCTGCTCGCGCCGCGTAATGCCGGATTGCTCCGTGTGGAAACCATCCATCGTATCATGTTGCGCATGGCGGCTTTCCTCAGACTGCACTTCGCGCTGGGTAACGCCGATCTGCTCCTGCTGCAAGGCAGACTGCATGACCTGCGACTGTTCCGTTCTGGCTTCTTCACTGCTTGCATCAAATTCATCCGACTGCACCACAGAGCCGACAAACTCGCCCTGTTCTGACTGGAACGCCAGATGCGATGCCTGCTGATCCTCCGTATGCAGCGCCGCGTGGAACTGCTGCTCCTGCGCGGACTGCGTATCCTGATGGAGCTGGCTGGCATCCATAGAATGCTGGGATTCGTGGAGCGCTTGTTGGGACTTTTCACGCTGTTCCGAGTTTACAGCGCGGGAAGAAACCGTCTGCTGATTCTGGTCAAGCTGGCTGGTATTCTGCCGCTGCTGCTCAGAAGCCGTCTGCGAACCGGAATGGGTATCGCTGCTCGCGTGTGTCCGGCTGACAGTCGCCTCGGCCTGCTGCGGCTGGACGATGTTTTTCTCTGTCGTCGCCGTGCGCACAGCATCGCTTGCGATTTTGCGGCTTGCCATGCCGACGAGTCCGCCGCTGAAAAAGCCTGCCGCAGCCGCGCTTCCACTGCCGGATTTCCCGGATGCAGGAGCAGAACCGTGACGGCTGCGGCTGCCCAATGCGCTGCCGACCGCGCTGGTCGCGGTGTTGATGGCGCGCATGGCGATCATCGCCTCAGAGAGCATGGAGCCGCCGGTATGCCCAACGTTCAGACCGAGACTGGACAAGAAGCTGTCGATCTTCTGCGACACTTTCAAAAAGGCAATGGCGCACAGAAACCATACCAGAACCGTACCGGAGACGGCTTCTTTGCCAGAGGAACTGACTGCAGATTCTACATCGCTCTCGGAAATAGCGAATGCACTGGTTGACATAATCAAAG
>ENA-OUUV01001079-OUUV01001079.1-human-gut-metagenome-genome-assembly--contig:-NODE-1079-length-14652-cov-4.791053_pt1 | contig 14652 bp, 7 predicted proteins | sample MGYA00237952_ERZ548838 | MGnify/ENA primary metagenome ERZ548838 (study PRJEB26490, sample SAMN05194705) | human gut metagenome | biome: terrestrial biome; feature: human-associated habitat; material... | reverse complement strand
TAGAATACCTCTCAAGCATCTCATCTGAGCATACTCCCAGCCCAAATATCCGGAAACACTCCCCAATCGCATACTTCTCCGCTGCCAGAAAATCCAACAGCGTCATATCTATATCCCACAAAACTGTTGTATACATAACTCCTTATTTTCCTTCCTATAACTACAAATTGCTTCACATGTTTACGCTCAATCCCATTTATATCATTTTGACCAGTTACAGAATTATACAGCTTTCCCAATGCATAAGCAGGCATTGTGAAATCTGTACAATTCGTCCCTCTCAAATACCAAAAAGGGATTGATGTAAAACACCAATCCCTCTTATTATATTGGATTTATCGATTCATTTCAAGCTGTGGTCCTGTAGAATGATGATTTGCAATAATGGAATCAATCTCTCTGAGATTGGAAGATGGCAGATCACCGGGAATCGTATTCTTAACGGCTGCCGTAGCATTGCCATATTCCATTGCCTTCTGGCAGTCCATATTATGTGCCAGCAAGCCATACAGGGCACCGGAGATATAAGCATCACCACTTCCGATACGGTCTACAACATCAATATTCTCATAAGCAGGCTCCTGTACGAAACGGTCTGCAATCGCATCATAGATGCAGGAACCGAAGGAATGAATCTTCGGAGAATGTACGACACGCTGCGTAGCTGCCACTACACTAATCGGATAGTCTTTTGTAAAGCTTCTCATCATATCCTGCACTGTGCCTTCCTTGCCAAAGGTAAGTCTGGCTGTGTCTTCTGAGCAGAAGAATACATCTACATAAGGAAGAATCTGTTCTATACATTCCTTAGCTTCCTGACCAGTCCACAGATTCGCACGAAAGTTTACATCAAAGGAAATCAGAGTGCCATTTTCCTTAAAGCGCTTGATCATCTCTATTGCAGTCTCCCTGGTCTTCTGTCCCAGCGCCAGCGTAATGCCCGTTGTATGGAAGCATCTTGCGGAACGGTACATCTCTTCCGGGAAATCATCAATGCTGACCTCGGAAAAGGCAGTGTTCTTCCTATCATAGATAACATTTGGTTTTCTGGGGTGTGCGCCATATTCATAATAGTAAATACCCAGTCTGGAATCCTTCGTCTTATCATAAACCAGGTAGTCATCGCTGACACCACAGAAACGGACTCTGTTCTGAATGAAGTTGCCCAGGTCATTCGCCGGAATCTTGGAAATAATACCGGTCCTGAGTCCAAGGAGCGATACACCGGATACCACATTCAGTTCCGCTCCGCCAGCCTGCTTCTGAAATACCTCACCACGGGTCAGACGCTCATTTACGGGCGGTGACAGACGAAGCAGAATCTCACCAAGTGCCAATAAGTCAAAATCTCTTCTTTTCATTATCATAATGTAAGCTCTCCTTAAACGCATGATAGGACATGTAAGCCCTTACAAAAGTATCCTTTGCATTGTTAAAATAAGTGTATCATGTGACCGGTAAAATTTCCAGTCTTTTCTTTAAAACTCTGTATCAAAATATTTATGTAACCGTTTACATATATCTTACAAACCATCCGGCAATTTTTCCAAAAGATATTGGCAATATGAAAAACCGTTGATAAAATATAACCATACAATCTGAAACAGTAAAAGTCAGGGAGGCAGCTATGTATCATTCCAGGAAAATCGGTGTATTCATTTCCCACCTTTTCGGTGAATATCAGCACAATCTGTGTCAGGGCATTCTGGACACAGCAAAAGAATATGGTTATCTTGTGGAGATTTTTGCATCTACAGATGGCGAGACCCCAAACACCCTTGCAGGAGAAGAGGGGATTCTTACAATTCCTTCTTATCAGGATTTTGACGGTATTATCTTCGCAAACGGAACTTACCCTGAATACAGACTCGCTGATGCCATTTATAAACAGGTCACACAACACTGCTCCTGTCCGGTTCTTGTCATCAATCAGGAAGCCCATGCTTCCAATTATGTCATTCTGGACAACAATGCCCCCTTTGCAGATCTGACAGAGCATTTCATTACCGTACATCACGCTGCAAGAATCTGCTATCTTGGCTGCCGCACAGAATCCCAGCCTTCCGATACACGTTATGTACTTTATAAAGAAACACTTGCAAAGCATAACATTCCCTGCCCTGATGAGAATGTATTTCAGACCTTTTTTGGTATGGAGTATGCAAGAGAGGCACTTACCTATTTCTGTAAGGATGGTATTCCTGATGCCATCCTGTGTTATAACGACCGTATGGCTCTGGATATGATGCTGGCTGCAAATGAGAGGGGTCTTCGTATTCCTGATGATATCGCCATCAGTGGCTGCGATAACAGCGAGCTTGGCAGAAACATCACGCCTACTCTGACTACGGTTACTTTTCCAACCTATGAAATTGGACAGGAAGCCGTACATAAACTGCTGCGCATGACAGACGGCATCCTGGATGATGCTCCCTCTGTTATCAAGGCTGCCCCTGTGATTGGCTGCTCTTGTGGCTGTCATTATCGTGTCAGCGAAGCTCCTTATTATGCAATCACGCAGATGCATGAAATAGAGCGTAAGGAACGTCGCATTTTTCAGGATATTCATATGTCCGCTGTCCTTCACGGGATTACCGATCTGGAAGAAGGCATGGAGAAAATAAATGATTACGTTAAGGATATTGCCCATTGCAGTGAATTATATGTCTGTCTCTATGAGAATTGGGACAGTGCTCCCAGACATATCCGTATGCTGGCTGCCATAGAACAGTTCGGTATGCAGGAAGAGGACAATATGGATGAGGATACTGATAAAAATATCGTCAATCTGTGTTTTGGCTGGCAACAAGGTGCAGAAATCCCTCCCTGCAGTTTTGCACACCAGGACATTCTGCCTCCCCATATTGTAAAGGATTCCCAAAGCAGCTATATCTGTGTGCCCCTGTATTTTGAGGATAAACAATATGGCTATGTTGTCCTTGCCTTTGAGAACAACAGGCTGCATTATGATTTTCATGTGACTTCCTGGATTAACAACATATCCCGTATGCTCAAGCGTGTTGCAGACAATCATCATATGTCCTTACTGGCTGCACGTCTGGAAGATATTTATATGAAGGATGAACTGACCGGGCTGTATAATTACCGTGGATTTCGTGCAATGGCATCCATGATTGTTGATGATATGATTGTTACCGGCGCACCTTTGCTGATGATATCCTTTGACATAGAGCATCTAAAAGACATCAATAAGGATTGGGGACATGAGGAAGGAGATTTTGCACTTCAAGTATTCTCAAGTGCCCTGAAGACTACCCTTGAAGAGGATGTTATACTTGCCAGAACCGGTGATGATGAATTCAGTGTACTGCTTCCCGGACTGGAAAAGGCAGACGCAAAAGAATATATCTCTCACATCTGCCAGTATCTTACCAATTATGCCAGACTGCATCACAAAAAATATCAGATTCATACCAGATATGCCTGTGACAGCGCCTCTATTACCTGTATCGAAGACCTGGACGGGCTACTCCACAGCTGCATGCAGCAGCTGGAGCAGAATCCCTCTACTCTCCTTTAAGCTGTATGCTCTTACGGTATTCTGTCGGCGATACTCCCAGCGTCGCCTTGAATATCTTCATGAAATGTTTCTCATTCTCATAGCCTACCGACTGACTGATCTCGTTGACACGCATATCAGAGGTCTCCAGCAGGCGCTTGGCTTCCTGCATACGCAGATCCTTTAAGAAATTCACAAAATTCGTGCCTGTATACTGTTTAAAAACATAGGAAAACAGCGAATAATTCATGGAGATATAATTAGACACCACTGCCATATTCAGATCTTTATTATAATTCTCATGAATATAGCTGACCGCCTGCTGTATCTTCTGCTTATTCTTGTAATCATCAAATTCCTCACTGATCAGGTCATGGAATCTTCTCATCCAGTCTGTTAAAGTATTCACATACTCCGTAATGGTCTGATACCGATAAATATCCTGCAACTCCAGAATACTTTCCTTACGTACTTTCAGGGCATTCTCATAATTCACTGCGATTCTCTCCAGCATAAGATGCATCCTCTGGGCAAACTCGTCTGTGTCCATAGCTCCATTCTGTACCTGTCTGCCATAATCCTGTATCAGCTCCACCGCCTCTTCAACACGCTCTGTTCCAAGAATATGTACCGCGCTCTCAAGTCTCCTGTTCTCTTCTTCTGCCATTTTGGGATGTTCGGTCTGTTTCTTCATGTAGCTTTCGTTACAATCCACTACTTTTATAGCTCTGGCAAAGGCTTCATGGCGCCCCAAAACCGCCTGCTCATACGCCTTTTTCAAAGAAGAGATTCCACTGACAGGCTGACTGAAGCCCGCATAGCAATTACGCAATTCATTTCTGATCAGGAACTCTTTATTCTCACAACCAATCAGGAAAAGGTCATAGCCGCCTACATTGTGCAGATACAGGTAGGAATTCCCCTGTTCTTCCTCTTCCCCATCGTAGCTGCAACAGCATACCTCGTATTCCCCCTGTAGGAAACTATCCTGATAATATCTGCCGGTCAGCTCTTCATCTTCCGCAGATACCTTCTCGGAGGTACACAGGAACCTGAGCTGCTGATATCCCGCCTGTCTTAGTGTATCCTGTTCTTCTTTTATATGCGTCAGTTCATCCTCCATTTTGTGCATGATTGACATGATCTGCTCTCTGTCAATGGGCTTTAGAATATATTCCTTTACCCCCATACGCAGCATTTCCACAGCATAGGAGAAATCATCATAGCCGCTGATTACCACCGTAAGCGGACGTCTTTGGAATTTCTGCATCTCCTGTACCAGCGTGATGCCATCCATCTTGGGCATTCTGATATCAGTAAACATCACATCTATCTGCTGGCTCTGCAATACCTCCAATGCCATCTGTCCGTTACTGCATTCTATGATGGTCTGAACGGGTACTCCTGATCGCTGTATCATGCTCTTAATACCCTGGCGGATCATCTTCTCATCTTCCACGATCAACACTGTGTTCATATCTTACTTCCTTTCTTGGTAAATGAATCAGTACCTTCGTATAACATCCCTCTTTGGAAAAGATCTCGATACCATACTGTTCCCCAAAGTACAACTGTACTCTGTCCTGCACATTCTTTAAACCGATTCCATGACCGCTCTCTTCTGTAGAACGGGTCTGTGAATATATTTTGCTTCTTAATTCTTCCAGTGCCTTTTCATCCATCCCTCGTCCTGCATCTGATACTTCTATGGTGCAGTTCTCCTCATCTACCAATATTCCTTTTATATAAATGTTCGTGTCTTCTGCCATTTCTTCTATTCCATGGTATACTGCATTCTCTACCAGTGGCTGCAGCAGCATCTTTGGAATCTGCATGTGTGAGATTTCCTCTGGTATATTCAGTGACAGATAAATCTCATAATCAAACCGCAGATTGAGGAGCTTTAGATAATTGCTGATATATGTGATTTCTTCCTCTACTGTAACGGTTCCTGTCATCCATTTCATACTGTAACGAAGCATTTTGCCAAGAGATGTGATGGCATCGGATATATCGTACTTTTCCTCTATCTCAGCCATCATTTTGATGGACTCCAGTACATTATACATGAAATGTGCATTGATCTGATTCTGCAGGGATTTAATCTGCGCATTCTTTGCAAGAAGCTGTCTGTCCAGATTATCCTGATTCAGCTCCTGAATCCTGGCAAGCATTCGGTTAATCTCACTGGAAAGCTTCGTAATCTCATCATTACCCTCTTCCGGCAGAGTCAAGTCAAGCTCACCACCCTGAATCCTTGTCATGACATCATACATTCTATAGAAACGCTGCATGATTACACGCACTGCCACAATACTGAATATTACAAAAGCCATAAGAATCAGTATCAGTATAATTCCATAAGGAATCAGACTTCGATAGAACTCCGAAAACGCTTCTTCCATAGATACCAGATGTACATAAGTACCTCCCAGCAGTGGTACATACTGATATGCCAGTATCACATGTTTTCCATCTATTTCAGTATATATGGCATTGGTGTCACTTCCTGTTTTTTCCTGTATCTCTTCAATAGCCTGATTCCAGGTATTGCTGTTACTTGCTTTATAATACAAATTGCCATCATCACCAAAGAAAGCGCTCCAGGAAGTATCACTGTCCTCATACAGATCAGGGAACAGATTAGTCATATAAGTTATGCACTCTATGGTGTACATCTCCTGTCCGCCTGCCTGTGTAACTACGCTTATCAGTCCCGCCAGATGCTTTGGTCCTGTCGCTATGTACTCCGGGAATACCGTATCTGTATAATCCAGTTTCCATTCTCCGTCATGATACTCTTTTGCCCAGCTCATGTTGTTCATTCTCTGATAGCGATAGATGCTTGGAGCTTTCTCTGATGCCTTTTCACTGTTCACATAGATTCTGACCTGATACAGATAGGGATTGGAATTGGTCATATTTTCAATCGAAATCAGCTCCTTCTGATAGAAGTCCAGCTTCTCCATGATCTCCATATCCTTACCATTGCAAAGCAATTCCATATACTGATTGATCTTGACTGACTGCTTTATGATCTCTGACGCCAGATTGCACACTTCATTGGTCTTATCAATTGCCTGTGTGACCTGCTCAAGCCTTGCCTGTTCATCTCTGATCGTACTTTTGATCATACTCTCTTTCATATTGTTGGTCAGCATGAGTGCAGCCACCACAATACAGATACTGACAAAAGCCACAATTGTCAGTACGATCTTGCGGCTGAGACTGTTATTACGCCTTATTTTCATATGTGCCGCCTCCTACTGTTCTATTCCCAGTTTCTCCATGTTATCATGTATCTGCACAGTAGAAGCCTTTTGCACCTGTTCAAATCCAATATCCTCTCTCTGCTTTTTGAAGTCCTCCATGATCTGGTCAAATTCCTCATCTGATTCTGCCAGCAGCAATTTAGGCAAGGTCACTCCCCAGAGATTCTTGATCTTCGTATAAATCTGATTCTCCTGTTCCTGTGCATCAAATACCACATCATACGGTGCTGTATATACCGTATAAGGGAATGTCCATTCCTGAAGCTGTCCAAGAGGCTGTGGCAATACCCTGCCCCACTCATCAGCCCTTACATTATCCTGAAGCATCCAGTAACAGGAATCTGCACCATATATCCTGTCATAGGTCACGCGATCCGTATTCAACAAATGCTCTATCTCAGGATACATTTTAGGTTTGCCATTCTCATCATATTCCCATGTGATTCCTTCCACACCATACCAGGTCATCAGCTGTCCTTCATCACTGATGAGATAGGATATCAGCTTAATTGCTTTCTCAGCGTTCTTGCATTTCTTACTGATAAACGTCACTGTCCATCCGTTAATTCCGGAACCGGGCAGCCTGTAATCATCTCCAGACAGGTTCTTTGGTCCATCCACGGCAATATAGATCTGCCCCGGATTCTTCGCATACAGAATCTTCTGCTGATCTGCCATATCCGTTCTCTGATACAGCATGCAGAAATATCTGCCGTTTGCTATCTTTTCCTCCATCTGGGTTCTGTTATCCAGAAAGATATCATCCTTCAGATACCCTTCCTCGCGCAATTTCCGATAAGTCTTCAACCATGTAAGAAAGCTTTCATCCGTATATCTGTCATAGGCGTTGCCCTGTTCATCCAGATATGGCACCGCCAGAAAATCAAACAGATAATTATCAAAGGAATCACATCCCTCCTTGGTAAATACATGTGCTCCTATGGGAATCAACTCCTCACCGTTCACTTCCGGGTACATCTGTGCCGCTTTCACCACTGCATCATGAAATCCCTGCGGTGTTGTCATATCCGGTGAGCCTATCGCCTCGTATATATCCTTTCTTACCAGAAAAGTCTCATTGGAAGCTATGGTGTCATATTGCTCATAATCACTGAGCGTATAGGCTGAATTGGGATACTGATAGATATGTCCGTCTTTGGAGGTATACCAGCTGGCAACATCCGGGTCTACGACCTGCATAAAACAGGCATCATATTCCTGTGCCAGCTCATCCAGTGGATAGACCATTCCTTTCTGAATCATTTCTCCCACTTCATCTTCCCACCAGCCAATCGTCAGAATATCCGGCAGACTATCCGCACTGATGAGCGAATTCAACATCTCACTCTCATCACCGCTTGGCACAACGAAATCTATATTTACTCCCGTCTTATCCGTAATCGTCCTGGACACCAGATTCTCTCCCCAGTCCGCCGTAAACCAGGAATAATTGATATACCATTGAAGTGTAGTAACGTCTTCCTGCTGCGTCTGCGATGCGGTCTGCTGCTCACCTTTTTGCAGGCTGCATCCCCCCAGCAGCAACATTGTTATAATCAAGGCAAAAGCCATTCTTTTTCTCATAGTATTCCCCCTCTTTCTCCCCTATAGTATACATAAATATATACGCCAAAGCAAATGAATACACATGCTTTGGCGTATGATTTTTCTTATAATATAATGGTCATGATCTCTTCTGTTTCCATGTGGAAACCAGCCTGTGTTTCTCCTTCCTTGAGAGAAATATGCATTTGAAATCTTTCCTATTTTTTTATCCAGACCTCTATCTGTGTGTATTTTCCGGCTCTGATATTTTCTGCTTCTTCTCCCATGATCTGATTCTGATATATATGGATTTCTTTGTCTTTTTCTCCTGTCAGGCAGTACTGCACAACCTCATAATTTTCCGGTATATAATCTGCGTCTTCTGCATCCACATGGTAAACAATACGTACTTTTCCAAGAAATACTGCTTCTACTCTTCTCTCCTGATCCAGCAGATAGGAAGGAATCACAGGCTGCAATGCGAATACCAGTTTGTCATCCTCTTCTCTAAAAGGCGTATGTCCAAACATCATCCTCTGCCACATGTCCATGAATTCTACTGTAGAACCACTCAGTCTTGCTACGAATCCCCTGCCATGAATGCTCTCATCCGGGTTGGCACTGCTTGCAAGGAAAGAAGAATTCTCAAGAATACTTCTGCCGTATCTTTCTTCATCCTGGAAAGGAATCGCTGCCTTGTACAAGTCCCCGATATATTGCTGATACAGACCTGATTTAAGAAGTTCCAGCAGATACTTGTATTCCATATGCAGCCAGATAGACTCATTTTCCAGCCATCCCGGTGTAAACGCCCTGCATCTGCCAAGCTCATAGGATTCCTTCGCTAATGGCTCATTAACCTTATACATGGATAATTCACTATCATATAGTTGACTGCTCCTTACCTTCTCATATACCTCTCTTTTAGTCTCCGCCGGAAGCCGCAGCTTCAGATAGCGAACAGGACCTTCCAGGAAATGCGGCAGTACATGTTGTCTGAATGCAACTGCTCTGATTCCATCTTCCTCTTTGACATACTCCGTCATTTCATAGGTAAAATACGTAGGAATCAGCCCATCCCCCAACGTGACTGCATGTGCGATTCCCTCCATAACGATTCTATAAAAGGCTTCCATTACGGTCAGCAGTTCCTGTGCCGTGCAGTTGACATAAGTTCCTTCTACTCCTGCATAGATCTTGTCCCGATACGCTTCTTTGATATCATTGATTCTGTTCCATACAGGGAAATAAGCTTCCCCTGCCTCTGCCTTTTGCATATTTATGATCTCATAGGCAGCCTTCATGAACTCATACAGTTCTCTTAGGATATCTGTACCCTGTTGATATTTACGAAGGATATCTATAGTATATTCCAGATTTCTGGCAAGCTCACAGGTCTCAGCCATAGAGGAACCCATCAGTCCCGGTAAGCCATTCAGTGCATCATACCAGCCAGGCTTTCCACCCTCCATCTCAATACCGCAACCATAAGGATCAAGGGTTGCGAATTTCAACGTATTGAGCAGTATCAGCTTCTCCAGCAGTGTGGTATGAAGGATGCGCCCTTTTGTATCAGTTAAGAACTTTTCTTCACTTTCCCCGTATTTTATGGAATATACAGCATGATACTGACGAATGCCTTCCTCTGTCTCTACATAACGCTGCTTCCTTGGGTATACGCCTGCTCCCGGCTTCATATATACATAGCTTGCATCCTCATAGAGAAGCTGATGCTCTCTTTCAGGATAAATGCTGCAATAATTCTCGATCAGATCCAGATTGTAGGTCCAGTGGTCGCACCAGTAGCCCTCCAGGAAATCCGAAGTGACCAGACTCTCAGACATATCTACTATGCTGCCAATCATTTCCGTCAATTCCTTTTCCCCATAATCACCCCTGCTCTCCAACAGAGAAGCCACCATACCAGGGGTATATGGATGTGTGAGCTGCTTCGCCTCTTCTTCGCGTATTCCCAGTATCTGCGCTGCCTCACCCACTCTCTCCTCAGGCAAGCTATACGTGGTCTTTTCTACCCCAAGAGGGTTATATCCGTCTAACTGGATGAAGTCGTAGAACATGTGAATATTTTTATCTCCCACCTGTGGGAAAAAGGCAACATCACACCGTCTGTTCTGATTGATGTCGCGGAAATTACCATTTCCCTGAGAATAGAACTCCGGCAAAAGACGGAAGTAATTATAATCACGTTCCATATCTCCATGCTTGCGGGCATACACATAGAATATTTCTTTCTCGCCCAGATGAATCGGCATGCCGCCTCTGAGTACATTATCAAGGAAATCCTGTCTGCAATAAGCATCAAAAGCAGGATTGGCAGTTCTGGTGTCCATGCACTCCGTGATCTGCCTTGTCAATTCCTCTGCTCTTACAAGCTTGCTCTCAAAATATGCAGCATCCGGTTTTTTCTGTAAATATTCATCCAGTAATTCTTTCCTTGCCACCTGCCCTGTCATTTCATAAAAGACACAGGACTCTCCCGGTTCGATGACAACCTTTTCCCCATAGAAGCAGCAGGGAATACGGTTCATCGTCATCTGTCTGGAAGACAGCACCCCGTCTATGCCCTTTTCCAGGAAAATGTGTGGATGTTCATATGCCGTATCATAGGCAAATACCGCTTCTGCGTCTACAACAGGGCTTAATCTGTTGCCATCATGCCCAATGGCAATACTGAAATTGCCCCCTTCGATTTCTACGACCTGTGTGGAATCTGCCATACTGGCGCGCACTCTGAAATACGGTCTGCCCGCACAGACATCCTCGACCTGCATCCATGCCTTGGCAGTCTGTGTCATATTCTTCATGCTGTCCTGATTCACACCATATGGTACGATTGCAGGAGCGCCGTCCAGGTATTCCACTTCAACAGGCTGGTTAGTTATATTCTGCAATTCCACCTTACGTACAAGTGCCCCCAGCTTCTCTTCGGGAAGCGTATAATAGGTCACTCTGGTCACAATTCCCTTATCCTGCGCCTTTTCCTCAATGCGAAGCACATTCTGGTCAATACACATGGTCTGCTGTCTGTCCGTATCGGCAAAAGCTTCATAGAACGCACCATTCACCTTCAGAAAAGTACGATACCCCATCCTGCCGGTATGCAGATATGCCTGATGTGCAGGAACAAATTCCATAATAGAATGATCCTTATCCTCTGATCCAAAGCAGGAGATGCACTGCCCCCTGTTTACATAATAACACCAGAGGGGAATCCCGCTGATACCGCTGATGCCTGGAAGGAAGCTGGCAAATGCCGGCTTTCTCCCGTAATTATCTATGATGAATCTTCCCTTCGCATCAATCATTTGCTCTACCTTACCTTTCTATTGGAACTACTTTCTATCGGAACTAACCGGACATCTATTCTGTGTGTCCTGTCATGTGACAGCCGTGTCACTTTATTCTTTGGAATGCTCACTTCCCTATCCGGTGTAATCTCTATCTCTGCCTCATCCAGCCTTACCTGATCTATTCTGTATGCTCCATAGTCACATAGCCCGTCATTGTGGTACACCACCTCTATCGGTACTCCTGCGAACTCCACATTGACTGCCGCCCTGTGTTCCTCATCAAACTGCTCTGCCAGAAGCTTTGGTGACAGACACAGATCTCCCAGCCTGCCACGGACTCCATACATCTGTGTTACAACCGTCATCATATACCAGCTGGCTGCTCCTGTGAGATAATGATACATTCCTCTTCCCCTGTCATTGAAATACTCCGGGATTCCAGGATAAATCCTGCTCACTTCAAAATTAGCAGCCTGTTCATACAGTGTATGCAAAGCCTTATAGCCTTCCCTTGCAAAGCCTCTCTGATACAATGCATTGGCATACATGGTCGTCATATGGGAGAACACAGCTCCATTTTCTTTATGACCATAGGCAAAGCCAAACATTCTGCCCAGATCATCCTTACGCTCATGGAAATCCGTATTCAGACGATATCCACCTGCTTTTGCATCATACAAATAGGCATCTGCCGCCTTTACAATCTGTCTGATCTGTTCCTCTTGTGCAGTGCTGGACATAATGGCAAATACCTGTCCTGTCAGCATCATGCGTACGCCGCTGTCAAAATGTCCTTCTACTGCTCTGGCATGATTATCATAATAGCTGTTGAACCATCCCTGATTCTTGTCTTCTATCCATTCTGTCTCTCTGATATGGTTCATGATCCATTCTGACATGTGTGTCAGTTTGTCTGCGATTATCTTTATTGCAACCTTCTTACGTCTTCCACTTACCTGATGCGAACAGCTTCTACAATACTCATTCAGGCTCATCTGTTTGGCTGCAATATTCTCATACACTGCAGAAGCCTGCTTCCACAGTGGTTCCAGCTCTGCCAGAAGCTCTACTTCCTGTACATGCATCCGCTGTTCCAGTGCCGCAAGCAGCTCTGCAAGAGTCCTCAGATTGCCTGCATATGCTGCCGTAAAGGCAACACTCTCTCCACACTCATTTGCCATATCCAGTGCATCATTCCAATCGGCATCCCGCAGCCTCATGTGGTTATGTTCACCCACTTCATAGAAGGCTGTCAGATGCTGAACCAGAATATGTTCCAGAATGCTGCCCTGCACAATATCGCCCTGTGCATCTCTCTGCCAGCATCCCTGTGTCTCATTCCAGTTAGCATCCTTAGCTGTTCCTCGTATGATCTGTGCATCCTTGAAATAAGGTGCCTTTTCCAGTAATATGGAGAGATCTCCTGTCTGGTCAATATAGAATGCAGTCGTCAGAAGCGGCCACATCCCATGATCCATCCATACACGGGTAATATGATTTCTATCTGCAATAAATTCTCCCGGCTTCGTTCCGATAATCGTTGCATTGGTTCCATCTACACGGACACCGCCATAATTATCAATGAGCATCCTGCGTACACCATCAGGGTTCATCATCAACAGTGCCAGACAGTCCTGCCACAGATCACGCCAGCCTCTTCCACCCTTGCCATAATCATGATGTGGCAGGAAAGAGCAGCCATAGATTCTTCTAAGAATCGGCTGGAAGCTTACCCAGTTCATGAACTGGTCAAACTCATGATTCCCGGACTGATAAGATGCTTTTACACGTTCACGCCAGGTCTGTTTTGTCTGTTCATATGCCTGATTGAGGTTATTTAATGACGCATATCTGGAATATATCTGCTGCAGGGAAGTCATCCATACGCTGTCTGCTTCCACATTATCACTCTCCTGAATCCCCATCATAATGATCCAGCAAGCACTTTCTCCCGTCTCTATCTTCTTATCCGCATAGACAATACCGCCCAGTGCTTCATATCCATCAATCTCTATTCCTGCCTTTTGCGGTGTCAGCCCTTCATATAAGGCTCCAGGCGCTGCCAGGCTGCCTCCTTCTCCTATAAAGTCTTCCACCACAGGATAAAAGCCGACAGGCTTGGTGCCATCGCCTTCCGCTCCCAGTGCATAATACTGTACACGGTTCTTCTTATGACCTCTTTCATCAAAAGTCAGTACAGGATTTACGGCTACGCCTTCTTCCAGTGTGTAGATACGGTGCAGAAGACTGGTCACATGTCTGTGGTCTCTCAGATTATCTGCGCTTCTGCCATATATGGGAATCGCTGCCACAGGCTGTACTTTCACTGCTTCCTTACTGTTATTATGCAGTGTCACCATCATAAGCTCTACGGTATCATCTGTACATGGTACGAAGGAAAGTATCTCGCTGGAAAGTCCTTCCATGGGCAGCTCGTGATAAATCTTATGCCACATGAAACCGGCCTCTAATGTAGTAGTCGGTTTCTGTTCTTCATCGTTTTTTTTCTCATATTTTCTGACTTCATCCGAAGCTCCTGCTCCTGTCAGTGAAATGACATCTGTGTCATTTATTCTGCACCAGAAATTTCTGGTACTCTTATTATTATGCAGTTCTTCAGCGCTGACCGGCTGTAAGAGAAATGTGTTCTGACCGGTCTTGGCATCTCCGCCAAGAACCGGTGTCAGCGAACTCTTCATTCCTGCATCATTTGCAATCGGGAAATACAAATAGCTGTATTTCTGTGGATCTTCCATACGGAAGCTTCCATATTGATCTATATACTCATACCCTTTGTTCATAAGCATTTACTCTTTCACACTTCCAGCAGAAATACTGCTGATGATATACTTGGAGCAGAAGCAGAATACGATCAGAATTGGAATAACTGATATTGCAACTGCCAGATAGATTGCACCCTGATTGGACTGAATATCTGTAGAAGCTCTCAGTGTAGCCATCATAACAGGTAACGTGAATTTATCGTTTTTATTCAGGATAATCA
>ENA-OUUV01001076-OUUV01001076.1-human-gut-metagenome-genome-assembly--contig:-NODE-1076-length-14687-cov-4.996104_pt1 | contig 14687 bp, 15 predicted proteins | sample MGYA00237952_ERZ548838 | MGnify/ENA primary metagenome ERZ548838 (study PRJEB26490, sample SAMN05194705) | human gut metagenome | biome: terrestrial biome; feature: human-associated habitat; material... | reverse complement strand
CCAGTTCCTTTTCTCTTCGCAGTTCTTCCACCGCCTCCAGGAATGCATCCTCTTTTTCCTGCAGGATAACCGGTTCAAGGATCTCAAGAATGTCCTCTCTTGCATAAAAGAAGACACCGACTAAATCTTTTTCTTCAAAGATCAGCCGTACTCCACCGGATTCGCTCTGCTGTTCCAGAATTTTGGTCTCATAATATACGCTGTCCCTCACTGTGCAGACTGCCCATTTCGGGGATTCATTTTTTTCAAAAAACGCAGCGATCCTTTCTGCATCTCCCAGTTCGGCATCCCGTGTAACTCTTTCCTGTCTTCCCCTGTCTCTGCTTTCTTTTTCGCCGGTTTTTTTATCTCTTTTTAAGGCAAAGAAAACGTCAGAGTCCAGTTCCATCTGTTTCTGATGATATATATATCGAAAATCATACGGGCTGTAAATTGCTTCTGCTGCCGGCATAAGAAAAGTAAAAGGATGCTTTTTCTTATTTTCCTCTTCCAGTGCCGCGATCAGAAGCTGCCGCATATACCCTCTGCTCCGGTACTCCTTTTCCGTTGCGACTCCGACAATATATTCCGAATCAAAAACCGAATCTTCCAGTTTCATCCGGTATGGATTCTTTTGCAGCATGGAACGGATTGCTCCGTCTTCTTCAACTACATAGATCACATTCTCTTTTGTCCTGATAAAATAATAATAATCTACAAATGTCTGACTGTCTTCCTTGAAAATCTTTTCCCACAAAAATCGGGTCTTTCCATGTTCTGCAGATTCCAGTTTACGGATTTCCATCCTCTTTTCCTCGTCTTTCTGATCTCACTGATTGTTCATTGCACAACAGCCTCCACACCCCGCAGCCGGTGCTGCAACATCTATACTGCTATAATTGGTATATTTCTCGATTGCACAGATTGCCTGAGAAGAAATTCCTTCCCCGCTTCCGGTAAATCCAAGTCCCTCTTCTGTAGTAGCCTTAACATTAACTCTGTCAACATCAAGCTTTAAAGCATCTGCGATATTCTTTCTCATATCATCAATATATGGGCGCATCTTAGGCTTCTGTGCAATAATAGTAGCATCAATATTTTCTATAATATAATTAGCCTCATCTATCTTCTTTCCAACCTCTTCCAGAAGCTTGATGCTTGATATTCCCTTGTATCTGTCATCTGTATCCGGGAAATGCTTTCCTATATCTCCAAGTGCAGCAGCACCCAGTAATGCATCCATAATGGCATGAAGAAGCACATCTGCATCAGAGTGTCCAAGCAGACCTAATTCATATGGAATCTCAACTCCGCCCATGATAAGCTTACGGTCTTTAACCAGTTTATGAACATCATATCCCATTCCAACTCTCATATAGCTCCTCCTTAATCTTGATTGCAACATTAATTGTTTACCTAGTCCATATAAGTAAAGCACATTTTAGCTGGATTATCAAGTAAAATTGACACCAGCTCACTTTACCTTCTTATATCCACCAGCCGCCTCAATATCCACCACTTCAAACACAGTCAGCATATCCCCATGCACCTTAAATCTGATATCAAAGCCTGAAAATGTTACCCCATAAGCCCTTGCCTCGTCTGTATCATAAGCTGGTCTTGGGTCCTGCTCTAATATTTTAACCGCTGCTGTCTGTTTGTTTTCCGGCATTATTGCAAGCAGGTCTGATGGAAATATCACTTTAAGATTTCTGTTATAAGTGGCTGCCGTAAATCCTTCTTTTGCCTCTGGGTGTGAGTCTGTGAATTTTACATACGGCTTGATATCGTATATCGGCGTACCATCAACCATATCCACCCCTGAAACGAATAGTACCGGTCCTTTATCTGCCGTATATTCTATGTGCTCTAATTTCACACATGACAACCCAATATCATTCGGTCTGAACGGCGACCTTGTTGCAAATACTCCCATTCGCACTTTCCCGCCAAGTCTTGGAGGAGTTACCGTTGCCGCTATAGTTTTCTTCTGCGACTTGGAAAACTGCCATAAAACCCATATATGTGAAAAATCCTCCAATCCTCTGAAAGCCTCTGGTTGTCTGTATTCTGGTTCAAATGTTATGACACCTTTTAATTCCTCTATCAATCCACTCTGTCTTGGAATCCCAAATTTTGTTGGAAAATCTGTTGAAATGTGACCTATTATATTCACTCTGTGCCTCCGTATTATGCTTAATTTTTATTGACCTTACATATAAAAAGAACTAGAATTATTTTTATATAGAAAATATGAGGTCTTTAGTCACAATGAAAATCAATAATCTAATTGTTAAAATATTTTTAGGTATATATCTTGTAATAATTATAGCCGGAATCGTAGTCTTTGAAAACATCGGTTTTGCCGGTGGAGGTCTTGAAAAAAGCATTCACACTGCCAGCGATTCTGAAACCCAGCCAGTTACTGTTAAAGATATAAATTCAGGAACTATATCTAAGACAACCCCTGCCGCAACAGTTAAAGAAACTGCCTCTTCTCAGGATGTAACAAAACAGGAAACCACCGTCGTGACTGAAACTCAGACAGTAACCGTAGCATCTGAAACATCCTGTGAATCCTCCGAGCCTGAAACTGTTCAGACTGAAGTCCAAAACACACAGCCTGCAACAACCGCCCAGCCATCGTATACATTTGCAAACGGGCGCATAACCAATACATCTGCTCTTAAAAGTTACTATGTGACAGGTGCTTCCTATGTAAATATGCATAAAGACAAAAACGGCAGCCACTCCTTTGCAGTTGTGCCAGGAGGGACTACCGGTTCTATATTATCTGTTGGTGCTTATTACACACTTATTGATTATAACGGTACAAGTGGGTATGTATACAATTCATACCTTGAAGTGTATTAGAATTAAAACAATACAAAGCTGAGTGCGATAACTGCTATACCAAGAATTATTCTATACACACCAAATACCTTGAAATCATGCTTTTTAATGTACCCCATAAGGAATTTGATTACAAATACTGATACAAAGAATGCTACGAGGCATCCTACAATAAGAACTATCCACTCAGTTCCTGTCATAGCCATTCCCATAGCAGCATATTTAGCAATCTTTAAAAGACTTGCCCCGAACATTACAGGTACTGCAAGGAAAAATGTAAACTCAGCCGCAACGCTTCTTGATACTCCGATTATGAGTGCTCCGATAATTGTTGCTCCCGATCTTGATGTACCCGGAAATACTGCTGCAATAAGCTGGAACAGACCTATTATTATTGCTGCCTTATAAGTTATCTCGCCTATACTTCTGATTTCCGGTCTGCAGCCTTTCTTTGCATTCTCCACAATTATGAAAACTATACCGACTACGATAAGTGCAATAGCAACAGGGAGTGGATGATAAAATAATTCATCTATCTTATCATCAAAAATCAATCCGACAATCGCTGCAGGAATACATGCAATGATAATCTTAATCCACATTGCAAGTGCGCCATCTTTCCAGGCTGCTTTCTTACCGTCCCCAGTCTTCTTCATATAAAATGGCCACAGCTTATTCCAGAACAATATAACTACCGCCATAATTGCTCCAAGCTGGATAACTACCTGAAACATCTTATAAAAATCTGCGGATACATTAAGTTTGACTACCTGGTCAAGCAGAATCATATGCCCTGTGCTGCTTATAGGCAGCCATTCTGTAATTCCTTCGACTATACCGAAAAGAATTGCCTTTAAAATCTCTAGTAACATGACTATCTCCTTAATATTTAATTATTATGCTTCATTCTTACCAGTCGCCTCTGCAAGTTCTCTCTTATATCTTGCAAGCTGCCCCTCAGTATTCATTATCCTTCTGCTCTGTTCAGATATTGTCTGGTTAAGCTGTTCTATTGTTTCTGTCTGGTCATCTTTTTTCCCGGTAACAATTACCATTCCAATGCACACAACTACAAAAAGTCCTACACCAGCCATTATACATATGCTCTGTCCAATGAATATAAATATTCCAATTCCAATAAGAATAAGCAATCCAATTATTCCAAGAATAATTATCCTTAATCTGTCCGATTTCTTCAAATCATTTTCCTTCTTTCCTGAAGCATTTGCTTTGTATTATATACTACTTATGCCTTTCTGCCAAGACTAATACCTAAGCTTTCAGCCTGTCTTATAAGTTCATTATCTGCATTAACCATCTTCGTTTTTCCAGCAACCTCCTCAAGCGGTATTTTAGAAAACTTTCCGTCTTTAATACATACCATATTGCCATATTCTTTTCTTAATATAAGACCAGCAGCCTCAACCCCGATTCTTGTTGCAAATGTTCTGTCTGATGCACTTGGAATTCCTCCACGCTGTACATGTCCCGGGATTGTAACCCTGACTTCCTGACCTGCTCTCTTCTGTAATTCATCACTTAACTGATATGCAACTGATGGAAATGTGTATGTCTTTATCTTTTCTTTTAATTCTTTCTTGGAAAGCTTTGCATCTTCATCTGATATTGCGCCCTCAGCCATTGCAATTATAGTAAACTTCTTGCCCTGTTTTTCACGCTTTTTAATTGTATTTAGTACCTCATCAACATTATATGGGATCTCAGGTATAAGTATGATATCTGCTCCACCAGCAATTCCTGAATGCAATGTCAGCCAGCCTGTTTTATGTCCCATAATCTCAACAATAAACACTCTGCTGTGTGAGGCTGCCGTTGTATGAATCTCATCTATAGTTCTTGTCGCAACATCTATAGCTGACTGAAATCCAAAGCTCATCTCAGTTCCTTCTATATCATTATCAATAGTCTTAGGAAGAGTAACGACATTTAAACCTTTCTGCGATAAAAGAGCCGCCGTCTTATGTGAACCATTTCCACCAAGCATTACCAGGCAGTCGAGTTTTAAATCCTTATAAGTCTTAATCATGCCTGCAACCTTATCTCGTCCTTCCTCATCAGGCTCATTGATATATTTGAAAGGTGTTCTGGAAGTTCCAAGAATTGTTCCTCCCTCTGTTAGAATCCCACTGAAATCCTCTTCTTTCATCAGTTTGTAATTCTTAGTAATCATTCCTTTATAACCATCAAGAAATCCGTATATTTCAACATCATTTGTATTATTATACAAAGTTTTGGCAACACCTCTCATTGCCGCATTAAGAGACTGGCAGTCTCCACCACTTGTAAGCATACCTATCTTCATACCTGTTAGCCTCCATTTTCTTAATTATTCTGCACTGGCTGCCGCTTCATAGCTTTCTTCATATAGTGTTTCCTGTGAATCAATCTTAGGATTATTAATATGTCTGTCACAGTATACCCCATCACTATTCTGCTCTTTGCCTTTCTCGTCATCCTGCATAATAAGATTAAATATATGAATTATGCGTTCCTGACAATGCTTATCAAGCACAGGTGCAGCAACCTCAACACGTCTTGTCGTATTTCTTGTCATAAAATCGGCTGACGCAATATATATCTTCTGTCCTTCACCACGACCAAAACGATATATTCTTGAATGTTCCAGAAATCTTCCGACAACACTCACAACACGTATGTTGTCTGTATATCCTTCAACACCAGGTTTAAGGCAGCATATGCCTCTTACCTCAAGTTCAATTGTAACACCTGCCTGTGATGCAGCAATAAGTTTTTCAATAATAAGCTTGTCTGTAAGCGAATTAATCTTAACCCCAATATATCCATCACCGCCGCTCTCCGCTTTTCTTATCTGCTCATCAATCATAGACAGAATCCTGTTCTGGAGGCAGTTAGGTGCAACGAGAAGCTGGTTAGAATTATCTACTGTCTCACCCTTCTGCAATGCTGCAAATACTGCAGCTGCATCAGCACCTATCTCCTGATTAGCTGTAATAAGCGACAGGTCTGTATATAATCTTGATGTCTTTTCATTATAATTACCTGTTCCTATCTACTACAATATATTTATGGTTAATATCCCTTACAGCCAGTAAGGAATTATCCATCTTGTTGCTTAAGCTGTTAGAATGTAGGTAGCAATTGGATATCTTCTCCTTTCTTGGACTTCGCGTCCGTAACACAGACTGATAACCAGCTCCTCATTCGCAGCGTTCGTTTTATGCAGGTTGAATCACCTCAGGTGCATTCGTGTCACACCACAGTAGATTGAATAGGCAATGAGTAAAACTGGTACTTATCCATTGCAATAATCTTAAGGAGTGACAAATTTATGAACGCAGTAGGTATCGATGTTTCAAAAGGTAAAAGTATGGTTGCTATTATGCGGCCTTTTGGCGAAATTGTTTCCACACCCTTTGAAATTAAACACACATCCAGTGACATCAATTCGCTTGTAAAACTTATCAAGTCTATCGAAGGTGAGTCCCGAATTGTAATGGAGCATACCGGACGCTATTACGAAGTCCTTGCCCATCAACTTTCCGAAGCAAATCTTTTCGTTAGTGCCATTAACCCAAAGCTTATCAAGGATTTTGATAACGATTCCCTTCGTAAAGTCAAAACAGATAAAGCTGACTCTGTTAAAATTGCCCGATATGCACTTGACAAGTGGCAAAATCTGAAACAGTATAGCGTTATGGATGAATTACGCAATCAACTCAAAACCATGAACCGTCAGTTTGGCTTTTACATGAAGCACAAGACGGCTATGAAGAATAACCTTATCGGCATCCTTGACCAAACCTATCCTGGTGTTAATACTTATTTTGACAGTCCTGCACGTAGTGACGGCAGCCAGAAATGGGTCGATTTTGCATCTACATACTGGCATGTAGACTGTGTCCGTAAAATGTCCATAAACGCTTTTATTGATCACTATGAAAACTGGTGCAAACGCAAGAAGTACAACTTCAGCAAGTCAAAAGCTGAAGAAATCTATGGAAAAGCAAAGGAGCTTGTTCCTGTACTTCCTAAGGATGACATTACAAAGCTTATTATCAAGCAGGCAGTTGACCAACTTAACAGTGCTTCTATTACTGTTGAGTCGCTACGCACTCTCATGAACGAAACTGCATCCAAGCTTCCGGAGTATCCCGTTGTTATGGCAATGAAAGGGGTTGGAACGTCACTCGGTCCTCAACTGATGGCTGAGATTGGTGATGTTTCCCGTTTCACTCACAAGGGTGCCATTACTGCTTTTGCCGGTGTAGACCCTGGTGTTAACGAATCCGGCTCTTATGAACAGAAAAGTGTTCCAACTTCAAAACGAGGTTCTTCTGACCTCAGGAAAACACTATTTCAGGTAATGGATGTCTTAATCAAAACACATCCACAAGATGATCCTGTGTATCAGTTCTTAGACAAAAAACGGGCTCAAAAGAAACCGTATTATGTCTATATGACTGCCGGTGCTAACAAGTTTCTACGCATCTACTATGGACGAGTGAAAGAATATCTTGCATCTCTTCCAGAATCTTAATTATCTACTATACCTTTCAGACCAGCACTGGTGTGGTGGTCTTGTTTTGATGTCTAATTTTCAACCTGTATAAAATTTTCAAAGTTCTTTCATTTTAGCCTTGACTTTTTATTTGCAGGCTGTGTTATATATGAAAATGTATTATTAACCGAGCGTGTTATAAGACATAACTTTGAATGAACCTTGTAATCGCCAAGTCCGTATAAAAGCTGGCAGCCAGCCTCCTCAAGTCTCTTGGACATCTCAATATTATTAGCCTCATCAAATCTTGCTCTCAGCTCAATTAATACAATAACTTCTTTGCCATTCTCCGCTGCTTCAATAAGTGTATCAACAATCTTGCTTCTGTCTGCAACCCTGTACAGAGTCATCTTGATTGACACAACTGTCGGGTCTTTCGCAGCCTCCTCAAGCATTACGATGAATGGACGCATACTTTCAAACGGATACGAAAGAATAACGTCCTTCTTCTCAATCTGAGGAATTATCTTTTCATTCATGTTAATTTCTTTACTTGGCTGCGGCATACGTTTTTTGTAAAACAGTTCAGGCTTATTCTTTAACACTCCCTGCAGCTGGAATACAAATGACATATCAAGCGGGGTATTTTCTTCAATAATATGTTTCATACCTATTTCAAGGTACTCTGTAAGGTTTTTCTTTGTTTTGTCGTTTAATTCTCTATTTAACTGGACGCATACCGGATTAAGCCTGTTTCTCTGCTTAACCATATGCTCCATCATATTTCTGTAATCAAGGTCTTCATCATATACAGAACCTGCGTCTATATCCGCATTTCTGATAACCCTCATAACCGACTTTTCCTGAATCTCATACTTCTCATACAGCTTTGATACAAAATGCAGTATCAGTTCCTCTGACAGCATGAAAGTTCCCGGTCTTGTCGGAATCTCAATCAGTCTCTTAAATACACTGTTAGAGCATGGAACTATTCCTGTCTTATGCTTGCCCTTCTTGGTCTTCATAAGCACAATTGCATACATCTGCTTATTTGCAAGAAATGGAAACGGCTGCTGTCTTCCTATTATCATTGGTGAAAGAAATGGTGCAATATGCATGTCGAAATACTGTTCAAGTAAAGCTCCCTCATCATTAGATAATTTATTAAAGTTAATCAGACGGATTCCTGCTGTTTCAAGCTCTCCCATAAGCTGTTCATACACAAGCCCCTTCTTCTTTTCAAGTTCACTTACTTTATCAAGAATTGCGCTTACCTGTTCCTCACTCGTCATTCCTGTCTTATTCTCTCTGACCTTTTCCTGTGAATGCATCTGCATCATAAGTGTGCCTACACGCACCATTAAGAATTCATCAAGATTAGTCTGGTATATTGATGCAAATGTTAATCTCTCTGCAAGTGGTACTTTCGGGTTGGCAGCTTCATTTAAAACCCTTTCGTTAAATGCAAGCCATGATAATTCCCTGTTTGTATAATATGCCTTTTTAGTATCTTGTTTTTCGTCCATTACGCCGTTCTCCTTTTCGTGAAAATATTTTAAAAATGTTTTCTTAATAACTGTGAATTTCATATCATTCCTCATTTTTCTTCTGCCCGAATCTGTTCTTTGGCAATAGTTTTATTGTCACACGGGCATGTAAAATCCACTATCGGGGTTATATAAATTCTATGTAAAATACCTGTAATAAAAACAGCCTCAAGGCATAAAAAAAGCAGCTTACGCTGCGAATGCTTTAAGGCTGTTTCTTATTACCTGTGCCTTATCCTCCTCATCATGAATTATCATCGTCATTGGCTTCATAATGTTAAGACTAAATATTCCAAGTATCGACTTCGCATCTACCATTGTATGTCCGCTCACTAAATCAATGTCGCAGTCAAATCTTGATACAATATCTACAAACTTTCTCACCTTGTCTATGTTGTTTATAGCTACTTCCATATGATTACCACCTTTCTACATTCATGGTTAATAAGTTACATGTCAGGGCATCACAGCCATCCCCGTCTTTTGGCTGTTCGCCCCTTCAATGCAACTACATATTAACCAGTTCATGTAAAAGGTAAAACCACATTTATATAAATTTCATGTAAAATACTAACTCCAGTAACCTAATTCTACACCTTTCTTGTATATTCCAATCCCTTTCGTATAGTAGCCATAACAGTTAAAATGCGTCCAGTCATATCTTAACTGTTTTGAAATATTGCCTTTCCTGAAGTTTTCAAGATCACTGGTAGTTGTGCTAAGGCCACAATCTGCAAGGCCATTCTGAATCATATATGTTCTTATGTTAAAAAAATGTTTTCCATATGCTTCCCTTAATGCAGCTTCCCATGCAGTATCACCAATTCCAACATATGAACCGTCCTCATTATATTCTCCCTGATTATCATCTGCCAGCGAAGTACCCGGATCATCCGTATCTCCCACAATTATATAATATTTGCAATTAGAATTAAGTATTATATCATCATACTGAAGTATTAACTGCTGATAGTCATTCTCCCAGCCTCCGTTGCTTCCCATTTCAAGAATCAATATATCATTATTACTTCTCTCAACTGATGCCCTTGTTTTTGCCTGCGTTCCGGATTTTATGGTAACATTTCCTATTGTTGGCGCCTGTGTTGGTTTTTCTGTTGGTACCGTTGTTGTACCCTCTGTCGTACCTTGTGTTGTGCCCTCTGTCGTGCCCTGCGTTGTACTCTCCGTTGGACTTTGCACTGAAGTAGTTTCTTGTATTTTTTCTATATTATCCATATTAGGTTCTGTAGCCGAAACTTTGATTTCTTTTGACACAGATATTTTCGAATAATTATTTGTAATACTTTCTGTTTCCATATTATATACCACTATATTAGTGACATCACCATTATCATATGCTGCATATCCTTTAGTAAGATTTATCTGCACCTGATTATTTCCTGCATTCTTAACATCGCACAAATATCCTCCAATATACATCTGACCGTGTGAATCACTGTCATTTGTATATCCGCTATAAATATTATTAGTAAATGTATTTCCATCTTCATCTTTTAATTGTGCTATTGCAGTTTTCCCCTCACTTATTGTAATTTCTCTGTCCAGATAAACCTTAATTCCTCCTGCCCTGAAAGTTATCTGAGTTGAAACTTCTCCACCTATTCCAAGATTATGAGTTGTTATATGAGACAACTTTTCTATCATCAGTGGTGCCGTACAACCATATATACTTTGTCCATTAACTGTTCCTGCTGTACTGCCGCCAACTCCTTGCATCATACTATCTCCATAACATGTTATCTCCCTCTTTTTACCATCATATGGAATAAATTCTGATGTAAGTTTTCTTGTTGGAAGTTCCAATGCTTCTTCATCCTCCGTAGAAATTTCATTCTCAAAAAAGTCTTCTACAACATTTTCTTCCACAACTTGAAATGTTTCTTCTTCCGTTTCCTGCGTCTCTTCCTCAGTTTCTTCTGTCTGCTCCTCTGTCGTTTCCTCAGCAGTTGTTTCCTGCACTGGTTTTACGCTGACTGTCTCAGCCACTATATTATTTTTATTATCTTTATTTCTTTTCCTGTTATTCTTTAAGGATACCGTCACGATTCCAGTCACAGTAAGTACTAAAACCAAAACCGTCACTGTACACGCAATAACACATCTTTTCTTATCAGAAATAATCTTTTTCATAAATTCTTTCATATAACATCCTGCCCTTCCTAATGTATGTCTCATTATATCCATACGAAATAAATTTAAAAAAAGTTTAAAATAAAAAATCTTCTGTGAGATATTATAACACAGAAGATTTCTATTTAAAATCAGATATGCTCCATAAACCATGACATCATGCATCCGCCGTCTGCGCCTGCATCAATCACCTTTTCTATATTATCCGGCTTAATGCCACCAATTGCAAATACTTTTACATTCGGATTAATTCCATGAACCACAGTACATACTTCTTTTAAAAAGCCCAACCCAGTGCCTGTCTTACCTGGCTTACACTGCGTCTCAAATATTGTTCCAAGCACAATCTGGTCAGCCCCTGCATGGGCAGCATATGCCGCCTCTTCCACGCTGTGACACGACACGCTCACGCAATCAAGCTTCTTTATCTTATCATCCTGTTCACTGCACATTTGTTTAAAATGTTCCATTGAAAAATGCACATTTGCACAGCCCGCATATTCTGCCGCACTGATATCACTGTGAACAAACATTTTAGCAGACGCTTCCCTGCATATCCTTTGAACGCGTCCTGCAAGCTCCCTATAGTCCTGCCTGTCCATATCTTTTTCACGAAGTATCACGGCATACGGGTGCAGTGCCACACATTTTTCAAGCTGGCTAATGTACTCCTCTATAGTACATTCTGCACCCCCACTACCGCTCACCAGATGTCTGTTCGTTATACATATATATTTTCTATACATAAATGTATTCATTCACGACTGGCTGAAGCCCGCCATCCTCCATATCCTTATACATTCTGTCAAATGAACGGTTATCATTGATTTCAAACTGTTCATCCCCTACATCCTCATCCTCTTTTCCGGTATATTTAGATTCATGGTCGCCGATTCCTGTTGAAACACCCGCTGAAACTTTAGTGGCACATATCTTGGTTATACCATTTCTAAACTGCGCACTCTCACGGCTTGAAACTGTTATTCCAACAAATGGAAGGAATAATCTGTACGCACAAAGTACCTGACACAACTGCTTTTCACCAACATCTCTTGGATTAATCTTATCATTGTTGATTATCGGACGGAGTCTCGGACAGCTGAGACTCAGCTCTGCATGCGGGTATTTTCTGTTAAGATAATACACATGCAGTGCTGTTGCCAGTGCATCTTTTCTGAAATCATCAAGTCCTAACAATGCTGAAAATCCTGCACCTCTCATACCTGCCATAAGCGCTCTTTCCTGCGCATCGAATCTGTATGGCCATACTCTCTTATGTCCTAATAAATGTAATGTCTCATATTTGACAGGATTATATGTCTCCTGGAATACTGTTACATAATCAACACCGCACTCATGAAGATAGCGGTATTCATCCACATTTACAGGATATATCTCTATTCCGATATTCTTGAAATATTTTCTTGCTATCTTAACTGATTCGCCAATGTATTCAACGTCTGAATATTTTCTACTCTCTCCTGTCAGTATCAGAATTTCTTCCATTCCTGTATCTGCAATAACTTTCATCTCATGCTCAATTTCCTCGAATGAAAGTTTCTTTCTATGAATGTTATTGTAGCAGTTGAATCCACAGTATATGCAGTAATTCTGGCAGTAATTAGCTATATAGATAGGTGTAAATATATACACTGTATTGCCAAAATGTTTCTTAGTTTCATTCTCTGCTTTTCTTGCCATCTGCTCTAAGTAAGGTGCTGCGGCTGGTGAAAGCAATGCCTTAAAGTCCTCTATATTGCAGGTATCTTTGCTTAATGCCCTCTCCACATCTGCGGCTGTGTATGAATCATAATCATACTCATCCATTGCCTTTAAGACTTTATCCTTAATATCTGAATCAATTATTTCCATGTCATCAAGATATTTCATGTAATCTGTTCTGAATGATGGATCCTGCTCTAACTTATGTTTTCTCTCTAACGCAGCCGGTGGAAGCTGGTCACTGTCTATAAAATATACCTGATTTTCCTCGTTCATTATTCTGCCTTCTTTTCTATTATATTCTCATATTTCGTCAAGCAATACTTCCCCGAAGTTATGCTTCCGCTGAAATTATCCCGCCAGTATCTCTTGCAATGCACCTTTGGGATTGCTCTCCACATTTAACGTAAGAATCCTGTCAATGGGTCAGATGCGCTTCCGCCTCTTGCAAGAACTCTTCCCATTCCTGTAAGATATGCGCTTCTTCCTGCCTCTATAGCCTTCTTAAACGCCTCTGCCATAGCCGGAACATTTCCTGCTGTTGCAATTGCTGTATTAGCCATAACCGCAGCAGCTCCCATCTCCATTGCCTCACATGCCTGCGAAGGCTTGCCAATTCCTGCATCCACGATAATTGGCAGATCAATCTCATCAATAAGTATCTGTATAAATGCTTTGGTTGAAAGTCCGTTATTGCTTCCAATCGGTGAGGCAAGCGGCATAACGCAGGCAGCTCCGGCATTCTGTAAATCTCTTGCCACATTCAAATCAGGATACATGTATGGCATTACAACAAATCCTTCCTTAGCAAGTATTTCTGTTGCTTTCACTGTCTCATAGTTATCTGGGAGAAGATACTTTGCATCATGCATAATCTCAATCTTTACAAAATCTCCACATCCCATCTCACGGCTGAGTCTCGCAATTCTTACCGCTTCCTCTGCATTTCTTGCTCCTGAAGTATTAGGAAGAAGAGTTACTCCCTTCGGTATGAAATCAAGAATATTCTCTTTATTCTCTGTATTGGCACGTCTAAGAGCAAGTGTGATAATCTCTGCTCCGCCCTGCTCAACTGCCGCCTTAATAAGATTCACATTGTACTTTCCTGAACCTAATATGAATCTGCTGTTAAACTCATGTCCTCCTAAAATTAATTTGTCTTCTTTCTTGTCCTGTGTCGTGTTTTCCATCTTTGCTTCCTCCTGTTATCTGTTTTTATTATGTTTCTGGTTATTGTTCTTTTGCTGTTTATGCTTCCTTACTGCACTAATTATCTGTCCTGCCAATCTTTTTCTATGGTCTGACATTCTTGTTTCATGAACTTAATACGATAATTACTGTTTTATTTTGTTTTTTACTGCTCAAAAACCTATAAAAATGTATTTTCTGCCTTTTTAGTAGGTTCGCATCAGCTCGCTAATTTTCACAAGACCTACTAATGAAGCATATTTGAAGCTTCTTATAGGTCTTTTGTTCCTCACATGTTATGATAAAACCTATAAATATCATATTTCTGCAATTCTTATAGGTCTTTGCCTATTCATAACAGTCTGACACGCCTTATAAACAGCCAGGCTTCCTGCGCTCAGGCTAAAATCATATTAAAACTGTCCTCCGCCAACAAAATGCAATATCTCAATCACATCTCCATCAGCAATACTAACTTTGTCAAAATCTTCTCTGTGAATTATTTCCATATTCTTCTCAATTACAATACCTACAGGGTCATACCCAGCCTCTGTTGCATAAGCAAGAAGTGTCCTGCCCGCTGCTTCTGAAGCATCAAACTGTTCTCCGTTAATCTGTACCATAGTGCCTCCCTTCTCTCTTTGCTCCGCGAGCAGCTCATATGCCAGAATTTCATTCTGGCATTGTCGCGGCGCTCCTCGAGAACCCATACAAAGTTCTCAGTTCGTGCAAGCACGACTGCGAAC
>ENA-OUUV01001073-OUUV01001073.1-human-gut-metagenome-genome-assembly--contig:-NODE-1073-length-14702-cov-3.619990_pt1 | contig 14702 bp, 13 predicted proteins | sample MGYA00237952_ERZ548838 | MGnify/ENA primary metagenome ERZ548838 (study PRJEB26490, sample SAMN05194705) | human gut metagenome | biome: terrestrial biome; feature: human-associated habitat; material... | reverse complement strand
CTCGGACCGCTCTATCCCACGAAGTATCTCCTTGAACTCGGCGGAAGCCTTACGACCCTCGTTGGTATTCCCGAACTCCTCGGCCCATGCCTCGTCCCATGCCTTGATCTCCTCGGACATCATCAACGCCTCGGACCCCGCTTCCTTTGGTGTCCCGTCGGAATACCACTCGCTCTTGGCTATAGCCCTATCACGAAGGATATCCAGATAAGATCTCCATGCTATAGGATCGGATTGAAACGCCTTCCAATCGACCTTCCCGTTCCTCACGAACTTATCCATAGCCACATACCGGCTCCTGCGGATACGGGTCATGAAATCGGACGTGGCTTGCGATACCCTACGACCCAGTCTTTCCTCGACCTTCTTATTAACTTTCTCGATCTTATCGTAATAAGCCTGCACCATAGGTTTCTCTCGGTTCTCATCCAACCACCTATTTATCGCGTCGAGATATCGTTGCTGATCCTCGAACGTCATGTCCGAGATATCAAAATTCTGGATGGTAGGTTTGAATACATGATATATCTCCTTCGTAATAGGCTTATCCCCGTCATATCCTACTATGTCGTCACGGGTCTTCACCTTAAGACCTCTATCGGATAGAAGAAGATCAATAAGTTGTTTCTCGGTCTTACCCATGACATTCTTAAGATCATATATATCGATAATAGCCTTAGCCTGCTCGGTCCTGTATAGTAAATCGTATTTGGCGAAATCACGGGACGAGTCAAGATAATCCGAGTTCTTCCCATTTATCTTCTGTATAAGATCCTCATTATCCTTTATCCCCCATCCACGCTCTTTCATCATCCTAGTCATCTTATTGATATTGGATATACCCTCGGTATGGGCTTCATTATGGGCCTTGGCTAGACGTTGGCCTAACATACCTAAAATAGCGTTACCACTATGCTCCAGCGTACCAAAGAACCGGGACATGACATTGATATCCTCATGGATGTTATTTACCAACTTCTTTATCCCATTCCAATATCTTTCCGGGATATTAAACATCCTGAGCTGTCCATCCAGCCAGTCCTCATTACGATCACTTCGAAGAGCATTTATATCAGACATGGATGTCTCAGCCATACGTAATATATCATCCATATCCTCTACCATGCCAACCTTATTGCTGCCATAATAATCAGCCGCCTGATTATTGACGAATCCACGAAGGTTCCTGATCAGAGGAACTATCTCCCCATATACGTTATCGATAACCTGTATCGTCTCATAATCCAATCCTTTTCCGCTCTTACGTAGGCTACTGGCGACAGTGACCAAATACTCCACCTCAGCCTTGGCGGTCGCTATGACGCTCTTGGTGGATAACAGGTTGTTATTCTTATTTAGCTCACCCCCGACTTGTCTTACCTTCTCGCCTATATCACGTAGAAGGGAGATACTCTCACCGATCCTCTGACTCTGGCTTGACCTCATCCTCTGCAATCTGGTATATAGTCTTTCCAATGACCTACCGTTCTTGATCAGCTTATTAGCCACATCAACATCCGATAATGAGTACATAAGATGGTCGCTATCCTTTAACAGAAGCACGTCAAATGCGCTTGGATCATCAGCTAACGCCGACTCCTTTATCCTGTCAAGTACCTTATTTAAATCCGATCTTTGGCTGGAGAAGAAATTACGTATAGCTCGTACCATCCTGCCAAACAAGGAGAGCTGGGCGTCCTCGGACGAGGTCAGATCCTCTACCGCCTGTTCCATGCCCGGCACGAACCGCTGGCCCAACGTCTTACCTAGGATCTCCCGCTTCACCATCCGATCCAGCTCCTCTCCTTGGTATTCCTTCCCATACACCTCATAGTAACGACCAGCGAACTGATTCCATAACGACGTGCCGACAACAGAATCCAGCACCTCGTCAATCTCCTGTTGGTTACGATAAGTATCGACCAAGAAATGAGCCACCTCCTCATTGAGATCCTCTACCGTAGCCCCCTCAGCCAAGGCGATAACCCCATTGGCCATGTCAGATAAGGCCCTAGCCGAAGGATCCACGCCATTACGCATCTTATACTTGTCCATATATTCGGACATACCCATCACACGGATACCTAATGTGGATAAGATGTTGGTTATATCGGTCCTGTTTTGAAGATCCTCCGCCTTCTCATTCTCGATAACCCCACGGACATTGCTTCCGTACAAAGCGTTATCCTCCATCATCAACGACAAGGCTAGCTCCATGAATCCATCATACTTGTTATTAAGCTCCTCAAACTTACCTTGCCTTAACATACCCTTGATCTCCGATCTGCTTACCGTAACCTTCTCCCCGGACGTAGTGATAAGATCAAGATCATTACTTACCTCCGTATCAAAACCTATAGAACCCAATACGTTCATTTCGGAGGACTGACTTCCAAATCTATTTTTAAGGCTAGAGAAGGCATCCATAGCGTTATAGATCTTAAGACCATCAGAATTGCCGGCTCCAGTAAGATAATATCTATCCCCTAGCCTTATACGTTCCCCACTCAACATACCTTTCTTGATAAGGTAATTAACAAACCCTCCACGAGTGCTTACATCTGAGTTTGAGCTAATACCAAGGACCGGGATGAATGACCCACTGTTATTAAGGGTTATGGAGGAAGAGCCAAAGGAGATATCAGCCGTACCGGACGGGACGTCGCTCTCCTCGACACTGCCGGCTAAGAACCCGGCCTCTACCCGCCCGCCGGACGAGCCTTTTATGGCGTTGGCGTAAGAGTCGTGTATCTTGCCGTCATCCGATCTAAAGAATAGGCGAGGCTCACCGGAATCATACACCAATCTTGAAGATGGGGGCGTATAATCTTCAATATCATTTAACGGCAAGACATTACCAGAAAATATGATCTCCCCATCTATATTTCCGCCCTTCACCCTGATATTAGGTCGTTGACTGGTAAAAGCGCTTTCCACGGCCTTCCATAACATACGGGCTGTCTCCTTAATATCTATATTCTCCCTGATAGCCCTTATATCATCCCATGACGCCTCTTTCAGTATCGTATCGCCAATATTATCCTCGTTTATGGAATCCAGATCCACCTCCTGTACCGTAGATGTATCTACCACAGCCATATCATTGACATCACCTACCTCTCCGGAGGTAAGATAAGCCACGACATTGTCGCTATTCCCGAGACTTCTGGCCAACGCCGGGGCATCCATATCGCTTATGGCGGGCAGGACCTTGGCTGACATAAGTTGCCCCCACTCGCTGGCGCTAAGTCTGGCGCTTATGGATCTGGCCGCCTCCTTATTCCTTGGCACGGATCTCGTCCAGTCTCCGAACTTGGATCTGAACTTATCGTTATAAATAGTCATATAAGCCTCAGCGGCCTTATCAAGATCACTTACGGCGGCTATACCCGCTATCTTATCGAACAAGGTAGATACCTCGCCGGAAGGAGTCAAGACACGGGCTATCTTACCTTCCTTATTCTTTTTAATTACGCAACTGCTCATAAATAAATGTTTTTCACAAAGATAAATAAAAAGCCTCCACGAATAAGCGGAGGCTGATATTCTTGTATCCCTTGTATGAATTTATAGTCTAATCCATATCCTTGTTGTTGATAAACTCACCAACACAATGACCCGCAAAACCGGCTATATACGCGGCGTGTTCATCCTCTCCGACCTTAAATCCAAGCGACATATTACAGAACTGGCACACGCTCATGGCTATATGGAATGACTCGTGACATATATTTCTCATTATTAAATCATCGTCGCTCGAAAAATTCCAAAGTATGGCGAATTTATCGTCATCATCCCTATCCCTTACCAAATTTGCGAAAGACACCTCCTTGTCCATATCATCCTCATCTCCCCATTTCCCCTCGTGTTCAGGCTCCATATTTTCGAAACGATCACACAATGTCTTATAATCCAACCCAACCGTGATAATCAACTTCAACGGATATATCACGAAATCAAATTCCATCTCTCTCATAATTTCTTTAATTTTTCTATAACCTCAAAACACATCTTACACTCAATCCTACGATACAACTGCCTTACGCCATCTATCGTAGTCCAATAACGACCACCCTCTCGGTGCAGGAACTCACTCATTACCTTAGTGTCAGCCACATCATGTAGGTCATATGAGTCAAAACATAACTTACATATATCGTCAAGATCAAAATAAGTAACCTTATTTCAGGAATCTGAACATCGAAAACATCTATCTTATCCATATTAAAAAATAGAGGGATGCCGATCCCATCACAGACCGGTATCCCTTATAATAAATTAGCGACGAAAAGCATGGTGATGGACATGCGCCACAAATGTAATTACAAAATTCGTAAAAACAAAATATCAAGGACAATCACCTATGCATTCGCACGGAGCATCGCTTTTCAAAACCCCATACACCCGATTGTCGCTAGTCAGCCATCGTTTGCCGTCGCTCGTGATATAAGCCTGCCGGCATCCCTCCTGATTCACCGTGAGCGTCTTCTTAACACCTTTTGGAGTTGTTATCTCCAGCTCAAGAGTCCGATCAAGACCGTTGTTCATCACCGAGCCAAAGGAAACGGGGGCGCTTCCGGCCCCGGACCCCGGACTGACGGTCAGAGGCTGGTCCGTTACCTCGCCTACCCCGTCCTTCCAATTAATATTCAAATCATTAGCCATAGTTGTATTATTTTTGTTCTATTGCAAAGATAGCAAAACAAATAAACCCCAACCGGCTTTAGTCGATCGGGGTCTGAGTAAGAGAAAAGAAACTGATTATCGTCCCATCATTCTCAATACGGTTCTAGCCGCAGCTTGCGCCCATGTCCAGCTGTCATTAGATGTTACGTTAACCGTCTGTTGAGTACCATTTACATCCAAGTTAATAGTCTCCTTGTCAAGCTCGATAGTAGAGTCTCCAGCGGCTTGCGTTACCGTCACGTTGGCTATCTGGCCACCAGCGGCAGTTACCTTCAATGTAGCTATCAGTTCCTCGATCGTGACGTTGGCCGGTACGTCCGAGATCGTGATGCTCCAAACGAACTCGCCAGCGGCTCCGGGATCGTCGGCGATAACCGCTCCGTTAGCCGTAGTCTTTCCAGCCGCCGTGTAGTTAGTCGGGAGCTGTAACGTAAGCCAGTTCTCCTCAGCCGGCGTGACCGCGAACGTAAGCTTAGTACTGTTAGACTTACCGGTGATGGTAACATTACCGCCTGTCTTTTGTACGGAAGCGTTAGGGCTGTCTGATCTTACCACCTCAGCAGCCGCTGCCTGATTAACTACCAACGCCTTCCTAGCCCCGCCGTTCGTGGTGACCGTAAGGTTGATAGTGCGTTGAAGACGACCGGTGTGTTTCTCACCGGAGAAATTAACCGCCTGATCTCCTGATCCTGATACCGGGTCGACGGTTACGAAACCGAATTTTTGTGATGCCATACTTAAATATATTTATAAATGTCATTTTATTATGCCAAAAATAACTTGTATCATATCACAAGCCAAATATAAGGGGGGGGGTAGATACGACTAGCCCTGTACAACCTCAACATACAACCCTACTAAGTCCTTTAGATTATGACTAAGAGGAGTTCCGCTATCCCTAGTGCACTTATATACATCAGCGTTCTGGATGTAATATTTATCCTTGAATATCTCCATTGGAGGGAAATACGGGATAGGATCCCCTATGGTCCCGGCATGCTCCTTATCAATGACCTTGTATAAGGAAGCCGTATTTAATCCGGGTTCCCATTCCTTTGATAATGTATGTTGTTGAATAACCTCATAAAGGATATCCGTATCGTCCTTCACCACCCTGAGACAGAATCCGGCATCCACCGACAACCCGAACTCCGCCCCTTCTTGTCCCCATATAGGGAATAGAACCTTAACATCCAGTTTCTCATTAGGGGATAAAGATATAGTCTTGTTATTAACCACCATTCTGGAGAATCTGACAGCCACTTTCTGAGGATCGGAGACATCTTTCTCCTTTGCCTGTTGCCGGACATAAGTCATGGTGATATTTACCTTGTCTGGATAGCCGGACTGAGCGTCAATAGCCCTCACCTGCTCTACGGTAGTGGCTAAGCTTACTTCCCTCTGTTTGGCTCCTAACGCCGACATCAGATCATTATCATACTTATCCATCATCCCGATCAAGATCTTGCCTTCCGTCATATCAAACTTCAGACCCATGATCGTTATCTTACCAGCTATAGCCCCATCAGCCAAAGCGTTACGCCTATCATATTCAGGGATATAGATATTTTGGTCATCCAAGAAAAACTCATGAAGATTATTATTCTCATAAGTCCTGATCTCCTCATACTTAGCCGATTTCTCCTCATTAAGAAGCCTTGAGTCATCCAATTTAGCCTCGATAATCTCCTTAACCGTAGCTTTAGGATTAGCCTCCTTGAACGCCAATTGCTCCTCCCCAAGCTCTATCCATGGGGCGGGATTCCCGTTAATGTAATCATCATAACTATAGCCCTTGGCGTAATTATCATCAAGCGGATCGTCCTGAACTAATTGATTGGGATATATTTCCCTGTTTATATATACGTAGCTCATATCTTATATCATTAATCTTGTTCTTTAACGGCGATACTATACTTACCTGAAGCGTAACACCAGATATTTATCTCGAAAGGCTTGTTAGCCGTAGTGGTTATAGAAGTACCACTCATGCTTACATAAGCCCCGGAGTTGGGTATAGCCTGCGTGAAGGCCGCCGACGGGACGCACCTGATCATCAGCTCCTCCCCTATCTGCATCCCTGACTGCACGGATAGGGTGGTAGCGGCTGATAACGTAGCCGTGATACTTCTCTTGCTAATAGGCAGGTTAGCTAATGTCGTGACCGTATTAACCCCTATAAGCCTGTTCATGGTCTTCTTATCGGCGGCCGCCATCAAACCGTTAGTAGACTCATTGGCCACGGCATATGTCGTGTTAGGAGGTGTAGCCCAAGTGCCATCTCCACGCATGAAACTGGATGTACTGCCATTAAGCTGTCTCAACAAGCCGTTAGCTGTAGTAGAGGCCAATCCGTATGTGGTATTAGTAGGTACAACCCATGTCCCGTCACCACGAAGAAAGGACGTCTGCTCACCAGCGGCGGGAGCCGGAACTAATCCCTTATAATAGGGGATACCACCCACGATAGGACAAGCCGTATATCCAGAGGCGCTTGTCACGGTACTGCCGTTCTTGACCAACCCCGTGGACCCGTTAGCTCCTACAACACCATACGTTGTATTAGTATCCGTCCAAGGCACGTTGACATACATCTTACCACTACTATCCAACTCCACCGGATAATTCTTACCATTCTCAGCATATCCGATCATCACCAATCCTAAGGTTGTGGTATTGGCCTTGGCGTATGTGGTATTTGTCGGAATCACCCACGTACCATCGCCACGAAGGAAGGAGGCTTGCTTGCCGGCGGCCGGAGCGGGTACCAATCCCGCCGATCCAGCGGCTGAGGACGTCGCTCCGCCCATGTTGCTATATGTGGTATTAGGAGGGGTTTGCCATGTCCCGTCACCACGAAGATACTTGGCTTGCGCTCCGGCGGCAGGTGCGGGGACCAAGCCGGCCTTTCCGGAGGCGGAGGCAGAAGCGGCTCCCATATTGGTGTATGTCGTGTTGGTATCCGTCCACGGAACATTCACATACATCTTACCATTTCCGTCAAGAGCTACCGGATAATTCTTCCCATTAGCTGAGTACCCGGATTATCGCTCGTGGCCTGTGAGTATGTAGTGTTATTGTCAGTCCAAGGGACATTGACGTACATCTTGCCATTAGCCAAGAGCACAGCGTAGTTCTTTCCATTAGAAGCATAGCCGATCTTAACCAATCCTAAGGTGTCGGCCGTGGCTTCATTATACGTTGTGTTATTATCCGTCCATGGAACGTTGACGTAAGCGTTGCCGGACGAATCCAGTTGCACCTTATAGTTCTTCCCGGAAGTCGTATATCCCACCTTAATACCGCCAAGAACGGTAGCGGAGGACGTGGGAGGTGTGAAGGTACTTGGTTTGCCCGTAACCCCTGACCAAGGCACGGAGGAAGCCTGACTGGCCGTGTAAGGCTCATACCCATCCTCACTGTTTAATTTAGACTCGTCTTTTATCAGATACATCTTACCTGTAGACGTGACCTTTACCGTATCACCACTTTGAGCCGTAGCGGTGGTAAGGGCGAATCTAGCCGTATCATTAGCTACCACGACCAATCTCTCCAAAGCCGCCTTAGGTAACCTATCTATGCTGATGGTTCCGGACGCGATCTTAGAGGCATCAAAATTGGCCAATGTCGTGGAGATAGTTACGTTGCTTCCGAAGTCCGATGAGACACTACCAGTAACAGCCCCGGACAGCGCTATGGTCCTAGCCGCCTGTAATTTCGTGGCGGTAGGGGCATTATCCGTCTTAAGAGCATATTTGGTAAGATCAATATCATTAGCCTTATCCAGAAGCTGCTCTATCTGATCACCATTGTATTTACCTTGAAAATCTGCCATATTACACTTATTTTTTGCTCAAATATAGCTATATACATACACACCAAGAAATATAGGGGGGGAGATACGGGTAAGCGTCAGAAACCGCCGTCCCCATGCAGGAATCCGCTACGGAATATAATAGCCTTGTCTTTAAGTTTCTGGACAGACCCCCATTCCCATTCACCCTCACAAGGCTTAACGACATACTTATTCCCCCATGTCTTAAACTTCCTCTCTATAACAAACATCTCTGGGTCTTTTAAGACATGGAAGATACTTCCGACAGGGAAATACTTATCAGTTCTCAATATAACTCGATGATGTCTCTCGTCATATTCAGGATCGCCTACGATACGTGCCTTATAAAACTGAAAATCATTCAACGTCTGATCCACTGGCTCTATCCAATAATACCCCTTACCCATTGCAGTTTGTATTTAATTATCTATATTTGCGGTGTAGTAACTCATAATGTTTTAAGTGATTTTCAACCAAAGGGGAAGGGTGTCCGTGAGGATGCCTTTTTTCATTCCCGCCCACCCTACCATGACAAAAAGATCTACCTCGAACAAATGTAATCATAATAAAGCTACGGTCAAAAAGAAACCCTATCGGTATTCTATTGCCGACAGGGTTCTCCAACGTTGTATCAAACTAAATCATATCACTCCATTTGATTGTGTCACCGACGAAGCACCGCACCGCCAGATACCTTACGAACGCCGTCCCTTCCGGGGCGTCAGGGTCTTCCAGATAAGCCAAGACAGCCTTGACTATTTTCTGGTCGCAATCCAATACCTTAGGAAAGTAGTCGCTATAGAACATAGCGAACAGATATTGGATATCTCCCCAAGTGGCGTTATCAGGTTTCTTAGCCCCGCATTTATCGAACATCTGCTTAGCGTCCTCCATCGTCCATCTTCTCTTGGATCCGTCGGCGTTAAGCATCTTGTCAGCGGCTTCCCTAGCCAGCTCCTTGGAAAAGTGATATCCATGGGTGTCTATATACCGCTTATAATCCGGGTCATCGGCGTCTGCTCCTCAGTAGTAACGACTCCTGCGTCCCCTGCGCATATACGGTTCGGTACCTTCGTACTCGTCACGGATGCCACGCTCACCGAACCATCCCCTGCGATACATCTCGTCCTCACGTTCATGGAGTCTCTCGCGTTTCTCAAGCTCACGCTCGTCACGTTCCAGCTCCCTCTCGCGTCTTTCAAGATCACGCTCACGGCGTTCTAGCTCATCCATTCTGCCGTCATGCTCCTTGCCATAGTGGTCGTATATTCCACCACCATAACCCATGTAAGTCCCATCCGAACGTCTGCTACGTCCACGGCCGCCTCTACGATCGTAGATCTCATCATCGTAGTCCTCATCGTGGCCGCCGCCTAAATCTATAACTCTCATCTTAACCTAATTTTTTAATTAACAACTCTTTTAGCTCATCGAAAGAGGATCCCATCCTATCGACTTTCTCCTCAAGATTCTTGATCTTCCGGTCTTGATCCTTAGTCTGCTTAAAAGCCGGATTGATTTCCTCAAGGATCGAATCACAAGCCTCTAGTGTCCTCCTATGCTTATCGATACTATCGAGAATATCGGAGCTGGTTCTCTTAGCGGCGTTAAGCTGGTTCATGATCGGATCGACCGAGCAGGCCAAAGTTATGTTATTGGACATAGCGACATCCCTGCTCTCCGGTACGACATAGGTCATGGAAGACCCGTTTATCTCCACGGTAAGGTCTATCACCCTATCCTGTAGTTGCTGATATTGCCCCATCTGACCCATCTGGGGTTGCTGGAACCTAGGCTCGGACACGTTAACCACATTCCCCATCCTGAACACCGGAACATCGGACGTATCCAGCGTATATACTTGAAATCCTTTCTTTAAGTCTCTAAACATATCTCGATTTTTAAGCGGGAGGGAATACCCTCCCATTAGACATCCAATCTAACCTATTCCTCATCAACAGTCGTCTCCGACGCCGAGGCGGAAGTTGTAGGCACACAGCAATCCATGAGCCTCAATACACCCCTTACCTTATTGAAATAAACAAGGCGTTCGGTGTTGTTAACCATAGCCGCTCCGGTCACAGCCACGTTGATCGGGTTCACCACAGCCACGCCGGTTACCGGGCAGCATGTGTCATCACCTACCGTGGATACGGTGCTATTCGCTGGGACAGCTATCTGTACTGGCAATGTCTCGCCTGTTGTCGGAACCACCTGCCGGATTTTCAGCAGCAGAAGGCCCTCGCATGGCAAGGACAGCCATATCCTTGGGTTGATGCCGAAGATGGTGTTGGTAGTAGTCACTACCACGTTCTTCGTGACCAACTCATAAAGAGACCCTATTTTAGAAACACAAGCCATAATAGCCTCCTTCCTTTATAGAGTTAAATAGCGGCGTTTCCGTTGTTGCAGCATCCATTGTTGCACCCACATCCGTAATTACCTCCATAAAATGCTTGACCCCATCCATAAGTCTGGTAAGGAGAGCATGAAGGATAAGCCGGCACAGGGGTAGGTCTCAACTGGTTGATCAAATTCTGAGTCTGTTGCTGAGTCAACGCGGAGGCTTGGTAAGCCGACCTTTCATCACGCAACTGATTGATCGTATTCTGCATCTCACGCATTTCCAATTGACAGAATTTATCATTAATCAAGGTTGTTTGAGCATCAATCTTAGCGCTCAAGATATTGAACTGCGTAGTAGCCTGCTCACGATTGTTTGTCAATCCTTGGTTGATGTTACTCTGAAGAACATTGGTTTGCTCTAACGTCCGTAATTGATTGTCAAAGCCTTGCTGCGTTATCATATTTTGAGTAGCGCACGTGCTTTGGTTGATCAAAGAACTCAAATTGCAGCAGCAAGAGCTAATTTGATTACCGATCTCACAACCTTGTTGCTGTACGGCGTTAATAACAGCCTGAGAGGTCATACCTACCTGACCAGCTACCTTATCGATAGCGCCTTGTACGTTACAGATAGCGCTTTGCAATTGAGTGGTAGTACAGTTCAAGGCGTTAGCGATCTGCTCGATAGCGCTTCTGTTACCTTGGATGGCCTGCATCAGCAACTCACGACCATAGTCGTTATTCAATTGAGCGGGAAGACCATTAGCGCAATTCTCACCACCGTTACCAAAACCATTGCCAAAGCCACGGCCGCCCCATAACCAGAACAGGACGATGATCCACAACCACCAACCGTTAGCCCCGCCGAAACCGTCTTGGTTGTTACGACCGTTCATCAAGGCCGCTACCAAGTTCGGATCCATCTTATTTCCGCCTATTAAATTGGCGAACATCCCCGGAATCATAGATAATAAACCGTTAGTGGCGCTTCCACTACCGGAACCCATACCGTCTAACAAAACGATTTTGTCTCCACTTGTACATATGTGTCATCATCAAAGTACTTAATGTCTTGTAAATGGGATTAATAAGAACCGATATAAGACAAAAAATCCGGAGCGTATCACTACGACCCGGATTCATCGCAAATCTATAAAATCCAATGTCTCAATGCTCGAAAGAAAACGTCTCACGACGTCAAAGAGAGATTAACTACACGAAAAATCTCGCATCAACTTATTTGTATTAGCAGTGTATTCATTAACTATCTTACTGGATGAGGGATTATCCTCTATCCTTGACAGGCGGTTATCGTCACTCCTTACCGTAACATCACCCATCCTTCGTACCACGTTTTCTTGATATGATGATGGATCGGAGTATATAAGATCATCAACGAACCTGTATATCGCACCATCAACCGTCTCACCTACCTTCTCATATAAACCGGATTGGAATGACACGAAATCATCATACCTTCCACGAGCCAAGAACGAACCGTCCGGTCTCGCCTCGACACCGCCGTTGACCTCCCGGAGCAGGCCCGGATTCCTTTGGTACAGATACCTATAAAACCCGGCATCCATCATCCTATCCTGTCTATCCAGATAGAAAAGGTTTCTCATGCTACTGTCACCGGACTCGATAGCCACGTCAAACAGAATATCCCTTACCTGACCTTCCGGCAACGACATCTCCATGCTTTTTAACGTACTTCTGTCATGGTGGTTCAAAGATACATTATAAAATCCATTAAAATCAAGGAAACGTAAGACATTATTATATAAATCCGATTTTTTTAACCTTTCCTTGATCTGGATCTTCCTCAACGAGGTACAGGATTTGATAAAATCCCGATCCTTTCCCTGCCTAGCCTCGTATCTCCTGAACTCCCGATCAATATCGACATCATCCATCTTAGGGGTTACGGGATGCTGATATATTAATCTGGTAAGGATCATGTTCTCGGTATTCGAGGATGAGATGTTGGACATAACCAGCTTTTTTATATTATCCTTGACCACGCCAATATCGGAACGGGAAGCCCCTGCGGGAACCACGCCAGCCGGCAAGTACGAGGGCCGCTCTATCCCGATATCGGCCAACATCTCATAGGCCTGATCGGTGTCGGTTATCGGGGCTGTGTTGTGGTACGTATTCCTACCCATATACAACATGCTCCTATCATACATATCGGAAGGGGATGTATTCCCGGACCTTACATACACCATCCTATCCCCAGTAGAATAAGTATCCTGAACCTCGTATATCGGATTCCCTTTTCCTGTTATCCTATCAAGATCGGAGATAAAGCTATCGTATACCGAATTGCCGGCCTGTATGGAAGATAACATGACATCCAGCGACGCCATAAGATCACGGATATCCTCCGGTCTGGATATAACCATCTCATCGCTGATCGCCTCGCTTATATCCACGCCCATGTCGGCAAGATCCATAGCTATGTCATACAGACGTCCGGAAACGTCCTTGATGTCCTTAAAATCATCCATATCGATTATCTCCCCAACCTTACCCCTTAGGGCTTTCATGTCCTTAGGCGTACTGATATACGGTATGGTGCTATTGGAGTATGAGTCGGTAATCGTATTCCCTTCCTGATCCCTAACCTCCATACGGGTCATATTACGATACGTGTCATACATCCGATCGGCGTAATCCTGATCCTCCTGATACCGGAGCGCCAAGGAAGGGTATGGGATGGAGGCGAAAGCCTGATCGAACTCCCGGCGGTCGCTGATACCGCCTACCGCCCTCATGATCGTATCCCTTACCTCTATTGGATTCAAGACCCTTCTCTTCCCTAACGAGTCATATGTATCCTCATATATCATATAATCATCACCAAGACCTGACTCGGAGGACAGGAAATACATATCCTTCTCATTAAGATCCCCCTCAGACATAAAATCAACAATCCTCCTCATCATATCCCTTACCTGCTCATACGCCGATCTGTTGGTCATGATATTATCAATCTCATCGGCGTCATACATCCCGGACCTCTCAAGATTGTACCTATTGAGGAATATATCACCGCCTGAAAGGAAATTAGATACGATCATATCATTAAGATCATTGATATTATCGACGCCCAAGGAAGTAAGGGTATTATTAATATCCTTAACCTCGTCAGCCATGAAATTACCCACAGCATAATTCTTTTGTTTGATAAAGGACATGACATCATCATACTTAGGCTCCCCATTGCTATCTAAGTCGTATTCTGATGGCATGGACATCCAATCGCCAAAGAAAGACACGAAGTCGGGGGAGTAGGCCGTACCCCAGACCGATAAGGCCTGCTTCTGGTCGCCCAGCACCTCCATCGCCCTTTGGTATAATCCGGATGGTTGGTTGTTAGGGGCAAGGACATTATCTACCCCACCCTCCTTATTTTTTATCACATAACAAGATCTTCCCATTGCTAAATCGTTTTGACACAAAGATATAAAAAATCCCGCCTACTCTCACGAGCGGACGGGAGCCAAATAACAATAATAACAAACCTTATGTTTCTCCGAAAAGTACAAATCTTTTTGCCGATCCTCACGGACAGGCAAAAACTCAATCCTAAATTATAAAAAATGGAGTTTATCGTTTAGCGAAAATATCCTTATCTGATCTACTGAGAACCCTACCTTTTAATTCCAAGAACCTAGACATCCATTCCCTAGATATCTTAGACACGATCCACTGGAATCCCTTAGGAGTCACATAAACAGTGTTAGTTCCATAAAACTCATCGTCATCACGATATCTGTAACGAGCATAACCACGATCTATCATCCTTTGGGATAACAACCATCTTTTA
>ENA-OUUV01001063-OUUV01001063.1-human-gut-metagenome-genome-assembly--contig:-NODE-1063-length-14842-cov-10.279097_pt1 | contig 14842 bp, 13 predicted proteins | sample MGYA00237952_ERZ548838 | MGnify/ENA primary metagenome ERZ548838 (study PRJEB26490, sample SAMN05194705) | human gut metagenome | biome: terrestrial biome; feature: human-associated habitat... | reverse complement strand
TTGAACATCAGCCCATGCATAATTTGCTTTCAGCAAATGGGCTGACGCTACATGTCAAGTTTTCATAAAAACCTTGACATTATCATTAATTATCGCAATCATGTTTTTGTATATTAGCACATTATCATACTAAAGTAAATACTCATATCGCCTCAATTATTTAATTTAACCATAATGTAGTTTGATTTTTTCCTGTTTTCCATCATTTTTTTACATCCATTCCTGTTCTGTGTTTTCTTGTCTTTCATTTTATATAATTTTTGTTATACTTTTTCTCTCAATAATTCTCATTTAATTTTTGTTTTTCGCGTATTAATTTTAGATATTATCTGTTAATTGCATGTATACCATTCATTTTTGTATATACTCACCATTTTTCATGCAAAAATGACGGCTTTCCACTCATTTTATCCATCCAAAATATTATGTTAATTTCTCGTTTGTATCCTGTATACACGCCCAAAATGTTACGAAACTCGCTTTTTGTTTGTTTATTATGTACTCGTTTTTGCGCAAGAAAAAAGAGACATCTAAACGATGTCTCCATTTTCTTGTGTTATGCTATCCATCTGTCCATTTTTGTTTTATTTTCGCTGTATATGTCAGATTTTAATTCTTATTTTACTTTTATAGTTTCTGCTTTTGATATTCTTTTTGTAGTTTCTTATACGTTACTATAATTTAAGTGTTTCTTTATTCTGTCTTTTTATCGTCATTTTTGAAAGAATCTTCGATAACACTTCTTAAGGTATTTGCCGACTCATGTAAGTTTGTAACTTCATCCTGATCCAGATCAATCGGCACCTTTGTTTCATATCCATCACGGCCAACAATACACGGCATTGACAAAACAACATCCGAAATTCCATATTCGCCATGCATCATGGTAGAAATCGGAAGAATTGACTTCTCATCGCGGATAATTGCCTCACAGATACGTTTTACCGACATTGCAATTCCATAATAGGTTGCGCCTTTCTTTGATATAATCTCATAGGCACTGTGTTTTACCTCCTCCGCAATACGTTCTGTTGCCTGCGCATGATTGTAATGTCCACGCATCTCGCAGAATTTATCGAGCGGAATACCCGACACATTCGCACTGCTCCATGCTGCAATCTCGCTGTCTCCATGCTCTCCAATGATAAATGCATGTACGCTTCGGCTGTCCACACCCAGATGTTCTCCCAGATGATACTTTAATCGTGCACTGTCAAGCACTGTACCGGAACCGATAACACGATTTTCCGGATATCCGGACAACTTTAATGCCGTATAAGTAAGAATATCTACCGGATTGGCAACGATCAGCAGAATTCCACCGAAATCTCTCTTTGTGATTTCCGGAATAATCGACTGAAAAATCGAAATATTCTTGTGTACAAGATCCAGACGTGTTTCATCCGGTTTCTGGTTTGCACCTGCAGTAATGACAATAATTGCCGCATCTGCCACATCATCATAATTTCCGGCATAAATTTTCATCGGGCGTCCAAACGGAATTCCATGTGCGATATCATCCGCTTCTCCCTCTGCCTTGTCATGATTGGCATCGATCAGTACCATCTCCGTAAATAATCCACTCTGCATCAGCGCAAATGCCGATGCGGAACCCACAAAACCGCATCCTACGATTGCCACTTTTCCCTGATTCACTTTACTCATTCAATATCCTCCTTTGCATTACCTGTCTATTATTTTCTCAGCCATTCCGTGAAATTATCCACGATGTAATCCGCATTTTCTGCTTTATCGTCTTTCGGTGATATATTGGAATTGACATAAAAAGTATCAAATTCCACTTGTTTTGCCCCGTCAATATCACAGCGGCTATCGTTACCAATAAATAATGTCTGTTTCGGCTTTAGTCCATGTTTGTTTTTCAACGCCTCAAAGAAACGGATGTCCGGCTTCTTTGTCTGAAAATCGGATGAAATAAAAATATCATCAAAATACTTTGCAATTTGAATTACCTGCATCTCATATGCTGTAAAAATGCGCTGTGCGTTCGAAAGCAGATAAACATTCTTGCCTTTTTTCTTTAAATTTTGCAACATTTCTATCGTTCCCGGATATACACGAATATATTCGGTCGCCAGCACCCGGAAAAACTGTCCTGCGTGTATTGCCAGTGTGTTGTCTGCCTCTACACCCTTTTCCATAAATAATGATTGAAATACGTCTGTAATCTCAATCTCCGGTGATGATTCATGTGCATAATGAAGATCATTATCCAGCGATACCTTCAAATCTGCTTCTTTGCCTTTCACAAGCGTTTCGTAGCGTTTTTTTAATTCTTCCGCGGAATAACATGCCCCATAATATCCATAAAACAAAGCAAGCTTGTCCCATATCTCCTTTGGTTCTTCATCTGTATGAATATCAACCAGTGTTCCATAGAGATCAAACACATAATTGTCGTATTTATCCGGCAATATAGCCTTATTTAATTTTTCTCCCAATCTTTTTCTCCTCTTTTGTTTGTTATACCTAACCTGTTTTTATTATACCAAATATTGAATAATTTTAAATAGTAAAGTTTGCATTTTATTTCATGCAACGCATTTTATGCAAGTTTTTTTCTTAACTTTCCCAAAATATGCCGTTCCTGACGGGAAACCGCAACCTGATTTGTCCCAAGGATCTGTGCAACCTCTGCCTGTGTATGATTTTGCATATAGCGCAGAGAAATCAGACGTACTTCCCCTTCATCAAGCTCATCCATCACCTGTTGTAACGCAATCCGGTTCAAAATAGGGCCTTCAAAAGGTTTCTTATCCTCCAGCTGATCCGCAATCGTCAATGCTCCCGCACTGTCCTCCCCTGCAACAGGCTTTGAAATCGACTCTACGCCAACCGAAGATTCCATCGCTACCACAAGATCTTCATAAGATAGCCCTGTTTCTCTTTGCAATTCCTCAAGTGTTGGATCTTTATTTTCCGTCTTTTTCATTTTTTCTTTGACAATTGCAATCTTTCTTGCGTTTTCCTTCACCTGACGGCTTATATGAATCATGTTATCATCCCGCAAAAAACGCCGGATTTCGCCCATGATCATTGGAACCGCATAAGTAGAAAATGTGTATGGAAGTTTGGGATCAAATTTATCAATCGCTTTAATCAATCCAATTGCACCAATCTGCGTTAATTCCTCTTCCTCCACACCTCTTCCCTGAAATCGTTTTGCCACCATATAGACAAGTCCCATATTCTCTGACACAAGGACATCTCTGATTTTCCTGTCTCCCTTTTGTGCCTCCTCTATGGCTTTACGCCAATTTTCCTCATTTGCATACTCCTTACTTTTCACTGTCCCTTTCTATGTATTTCCACATCACTACTTTCGTTCCCACGCCAAGCTGTGAACACACTTCCACCTTGTCCATGAAGGCTTCCATAAAAGTAAATCCCATACCAGAACGCTCCAGTTCCGGCTTTGTCGTATAAAAAGGATTTCTCGCCCGTTCAACATCCGCAATTCCAACACCATGATCCTCTACTGTTACAATCAGTTGCTGACCATCTCTATCGCAGCATAATTCCACCGAATCTTCCTTATTTTCATATCCATGAATAATTGCATTTGTAACCGCCTCTGACACCGCTGTCTTTACATCTGACACCTGCTCTAATGTCGGATTCATATCTGTCATAAAAGCAGTTACCACCATTCTTGCCAGGCTCTCATTTACTGATTTTGCGTCAAAAATCACCTGCATATGATTTTGCTCTGCCATCACTGTTTCTCCTCTCTTCCAGATTCTACCAGGATAATTTGTGCCAATCCTGACTTGTCAAATATTTTCTGTGCCCGCTCTCCAAGATTCCTTGCACAGATTTCTCCCCTGTGCATATCCATAGTCTTTTTTCGCCCAATCAGAACCCCAATTCCAGAGCTGTCCATAAAATCCGTCTCTGCAAAATCAAAAATCAATTTTCGCACATGCCAGGAATCAATAAGAAAATCAATTTCCCTGCTGATTGTTTTCGCGATATGGTGATCAACTTCTTTTGGCATTGGTACAATCAATTGTTCTTTTGTAATCTGATATTGTAATTCCATAGTTGTCCTCCTCCCAAAAATTTACTATAAAGAAAAAAGAGACCTCACAGCCTTATGCCATGACATCTCTTTTGTTAAATCATTATTTTATTATAGTTTGTTTACTCCTGTGCATCCACATAATTCTGCGAAGTTCTCGCACGTTCCGTTCCCGGATAATTATCTACCACGTACTGATAATACTGCTTTGCAGTCTCAAGCTTGTTATTCTTTCGATATGACTGTGCCAGATAATATGCAGCGGAGCCATCCCGGAAATCTTCCTGTTTCTTGACAACCTTCTTCAGATCCTTGATTGCATCCTTATAGTTGCCTCTCTGATAATATCTGTAGCCTTCCTGATACAGTTTTTCAAGATACTGCCCCTTCACTTTTTCATTTAAATCGTCGTAAATGGTTTTCGAACTCTTTGACAAATAGGATGTATCCACTTTTTCTAAAGTCTCACCTGTCGCAATCACATCATTATCCGCATAGGAAACATATGCCTTAAGCAATCGCTCGTAAGATTTAATCTGATCTGCAACCTTTTCATTATTATTTGTCTCTTCCTCCAGTTTGTCCTGCAGATCTGAAATCTGATTTTCAAGATCTTTGATTTCCTGTCCCTTAGTAGAAATCGTATCACTTGCATCTGCCACCTGTGCCCTTGCATCTTCCATCGCACGGCTGCGCACATTCGGAACGACAAGAAACGCTGTCACAGCGGTACCAACCAAAAGGCCAATCACGATATATACCAGTGTCGCACCAATGGATGTCTCCTTGAAACGCTTCGGCATGATAATGGTCTCATTTCCACTCTGATAAGAAATCAAATCATCGTTTTTTGGTTTCTTTGAAGGATTCCTTTCCTTTAATCTAGTATTAACTTCTTTTAAATACCGCAAAGTTGTGGTATTGTTTGTATCAATTTTTCCCGCATTACGAAGTGTCTTCTTAGCCAGTTCCAACTTGCCATCCTGAATGTATAACAGCGCAAGAAGCTGATGTCCTTTGACCAGTTTCGGGTTTAAAGACAATACTTTTTTCAGTTGGATAATTGCAAGATCTCTGCTATCCTGTTTGCAATAATGTAAAGCTTGATTATATTTTTTAATAGTCTGATTTACCGCATCCAGCTGCCCCCGGTTCTTCTGAATTTCATCCAGATAGCGGTTTGCAATGTTGTTCTCCGGCTGATAGCTGCGGCTGATTACCCACTCGCTCAGCGCTGCAACCGTCTCACCCATTTCACAGTAAACCAGTCCCAGTAAATTTCTCGCATCAATGTTGTACTTATTAAATTTAAGACTGTTCTTCAGGCTGATGACCGCACTCGATAAATTACGTACACTCGCCTGTTCCAGTCCTATGTTGTAATATGAATTGGAAATGCGTATCACTCGGTGAAACACTTCTAAGTCAGCCCCACAGGACGGACAGTGCCGCGCATTGCCAGCTTCCATTCCACATCTATAACAAATCATATGAACCTCTCTCTTATGTCTGCACTGCTTATCTGTTTTCCTTTTCTTTTACATCACGCAAAATTTCTGTGATAATGTCTGTCACATCTGTTAAATCGTGATTATATATAGCAGATTCTGCTTCTTCCACTTCAAGACTCGGTTCGAAATTTTTCAATTCTTTCTCAAAATTTATCATTTTCGTTCTCCTTTTGCCCAGGCCAACACTATATTCTTTGTAACAGATGCCACGAAGGATATCGCGACATCTGTTGGCATTCTTCATTATAATATAGTGACTTTTTTATGCAAGCAAATTTCTATAAAGTTTTTAGAAAAATATCGCAAAAAGCGACGTAATTCCGCAAATTTACTTCATCTGGGCAAGACGCTGCTCAACCTGAGCCATCATCTGCTCATATTTTGCAAGCTTGTCTTTCTCTTCCTGTACTTTTTCAGGCTTTGCATTGTTTAAGAATTTCTCATTGGAAAGCATTCCCTTAGAACGTGCAAGTTCCTTTGTCAGCTTATCCTTTTCCTTGTTGAGACGTTCTTTTTCTTTTTCAAAGTCTACAAGATCTTCTAATGGAAGATAAACAACCGCACCAGGGATCACAACGGATACCGCATCCTCTCCGATTCCGTTCTTGTCTGCCTGTACTGTAATCTCGCTTGCAGAAGCAAGATTTACGTATACTTCTTTGTTCTCTTCAAACGTATTGCGAAGATTTGCATCCTCAGAAGTAATGAACAGTTTTGCCTTGCGTGAAGGTGGAACATCCATCTCTGTACGGACATTACGGATGCCTTTTACAAGATCCTTGCAGTGCTCGATTGCTGCTTCCTCTGCCGGGAAGTTCCACTCATCCTTGTATTCCGGCCACTTGGAAAGCATAATTGTCTCTTCCTCGGACTGTAATGTACAGAAAATTTCTTCTGTGATGAATGGCATATATGGATGAAGAAGCTTCAAAGCCTCTGTCAATACAGTCTTTAATGTCCAGAGTGCTGCGTTTGCAGACTGTGGATTTTCATCTTTCTTGTAAGTGCGGACTTTTGCGATCTCGATGTACCAGTCACAGAACTCATCCCAGATGAAATCGTATACTTTCTGTACGGCGATACCAAGCTCGAACTTGTCCATATTCTCGGTTGCATCTTTTGCCAGTGTATTGACTTTGGAAAGAATCCACTTATCTGCCGGACGAAGTTCATCCAATGCCGGCTCCTTAATCTCCATTCCGTCCAGATTCATCATGATGAAACGGGAAGCATTCCATACTTTGTTTGCAAAGTTACGGGAAGCCTCAACACGCTCCCAGTAGAAACGCATATCATTTCCTGGCGCATTACCGGTAATCAATGTCAGACGAAGTGCATCTGCACCGTATTTGTCAATAACTTCAAGTGGATCGATACCATTTCCAAGTGATTTACTCATCTTACGTCCCTGGGAATCTCTGACAAGTCCGTGGAACAGTACTGTGTGGAATGGTGCCTTGCCCATCTGCTCATATCCGGAGAAGATCATACGGATAACCCAGAAGAAAATGATGTCATATCCGGTTACAAGTACGTCGTTCGGATAGAAGTAATCCAAATCTTCCGTCTTTTCCGGCCAGCCTAATGTAGAGAATGGCCACAGTGCAGATGAGAACCATGTATCGAGTGTATCCGGATCCTGTGTCATATGTGTGCATCCGCATTTTGGACACTTGCCCGGATTCTCGATGGATACGACCATCTCACCACAGTCATCACAATACCATGCCGGAATACGGTGTCCCCACCAGAGCTGGCGGCTGATGCACCAGTCACGGATATTATCGGTCCAGTTGAAGTATGTCTTGTCCATACGCTTTGGAAGAAGCTCGATCTCACCGTTCTTTACACCTTCAACTGCCGGTTTGATCATCTCATCCATCTTTACGAACCACTGCTGCTTAATCATTGGCTCAACAGTTGTGTGACATCTGTCGTGTACACCTACATTATGAGAATGTGGTACGACTTTTACAAGAAGACCTTCTTTTTCGAGGTCATCCACTAACGCTTTACGACACTCATAACGGTCCATACCTGCATATTTGCCAGCTTTCTCGTTCATTGTAGCATCATCATTGATTACAACGATTTCCTCTAAGTTATGACGCTTTCCAACTTCGAAATCGTTCGGGTCATGTGCCGGTGTGATCTTTACGCAACCGGTTCCGAACTCCTTGTCTACATAAGAGTCTGCAATTACCGGAATCTCACGGTCCGTCATTGGAAGCTTTAATGTCTTTCCAATAATATCCTGATAACGCTCGTCATCCGGATTGACTGCCACTGCAGTATCACCAAACAAGGTCTCCGGACGTGTGGTAGCGATCTCTACAAATCGTCCCTCTTCTCCGACTACCGGATAATTGATATGCCAGAAAAAGCCATCCTGTTCCTCATGTTCCACTTCTGCATCGGAAATAGAAGTCTTACATACCGGACACCAGTTAACGATACGGGATCCCTTATAAATCCATCCCTTCTTATATAACTTGGTAAATACTTCCTGTACTGCATGAGAACATCCCTCATCCATGGTAAAACGCTCACGCTGCCAGTCTGCGGAAGAACCAAGCTTACGCAGCTGCTTTACGATACGTCCGCCGTACTCTTCTCTCCACTCCCAGCATTTTTCCAGGAACTCTTCACGTGTCAGATCTGCCTTGTTGATTCCCTGCTCCTTCAGACTCTGGATTACCTTAACTTCTGTTGCAATCGAAGCATGGTCTGTACCAGGCTGCCATAACGCATTGTAGCCCTGCATTCTCTTATAACGAATGAGAATATCCTGCATGGTATTGTCCAGTGCATGGCCCATATGGAGCTGACCGGTAATATTTGGTGGTGGCATTACAATTGTAAAAGGCTTTTTGCTGCGATCTACTTCTGCATGAAAATAGCCGTTGTCCTCCCACTTCTTATAGAGACGATCCTCAATATCTTTTGGATCATAAGTCTTGCTTAATTCTTTGCTCATGATATCTTCCTTTCCTTAATAAATGGTCAATGATGCATCTGAGATGCATCACATTTGTAAGAACATCGTCCCATGATAGTTTGCCTTCGGCAAAGGGACAACGCTGCATGATGCATCTGAGATGCATCACATTAAAAAGCCCTCTGTACAGAAATCTTTTCTGTACAAAGGGCGAAATTGTTCGCGGTACCACCTTTGTAATGCTCATCATGTCCGTTAACGGGGACGATCCGGGAATATCTGTGGAACAATGCATGCACCTTTCTAAATATTCCAGCTCCGAAGCTACCTTCCACACTGCATCCTGCGAATGTCTCTCAGCCGCTGAACATTCTTCTCTTTCAGGAATTCCATATGTACTCCTCTTCCTCTTCACTTTCTCATATAAAGTATATCTTACTTGCGGCACGCTTGTTTGTCAAGATGCATTTTTTCTATTAAATCTCTTCTTCTGTCATATCTTTCTCACGATTGAACAGGTCGTAAATACACGGAATCACAATCAGTGTGAGAATCGTACCATAGACCAGTCCGCCGATCAGTGTGATCGCCATCGGGCGCATCATATCGGAGCCATCTCCGATGCCAAGTGCCGTCGTCAGCATTGCAAGAACCGTTGTCAGTACCGTCATAAGGATTGGACGCACACGGGTCTTTCCGGATTCGATGATTGCTTCCTTTTTGGATGCTCCTGCACGTCGTGCCTGATTGATATAATCGATCAGTACAATACCATTGTTTACAATCAATCCCGAAAGCATGATAAATCCAAGCATTGCAAGGACATTGATCTCCTGTCCGGTCAGAAGCAATGCGATAAATCCACCGGTAAAGGCAAGTGGAATGGAGAACATAATGATAAACGGCGAAAGCAGGGACTGGAACTGTACCACCATAATCAGGTAAATAAAGATTACTGCAAGTACCAGCATCAGTACGAGCTGTTTCATGGACTCATTGATTGTCTCGTCCTCACCGGTCATCTCTACTTTATATCCATCCGGAATATCCAGTTTGTCAATGGCTTTCTGCAGCTTGTTGCTCACCAGTGTCACGTTGTGATCTTCATCCACACCGCAGGATACTGTAATGTAACGCGTCTGCGCATCACGGCTGATTGTGCTCAATGTACTTGTCTCTTTCATCTCACAGATTTTTGTGAGCGGAATCTCTTTTTCTTTTCCGTTTTTATTCGTATAAGAAAAAGTCATATCCTTAATATCCGAAAGTTTTGTATCCGCCTGCTCCTCTGTCTGTACATAGACTTTGTAATCTTTGATGTCTGTGGTGATTGTCGTTGCCGTCTTGCTGTCTGCCATCTTGGCACTGACAAGCTGATATACCTGTGCTACGGTAAGTCCGTATTTTGCTGCCTTTTTCTTGTCTACCGAGATGGTAAGCTGCGGCTCGGAATCTTCCATGCCGTCATCAATATCCGTCGTTCCTTTCGTATCTTTCATGACATCGGCAACTTCACCTGCCAGTTTCTGTAAAGTTTCAATATCATTTCCCTTGATACGCACAGATAAACCGCTTCCAAAGTAGTTGCTGTAATCCATGGAAGAAGTATTGGTAGATACCTCACAGTCGAGATCCTTGGTCTTTTCTGTGATGGCATCAGTGACATCGGAAACTTTCGCATCCGCATCCTCATCAAGAAGAATGTACATGCTCACACTATCGTTTCCGCCACCCATAAGGGAAGACGTCGAATTTCCTCCTGCCATGGCACCAATGGTATCAATGCCCTTGATATCTGAAATCCGTTTCATTACCTGATCCGATGCCTCGGTAAGTTCCTGGAAGGTCAGCTTTTCTCCTTCTTTTGCAGAAACTGAAACCGAAATCTGGTTGGTTTCCATGTCCATATCCATAAAATTCAAACCTTTGGATACACTGAGTGCCGCACTCGCAACCAAAAGCACAACTGCAACAATAAGTACAACCGGCTTAAAACGCAGGCACCATGCCAATGCCCGTCCGTACCATTCCTTCATGGCATCAAACCACGGATGACGGATTTCTTTGGTGCGGCGCAATGTCACAGAGGACATTGCCGGCACGAAAGTAAGCGCTACCACAAGGCTGGCCACCAGCGTATATGCAATGGTCAAAGCCAGATCAACGAACAGCTGCCGCGTAATGCCCTCGGTAAAAATAATCGGCGCATAAACGCTGACAGTAGTAAGTGTTGATGCAATAATTGCACCCGTTACCTGTTTGGAACCTTCCACAGCCGCCTTTTTGATCGAATAGCCCTCTCCTCTGAGACGGTAGATATTCTCGATGACAACGATGGAGTTATCCACCAGCATACCGATACCAAGCATCAGACCGGACATGGAAATAATATTTAACGTAATTCCGGTAAAATACATGAGTACGACCGCCGCCACAACCGAAAGCGGGATTGAACATGCAATGACAATGGTCGGCTTGATATCTTTTAAGAACAATAACAATACAAGGATTGCAAGCAGCGCACCCCAGAGCATATTCTGCATTACGCTGTTTACGATCATGTCAATGTAAATGCCCTGATTCATCAACACACTCAGATGCAGATTGGAATCTTCTTTTTCCAGAGATTTGAATTTCTCCAGAATACGGTCCGTCACTTCTCCGGTAGAATATCCGGTCTGCTTTTCCATCGAAAGCATAATGCCCGGATTGCCGTTGATCACGGCATAGGTTTCATCCGAGTTATCCGTCACGGTTATATCCGCTACATCGGACAGACAGATGGTTTCGACTCCGTCAATTCCCATATCGATCAACGGAAGTTCCTTAAGATCCTCGACGTCTTCCACGGCATCGCCTACACGGACAAGATACTGTGTATCCCCATCCATCGCATAGCCTGCCGGCATATCAAAGTTCTGTGCTGCCAAAAGGCTTGTGATTGTGTCTTCACTGAGTACCTTGTTTAAATCTGCAGAATCATAAGCATTGTCTTTTGCATCGTCGAGTTTGGTCTGTGCTTCTTCTAAGGCTGACGCGGCACTTGTCAGTTCCGCAGAGCTTGCGCTTACTTTCAGCGCGGTAAGTGACGCATTTGCATTCAATGTATCCAGTGCAGAGGAAAGGCTGACCTTGCCACTCTCCACCTTCTTTTGTGCACTCTCAATGGTTTTAATTCCGGTATTTACCTGTGTCAGAAGCTTGCCGACTTCTGCGGAAGCAGCCGGAAGATCTTCGTATGTATTTACAGTAATTCCAAGCGAAGATAATGCAGCAAACTGTTCTTTTACCACTTTATTCAGCTGCTTGATCTGCGCTTTCATCGCTTCACTTTCTGCAAGCTGTGGATTGTCCTTAAGCACAGCAACAATTCCGGTATATGCATCTGACTGCATAAAAGTCTGTATCCCTGACTGAATCTGTGACAGAGATTTCTGCTGCTTCTTCAGATCCGTCAGCTGGTTCTTTAAATCTTTTTCGGTCTTTAACAGTTCCTGCTGTTTGTCCATCGTCTGATTGATGGCATCCGTCAACTGATCTGAACCTGCATTGATGGAAGACTGTCCGTCTTCTACCTTCTTTTTGTTGGCATCAATTTCTTTCTGAGATTTTGCGAACTGCTTGTCAATGCTTTTCTGCACCTTTTTGTTTAATGCATCGATCTTGTCCTGATCGAGTGTTACCTGCACACTCTCCTCCAACTGTCCGGTCGTGGTAACCGATGCCACACCCTCAAGACTTTCAATTGCCGGAGAGAGTTCATTTTCCACATATTCGGACAACTTCGCAGCATCCATGCCATCCACATCCACCGCAGCGGCCAATACCGGAAGCATATCCGGATTCACTTTCATGATCATCGGTGTACCGATGGAATCATCCCACTGACCGGAAATCTGATCGAGACTCTGCTGAATCTCAATAACCACCGAATCCATGTTGGCATTCTGTTCATATTCAAGTGTTACAATGGAATAGCTATTGTAAGAAATAGAACTGATATTTTTGATGTTGGAAGTGGTCGCCATCGCCGATTCGATTGGTGCGGTCACGTCACTTTCCACCTGTTCGGGACTCGCCCCCATATCCGTCGTGATAACAAGTGCGTACTGGAAACTCATATCCGGCAACAGGTCCGTTGTCATCTTTGACAAAGAGACCACACCAAGAACGATCACCAGTACCACTGCCACCAGCACGGTATACGGACGTTTTACGCTGTACTTTGAAATCATGCTTTCCTCCTGCTATTATTTGATTAATGACTCTTTCATCATTATAAAGAAATAAATCCTTATTTTACAAGAGAAACGCCCAAAGCTTTATACTTTTTTAATGAAAAAACATCCGGCAAATCTGCTTCTTGCAAATTCGCCGGATGTCTTTTCGCTATACATCTTCTGCACTGTCCTCTTCATCTGCAATCGCTGCAGATGCACCAGATACAGCCGCAATCACCGCGATGACCGCTCCCAATACTGCGACGCCTATGATTGCTGCCAGAAAAATGAAAAACCCCGTTTCTGACATATGTTCCATCTCCTATTCTGAAATTTTGCCTTTTATCTATACAAATTCTACCACAGAACGCATGTCATCTCAACGCTATTTTCATTAATCGATCGCTTTTTCTCCACTTTCTCGTGTACGGATCTTTAATGCACTGCGCAATTCGTAACTGAAAATTTTTCCATCTCCGACCTCGCCGGTAAAAGCGGCTTTCTGAATCGCATCGATGGTTGCCTTTTCCCATTCTTCCGAAGTTACAACGATCTCAAATTTGATCTTTGGCTGCATGACTACATCTACTTCCGTACCACGGACACGCTTTTTGTAACCGCGCTGCGCGCCACATCCCATCACCTGGGATACGGTAATTCCATTCACCTGGATGCCATTTAATGCGTCTTTGACATCCTCAAACACTTCTTCACGCACAATTGCTTCTACTTTTATTAACATATGGCATATTCTCCTTTTCTATTCCGCTCGTTTTATGAATCCAGTCCGTTGAAGGTCGGATAAGCACTTTCTCCGTGCTGTGAAAGATCCAGACCAACTTTCTCGGCCTTTTCATCTACACGCAATTCTGTAAAGAGACGAACAACGCCAAGACAGATCAGTGTACCTGCGATTGCTACTGCCAATGTTACCACAATTCCAATAATCTGTGCAACGAACAGGTGATAGTCGCCATAGATCAGACCATCCCATTTTGCAACACTGTTGATGGATTTCTTTGCAAAAATTCCGGTGGCAATACCGCCCCAGACACCGCCGATTCCATGACATCCGAATGCGTCAAGCGCATCATCAATCTTGAGTTTTCCTTTCAGCAGTGAAATCGTAAAACAGCAGATTGGACTGACCAGCGCTCCGATAATGATTGCCGACCAGATTGGAACAAATCCTGCTCCCGGTGTAATTGCTACAAGTCCCACAACAAGTCCGGTAGATGCGCCGACAAGCGTCGGTTTTCCATCTTTCATCACATCAATAAAAATCCAGGAAAGCATTGCGCTCGCACTTGCAAGTGCTGTTGTCATAAATGCATGTGCTGCCAGACCATTCGCTCCCAGTGCACTTCCTGCATTGAAACCAAACCAGCCAAACCATAAGATAAAAGCGCCCAGTGCCACAAACGGAATATTGTGCACACGGTATGCCGTATTTTCATATCCTCTTCTTCGTCCAAGAATAAGTGCAAAAACCAACGCACTGACACCAGAACTGATATGTACGACGTTTCCTCCTGCAAAATCGACCGAACCGATTTCTGCAAGGAAACCGCCCTCGCCCCAAACCATATGCGCCATCGGATAATAGACCAGCACCGACCAGAGCGCAATAAATAAGAACAACGCTTTAAATTTCACACGCCCAACCAGTGAACCTGTAATCAAAGCCGGTGTGATCATTGCAAACATCATCTGAAATGCAACGAACACAAGATGCGGAATCGTTGCAGCATATGGTCCCGCTTCATCCATTCCAATTCTGCTTAATCCGAACCATCGGAAATCACCGATAATTCCTGCATGATTACCTCCAAACGAAAGAGAATAACCAAACAAAACCCACATCACAACGGACAATCCCATGATCGCCACACATGCCATCATCGTATTTACCACATTTTTTCTTCTGACCAGACCTCCATAAAAGAACGCCAGACCCGGTGTCATAAAAAACACCAGTGCTGCACAAATCAGCATAAAACCAGTATCTCCTGCACTCATTTTCTAATCTCCTTTCCTTGAACATCAGCCCATACAAAATTTGCTTTCAACAAATGGGCTGATGATTGTAATGCATCAAAGATGCATTGCCCCTACATGTCAAGTTTTCATA
>ENA-OUUV01001060-OUUV01001060.1-human-gut-metagenome-genome-assembly--contig:-NODE-1060-length-14850-cov-4.818925_pt1 | contig 14850 bp, 19 predicted proteins | sample MGYA00237952_ERZ548838 | MGnify/ENA primary metagenome ERZ548838 (study PRJEB26490, sample SAMN05194705) | human gut metagenome | biome: terrestrial biome; feature: human-associated habitat; material... | reverse complement strand
GACCTGTGGTATTATAATTATAGAAACAAGGAAACCTAGTAAATATAAGGAGGAAAAAACACATGGCAAAATTAACAAATCAATTATTAAGGTACAAAGTAATGTTTACAAAAGGGGGAACAGGTGGTTACACCGCTCGCGTCATGATACCAAAAGAAGCTATACGCGATTTAGACATTCACCCAGGAGACAGTATTGAATATACACGTGTTCCACATGGCTTATTATTAAGAAAAGTGCAAAAGGAGGGAGACTAAAAGATGGCTAATAAGCATATTAAAAAGAAAAAAACAAAAGCGGAGATTATTCAAAAAGAATATTCTCACGAATATACTAAATATTTAGCGCGCGTTAGAAATCAACAGAAACAGGGTGTACAAGTAAAGATAATTAAGCGTGTGAAAAATCCAAAGCAAGCTTCCATTGATAGAATTAAAAAGCAGAACGCAAAAGAAATACGAAAAAATGCGACGGTTGTTGATATGCTTACAGGTGAGAAAATAACACCTAAAGAATACGGACGTAAACACGCGCTTGAAAGAAATAGAGTTTTTATAAAATTAACTCCGCAAGAACAGGAATATGCTCGTTTTCACGGTTCTGATTTAAAAGAGTTAAAAGCGATACTAAAAAAAGGAATTAGAGTCAATATAGTAACACCTGTATTAGACTACGAGGCTATTATAGAATCATGGTATGATTCTCTATACAGTTTTCATCCAAAAACAGCAACATGGTTAAGAGAAAAAACAGATGCGTACTTGTCAAGTGCCACAGAGAAAGAACGGGCGCTATTTGCGTATACCTACTCAAAAGCATCAGAAGTATTCCCAACAGAGTACTACATGGACAAAGCAATGGTTGACGCTGTATTTTGGAATATATTAAAAAAGATGGGTGTATTTAGCACTACAGAAGATTTCCAAGACTTTTTGATAATGCAAGATATTGTTATAGAAAAAGAAGAGTAAAACGAGGTGATATAATGCCACGAAAAAAGAAAATAACCTTTTGGGCTTGTGACTTTGAGACGACCGTGTGGGGCGAAAAAGTAGAACAGGAAAAACGCAAAAAACAAGACAGTACAGAAGTATGGAGCGGTGCGGACGTGGCGTTATATGACGATACTGAAACTGTAACGATAACGCACTCTATAAGAGATTTTTTAAATAGATTTTTAACAATGAACGGCAATAATATTTTATATTTTCACAACCTTGCTTTTGACGGTTCATTCATAGTTGATTTCTTATTAAAAGAGGGTTGGAAGTGGGTACATTGTAAAGATAAAGAGATGAATTCAAAAGAGTTTCAAACTTGTATATCAGATATGGGTTCATGGTACTGGATTAAATTAAAATGGAATAAGACTTTTTTGGAGATTCGAAACTCTTTAAAGCTTATGCCCTCTTCTTTGAAAAATATTGGGAAATCATTTGGCACAAAGCACCAAAAATTAGACATGGACTATGAGGGCGAAAGATACGCCTATTGTAATATATCAGAAGACGAAAAGAAATATATTGAAAATGATGTGTTAGTGTTAAAAGAAGCGCTAGAAATGATGTTCAACGAAAAGCATGATAAACTAACAATAGGTTCGTGTTGCTTGGCAGAGTTTAAAGGGTTTTATGAAAAGAAACAATATGATAAGTTGTTTCCCGATATTAGAGAGGATTACTTAGACGAAGCAATAACAGGCGTATGGAATCAGTGGGATTATGTCCACAAGGCATATCATGGGGGTTGGTGCTATGTCAATCCACAGTATGCACATACCGTTGTAGGCGACGGATTAGTGTATGACGTAAACTCATTGTACCCGTCTATGATGCATAGTATCAGCGGAAATAAATACCCGTTTGGGCACGGGGAATATCATAGGGGAGCGCCACCCGATGAACTTATAAGTTCCACTAATAAATATTTTTTTATCCGCTTCAATTGCCGTTTTCAACTCAAAAAAGGAGCGTTCCCATGGTTGCATATTAGGCAGAGTGCATTGTATAAAGCGAATGAAAATTTATACAGTTCTAATGTAAGATATAGAGGTGAATATTATCGATATTATCGCGACATTGACGGACAGATGCATGATACCAATGTTACTCTCACTATGACTTGTACTGATTGGCAGTTGTTCCAAGAAACTTATGATGTTTATGATTTGGTCATTTATGATTATGTGTGGTTCTACGCTAGAGAGGGATTTTTCGATGAATATATAGATAAATACGGAGAAGAAAAGAGAACCTCAAAAGGTTTTAAGCGACAGAAAGCGAAACTCTTTTTAAATAATCTCTATGGTAAATTTGCTATGTCGGATAATTCATCGTATAAAGAGCCTTATCTTGACGAAGATGGAATTATTAGATTTATCTTGCACGAGGAGCATGAAAAGAAAGTAGGTTATATTCCTATAGGCAGTGCTATTACATCTTATGCCATGAATTTTACAATTCGTCATGCTATGGCAAATTATGACCGCTTTTGCTATGCAGATACAGATTCTATACATTTGATTGGTCTTGACAAAGCGAACAAGGTTATAGAGCATCCAACTAATTTTTGCTGCTGGAAATGTGAAAGTACGTTCGATTTTGCATATTATGAGCGTCAAAAGACTTATGCAGAACATATAGTCGAAGAGAATCACGAGCCTTGTGAGCCTTATCTTGATATAAAAGCGTGTGGCATGAGTAGCCAAGCCAAGCAAAAATTTATTGAAGAGGGAAAAAATATTTCAGACTTATCTCAAGGTCTGAATATGGAGTCTTGCAACTTAAAGGCAGAGCGCGTGAAAGGTGGTATTATATTAAGAAATAAAGACTTTAAAATCCACGCTCAAAAAGATAAAAAATTATGATATAATACTTGACTATATTTTAGCGTCGTGTTATTATAATAATGTAATAAATAAAGTAGAAAAAGGAGAAACAAAGATGGGTAAAAAAATTGAATATCCGTTAAACAGCTTGTACGGGGTAAGCTCAATGTCACATAGTAGTAATGTAAGAATTGACACAAATTTAAAAAACGCTGAGATTACGGCTAAACTTATCACTATTCGTGATGGTTTTTTATATGCTGATACAGATAGTATATATGTAAGAGATTTAGATAAAAAATAAAAATTATAACATAACACTTGACTACATTTAATTGTTGTGTTATTATAATGTAATAAATAAAACATATTACATTGCATTCACACTCACAAAAACAGAAAAAAAGAGGAAAACAAGATGTTTACAAGGACATTAGTAACAGCAGAGGTATCTGTTGAAAGAATCTACAAAGATAAGGAGACAGATGAAATCAAGAAAGATTGTTTTGACGAAAAATTGCCAAATTGTAAGACAAGAGATAAAGCCGAAATCTTGATTGAAAAGCAGTATAAGGGGGACATTGTTTCCATTTTGGATATTAAATTCAAATTAGAGAAACGCTATATGACAGATGAACAGTTCTTACTCAATTCAGATGTCAAGAGTGAAAAAATTGTCACAGAAGCAGAGTTGCAGGAAATGAAAAAGGAAGATTAAAAGGGAAAAAACAGGAGGCAAATAACTATGGTAGAAATTAAAGAAATGAGTAGAGAGTTTACAAAGGTAGAAAAATATCTTATGACCACAGCGCCCGACATTGAGCCATTAAAAAATATCGAAGATGGAGAATCTATCCCAGTTGACGGATATATTATCTTTGATGTCATTAAAGATAACGGAGATATACAGGAGATTGTAAGTATTATCACACCCGATAAGAAAGTGTACTCTGGACAGTCTGCAACCTTTAGACAGTCTTTGAAAGATATTGAAAGTGTGATGGACGGTGAAAAATTCTCTATCGTTAAAATTAGCGGAAAGACAAAAGCTGGGCGCGATTATATCAATTGTACTTTAGATGTATCAAATTTATAATATGATGCCGTGAGAATACCATTTTAATTCTCTTCTTCTAAAGAGGTGGTTATATGCCACCTCTTTTTAAAAATAAACGTTTCACGTGAAACATTAAGGAGGTGCTAAAATGATTGATGATGGTTATTATCATTGCGAACGCTTATTAACTATGAAAGATAAATACGGGAAAACCCCCGATATATATATTGTAGATGGAAACAGAACAGCTGGAAAAAGTTACTCTATTAAATGTAGACAAGTTTCCGATTTTTTAAAAGATAAATACAGGCCCGAAAATCAGTTCATTTATTTATATCGAAATGTCATTGATATGACAGAATGTGCAGATACATATTTTGGTGATATCGCGGAAGCATTTGATGGTTATGTTATGACTGAAAAGCGCTTGATGCGAGGCTCATTAGTACAGTTATTTATCAATGAAGAGCCATGCGGTTATTGTTTGGCTTTAAATGTCGCAAGAAAATATAAAAAAATGCGTGGACTGTTTGTTAATATACGCTCTATATTTTTTGACGAGTATCAAGATGAAGATAATATATATTTGTCAAATGAAGTGAATAAGTTATTATCTTTATGCACTACAATCAGTTCTGGACACGGTAAACAGCATAGAAGAGTGGTTTTATATATGTCCTCAAATACAGTATCACTATTAAATCCTTATTATAAGGAGTTTGGTATCAACAAAATGTTAAAAAAAGACACAAAATTTTTACGTGGCGATGGTTGGGTGTTTGAGCGAACTTACAATGAAAATGCATCAACAGCATATCAAGAAAGTGGTATTGCACGAGCTTTTAAAAATGCTAGTTATAACGCGTATGCCAGTGAAAATAAATATCTAAACGATAACGAATGTTTAATTGGTAAGCCAAGTGGAAAATCACGTTATATTTGTACAATTAAATTTAATGATAACCTGTATAATGTAAGAAAATATGATATTTGTCTATATGTATCAACAGGAGCAGACGATAGTTTTCCAACGAGAATATGCTTTACAAAAAATGATGTCATAGACAATACGACTATTCGTGTCAATTCAACACATTATATCGTGACGATGCTACGAGAATATTTCAACAGGGGATTGCTTTTGTTTGAAAATTTGGAATGTAAGAACATGATATTTGATGTTATATCTTTTTAATGTTTCACGTGAAACATTGACATTTTAAATAATCTGTGTTATTATAATATTGTACCCAAAATAATGTGAACATTGTAATTGATATACACGCACATAGACAAGTAGTCTGATATCAATTTTTGGCGTTGCGTTCCCTTTGCATCAATTATTTTGTAAAGTACAATATGTTTCACGTGGACAATGTTTCACGTGAAACATTTTTTATTTACAAACAAATCTATTTGTGCTATGATAGAAAAAGGAGGTGATATCATGGCAAATGAAGTTATCACATTAATTAATAGTTTAGGGCTTCCGACCATGGTTGCATGTGCGTCCATGTGGTACGTGAAATACCGTGAAGATAAGAACGACGCTCGCATGGACAAACTAAACGAATCACACAAACAGGAAATGGCAGACATTACAGAAGCAGTGAACAATAATACACTTGCGTTACAGCGCATTTGTGATACATTTGAACAGAAAAAGGAGGAATAAAAATGAGTGTAAAAAAAGCAGTTGACATCTCGTATCATAATGGAGTGATTGATTTTGAAAAAGTAAAAAACGCTGTGGACTATGTTATCATACGTTGCGGATATGGACAGGATATGACATCACAAGATGATAAACAATGGAATAGAAATGTAAGTGAATGTGAGCGGTTAGGCATTCCATATGGTGTCTATTTCTATTCCTACGCAAAAACAACAGCTAGAATTGAGGGTGAAATTAATCACTGTCTTAGATTGTTACAGGGTCACACTCCTAATCTGCCTGTATTTTTCGACAGTGAAGAACCAGGAACGCAAAGAGTAGCGAAGCATAACGCAAAGCGCTTTTGCGATGCTATGCTGACACACGGTTATAAAGCTGGTATTTATGCCAGCAAATCATGGTATGAGAATTATATTGGCGAGACATGGGGATATGACCTGTGGATTGCTAGATATTCCAATGTGTTAGGTGTAGACAATGTTGATATTTGGCAGTATTCCAGTAATGGAACTGTTGACGGTATTAATAGTAGATGTGATGTGAACCACGTTTATAAAGACTATGGAACTTCAAATCTTGTACCTAATGTTCCACAGAGTCCACCAACGCACGTAACCCCAAGAAATGAATTGATTGCACAGGGACAGCAACACGCCATTAATTTTACAGGTGTCCAAATTGCAGTTGACGGTATTGTAGGCAGAAATACGAAAAGAATGGCGGTACGAGTTGTACAACATGCTATGAACATGGATTACGGTCGTACGATTGCAGAGGACGGACTTGTTGGTAAAAAGACAAAAGCGAAAGCTGGGTGTCATTATGTAAGACGTGGAGAAAAACAGTACTTAGTCACAGCACTGGAAATCTTATGTTTATTACAGGGAAAAGACCCGAACGGGGTGGAACATCCAGGAACATTTGGCGGAGGACTAGCACGCGCTTGTGGAATTGAAATCGTTTACGCAAAAGATATGTTATACATGATTTAATGATTATTCACGTGGAACAAAAAATGTTTCACGTGAAACATTTTTAAGGGGGGTAGTAAAATGCCAAATATCAATGTTGCATACCAGTGGGCGGTCAATGCTTGCAATGCTCCTAATATTGGCTATTCACAGCAATATCGTAGAGGACAGACTGTGAACGGTGTTACTTATTATGATTGTAGTTCGTTTATTTCAAAAGCATTGACAGAAGCAGGATTTTTCTCAGTAAACCCATGGTTCACCACAAGGACAGAAGAGGGATATCTATTACAAGCTGGATTCAAAGAAATTAATATTAATGAAGCGTGGCAAGCTGGGGACATCGTGTGGCGTAGCGGACATACGGAGATGGTATATAGTGGAAATGGTGTTGGGGGTGGCGGTGTCACCATGGGCGCGCACAGTGGACGCTATCCACTACCAGACCAAGTAAGCATTAACACATATATAGCAAAACCGTCCGCATGGTCAAAGATATATCGCTATGGCGATAGTGCGGGAATGCCTCTTGAATGGATTCACGGTAATCGTTATCTGACAGAGGACGAAATGAAAAATAACGCCTATGTATTCTATAGCACGATGTTTTTCAAAGATTTCACATTGAACGCGATTGCAGGAATGCTAGGAAATATGGAGATAGAGTCCAATATCAACCCAGAATTATGGCAGTCTTTGAAAGAGGGAAACTATAATGGTGGTTATGGATTAGTTCAGTGGACACCAGCAACAGTCTATACAGACTGGGCGAACGCTCATGGGTATGATATCGCAGATGGTTATTATCAATGCGTTTGGCTTGACGAAGAAACAGTAAGTAGCGGACAGTGGATTGAGACTACAAAATATCCGATATCGTGGGAAGAGTTTCGTAAGTCTACGAAAGAACCAGATTATCTAGCGTCTGTTTTTTTAAAGAATTTTGAACGCGCAGGTGTGGAAAAAGAAGAGGAGCGAAAAAAGAACGCGCTAAAATGGTACGCGTATCTACAGACATTATCCCCATATCCAGTACACCCACACGGAAAAAAGAAAAAAATGCCTCTTTACTTTTTCTTGCCTTGGTGATATAATTAAAACTGTAAAATGGTAATAAGTAAAAAGGAGGATATTTATATGGATTTTAATGAAGCTTTAAACGAATTAATTGACGCGGTCGCTGACGTGGAAGAACATGGAGACGCGATTGAAGTTTTACAGAATTATGAGGGAGAAAGAGACGGAGAAACAGACAGCGAATGGAAAGACAAGTATTTAAAGCTAGAGAGCGAGTATAAAAAGCGCTTTAAGGAAAAAATGGCAGAGGGTACGACTCGTGCAGATGATAAAGGCGAGTCAAAAGACGAAACAGAAGAAATTACCGTGGAAGATTTAGACTTTAACGGTAAAACAGAGTAAGGAGGTTTTAACAAATGGCAGACGCAACAAATAAAAATATTTTAAAAGCAGTCAAACAGGAGCTTTCTTTCGAGGTTCAGAACCACTTGCCTGTGGAAGTCTCAGACAATTTACAGACTGTCTATGATAACATTCTGAATTTTGCCCCTGTTCGGAACGAAATTGTTCCGTCATTAATTAATCGTATCGGTATGCAAACGGTAGACAGCATCGCATGGAGAAACCCGTTAGCACGTTTCAAAAAAGAGCCGATGCGATACGGTGAGACACATGAAGAAACTTATGTGAATATGTGTAAAGGACATGTTTATGACTCACAGGCAGATTTTAAATACGCATTCCAGCAGTATCAGTCTTATATCATGAGCGTATTCCATAATGTAAATCTTGAAATTCAGTACCCTGTTACGGTTACTTATGACAACTTGAGAAAAGCTTTTACAAGTGAGTATGGCATCCGTGATATGATTATGGCAAAAATGGAGAGTGCTATCACAGGGGCGAACTGGGACGAGTATCTCGCTATGCGTGATTTGATTAATGTAGGGTATGAAAAAGAAGTGCTTCCAGCAGTGACCGTTGACGCGATTGTAGATGAGGCATCAGCGAAAAAATTATTGATTGAGGTCAAAAGAGCAGTCGGAGAATTTGGATTCCCTTTACCTGAAAACAATCCAGCTGGTGCAACTTCTCACGCTATGCCGTCAAATCTGATTTGGATTACAACGCCAGAAGTAAACGCACAGATTAGCGTTGACGCTTTAGCTTATGCATTCCACATGGATAAAGCAGACGTGGCGGTTCAGACGGTCATTGTGGATAAATTTGCAAATAGTGCAATCCAAGGCGTTCTTTGCGATGTTCGTTTCTTCAATGTACGCGACCAGTTCAAGGAAATGAGCGACCAACGACTCGCAAATGTCTTATCATGGAACTACTTCTATACGCAGGTGGAAATGGTAAGCGCAAGCCCGTTCTATCCGATTCGAGTATTTACGACCGATACAGTTGTTGAAGCACCGACACTTAGTGTGAAAGCTGGAACTTATACAGCTGGACAGACACAGGAAGTAGAGGTAACTGTCACAGGGGGAACAGGAACATATCATCAGAATTTAGTGACGCTTGAAGTTGACAGCGGTGCTACTTCTGCTAAGACTTATGTCATTCCTGGAACACATATCTTACATACGGGAGCGGACGAGACAGGAACTATCGTATTAAAAGCGATTTACAGACCAAATGAAACAATTACAAAAACAGCAAGTTTCACAAAAGCGTCATAATTAACGGAGGTAGTTATCTATGATAAATTTACCTGTTCAAGGAGGGGTCGCACCACGCGACCCCGAAACAAAATTAAGATTGTACAGCGGAGTACCATGGTCTGACGAGTATGAACATGTTAGATTATACAATTCAAAAGACGATTTGCTAAATCATTTAGAGTTATATCGTAAACATATTAACGGAGTTGATTTGTCACATCTTGCACCGATTAAAGTGGGAAGTTATGATATACGCGTACCATTCACAGAAATGAAAGCGCTTAATCTCAATTATTTAGCGTTTCAGAATAGCGGTATATCTAATGAATGGGTTTTTTGCTTTATCGATTCTATCGAGTGGCTCTCTGAAAAAACAACTAGAATCAACTTTTCTTTAGATGTGTTTCAGAACAACTTTTACGAAGCAAATATTAAGCCTTGTTTTGTGGAGTATCATCACATACCGAGAAATAAAGATGAGATAGGAGCAAATCTCGCACCCGTAAATATTGAAACAGGTGAAACGATTGTATCACGTCACAAAAAATTAGACTTAACACCAACTGAATGTTGTGCTTTTGTCACACGAGGAACAACAGAGCAAAGTTGGTTTGAGGGTCGCGTGGAAAACGGTGTATATTGTTGGGGTAGTATCGGACATTATGATGTAACTACAGAAGATGGTCTAAAAGGGATTAACAGTTTGTTGGAAGATTATAACAATCAAGGTGCACAAGATGCCGTTATAGGATTATTTATGTCCCCAAAATTATGCACGCTTGCATTAGGTGGAAAAGAGATAAAACCTAAAATTACATCTATGCAGATATCTGACAATGTATTCGAGGGATATAAACCAAAAAATAAAAAGTTATACTCTTATCCATGGTTGTTTTGTTTGGCTGACAATAATCAAGGCAACACACATATATACCGATATGAGTATAGTTATAATCGAGATAAGTCTCTTGAGTTCGACAGCTATGGTACAATTGCAACTCTACCGCAAGTTCTAACAGCGCCTAAAAATTATAAGACGCGCGAAGAATTAGGGCATGGACTAATGAGCGAAGCGCTTATTAACTCTTCTTTTCCGATGTGTTCTTTTTCTTCCGACACTTATCGGGCATGGGTCGCACAAAATAAAAGTTCTATCGCTCTATCTCAAGTTCATACCGCTGTCGATGCCACTCTAGGAACAGGCACGGCAATAGCTGGGCTGGCTGGTGGAAGTTTACAGGGAGGTCTTAACGGTCTAGGCAAAACAACGAACGCTTTTTGGGACGCTCTTGGAATGTTAGCAAATCAGACCGACAGAGCAAGAAACGCTGGAGTGACGCATGGAAAAGCATTATCAGAAAATGTATTGACAGGCATCAAAGAGTGCGGTGTTGATTTTTACGAAATGTCATGCAAAAAACAATTTGCAGAAATGGCAGATAGCTTTTTCGAGCAATTTGGATACCCAATCAATAAGATTGCCACCCCTTATTTGCACTCAAGAACCTACTGGAACTACGTAAAAACTTCTCATTGTGGTTTTACTGGCAATATTGATTTAGACCAGTTGAAAAAGTTACGAAATATATTTGACAACGGTGTCACATTGTGGCATACTGATGATATAGGGAATTATGGACTATCCAACGATTAAAAGGAGGTGCGTAGACATGAGAAATCCATTGCGAATTTTTGACAAAAAAATCAAACTTAATTCTAAAGATGATTTTGAAACAATAAAAACTATATTTTTTTATGATATATTTGACTTATTTGTAAATAGGTATCAATGGAATGATTTACCCAAAGAAATTTTACCAATGTATATTGAACAAACGTTATTTTGGCATGGACTCGGAGTATTTATAAAAGATAATATAGCAGGATACGCTTTTACAAAAGTTTCTTTATCGGGAATGCCTGACATTTACAACATTCCAGTAGATAGAATCGCCTACACTGCCAATGGATATATCGAGACATACGGCAAGGAAAATAGTTGTATCTTATGGGATAATTATTCAACAATGCCGTTCTATTACAAGGCTTTAATGTACGCCGATGCAATGGCGAATACGTGGAAAACAAAGGGTATTAATATGTATGCACAGCGTACGCCTGTTGTGCTATCTTCTTCAGACAACGAAAAAATGAGCTTTGAAATAGTCGGTGAGATGTACGACAATTATTTACCCGTATTAAAAGTTTCTGACTCATTGAACTTGAAAGACATCAAAGCACTGAATATGGAAGCGCCTTATATTGTAGATAAATGCGAACAGGAATTAAGAGATTTATGGTCACAGGTATTAACATCTTTAGGCTATGAAAGCAACCCTGTAGAGAAAGGTGAACGCCTTGTCACTGGAGAGACAGCTGGGAACAATGGACAGGTCGAAGCAAATCGAAATGTTGGTCTTACATTAAGAAGAAGATGTGCAAATGCTATTAATGAATTATGGAATCTTAATGTAACAGTAGACTTCAATAGTGAACTGCCTACCATGATGAATGGATATGTACCAGACAAGTATATGCAAAAAGGGAAAGAGGGTGACGAGATTGAGTAAATACACTACTACAGTGAAAGATATTTGTGAAAGTTTTATCCCTAGACAAGAACTATGGAGCATGGATTTATCTGTACAAAGAACTATAGATAAAACACAAGACAAATTTTTTGACTTTGATTTTCCTTTTTATTCAGAAGATAGAAAAGACCTGTATACTTTTAAGACATATTTTTTACTTAGGTATTGGAATAATTATATAGGTTTTGAAACTTTAGGAATGTGGAAAACTGCTTTTCTAGCAAAAATGCATGAATTGACACCGTATTATACAAAATTGTATAATGCAATTCAAAACGATAACCCTTTTACAAATGTAAATATAACAACCACAGAAGCAGAAAAAGGAAACGAAAAAACAACAACTAACTCAACAGATGCAGGAAACAGCGAGGTAAAAAACAATCAAAACTACCAAAATATTGATAGTGACAACCCACAAGTCACCGTAGCTACACAAGACTACGCAAGTGCTATGAGTAGAGGCGAAACTGTCAACAACACGACTACAACCGCAAAAAATGACCACACAGGAAACGACAATAAAGACAGCAAAAGAGACAGAGACACAAAAGAAATAGGATTAAGAGGAAAATCAACAAGTGAAGCCATTGCAGAATATCGAGAACAAATTCAGAACATTAATCGAGAACTTGTAGAAGCTTGTCGAGATTTATTCATGAAAGTTTGGTAAAAAGGTGGTGAGATGTATGGCAAATGAATTAAAGCCTTTAGTTCCTTTACTTTGCTGTGACGTTCCTAGCGTGTACAGTAATAAGCAAAGTTACTATGAATGCTTGTGTTATATCGGATATAAAGTCAATGAGTGTATAGACGCTATCAACGGATTTACTGACGCGTACAAACAGTACACTGACGAAAAAGTTTCAGAGTTGAAAACGTATATTGACGGACTTAACCGTGATATCTACAACCATATCACGGAAGTTGAAACAAATATCCGTCATGATATGGACACTCGGGATAATGAGCTTGACGAAAAAATCAATAAAGTACAGACACAACTTCTTGATAAGATTGGTGCATTGAATATTTTAATATACGACTTAAATGCTGAGACAAGAGCGCATATTGATACAGAAGTTAAAAAACTCTATGATTACATCAATGAATACGTACCAAATAATATGGAAGTGTTAAACCCTGTAAAGGGTTATCGAACAAGTTTAAACCAAGCGTTAGCAGATATATATGACAATCTACGTTATTATGCTTTGACTTGCAACGAGTTTGATTCTTTAAATTTAACTTGCACAAAATTTGACGGGTTATCAATTAATTGTACAGAGTTTGACTTGTACGGTGCAAAAAGATTCAGAGTAGATAGCAACTTATATATGCATGACCCATTTACAGGAAAGTATGTTTTTTATCAAGACGTAATTTACAAACTTGCAGAGTTGCATTTCGATAACCCAATTACAACTAGCGAGTTTGACGCTTTATTATTAACGGTAACAGCATTCCAGTCTAAAGCCTTAAGCGCTTACACATTTGACAGTAACGCAAAAACGGCGTTAAAATTATAAATTAAAGGAGGATTTTAAAACTATGAGTTCAACAAACAAAACAACTTACTATGACTTAAGCCAGTATATCGGAACTGACAAGCCGACATATTTAGGAGATTATAATTCTGATATGTCTAAAATTGATGCTGGTATTCACAGTGCAGACGATAAAGCCACCACAGCTTCACAGAACGCTGGAAGCGCAATTGCTAGAGTTGGCGAAGTTGAAAAAACTGTGCAGTCACATACAAGCGCTATAACAACATTGCAGACAGATGTTACAGGTCTAAAAGAGAGTGTAAAAACAGCGCAGAACACAGCCACCTCAGCAGATGGAAAAGCTGACACCGCACAGCAAACAGCCAACAGCGCACTTTTGACCGCTAATAATGCCAGCGCTAAAGCCGATAATGTGAATAAAGATGTAACACTGTGGACAGGCAGTGTTAAAAACTCAAGTGTTGCACTTAGCGACAGCTTGACAAATTACAGATTTTTATATATTGAAACAAACGCAGGCGTTAGCCCTTTGTTTGCTTATAGAAATGACAAGAAAAAATATGTCGGTTGTCAACAGATTTTAAAAGATGGGGCAACAAACACTGTGTCCACAATAACAGTCAAACTGGATATAGTTGATGATACGCACATCACGATTAGTACTAATGTTATTGACCATGCGTTCAGTAGTACACATCCAACGCTTGACGCTGTGTATACATTAGGCATTTATGGCATCCCGAGATAAACTGAGTATGCAAACTAAAACAACCTCACCAAATTGGTGAGGTTGTTTTTTATTCCTCCTTATTTTTTATCGAATATCCTAAGAAAATACATACAGTTTCCGAGCCTTGTTATATATTCTAATTCTTTCATTTCTTCACTCGCCCACTGTGGCAGTTCTTTACTTGAATTAAATTCAAAATGCTCCCCGAGCTCACTACGCAATACGATAATATCATTTTCAATGTCCACTATTGCAGATATAATTTTCATTTTTATTCCTCCTTATAAAAGATTGAAAACTTTCCATGTGAACTGTGAAAAGTGCTCTGCTATAAATGAAACAGAAGATAAGAAAAGATATAATAAAAAGGTTGTCATAATAACGATGGACAAAATGCCTAAGAAAGAGGATATCTTTTCTAGTTTAGTGTATGGCTCTTTTTCTTCTTCTATAGGTGCGTGCCTTTTTATCCAGTCTATTTCACTTTCATGTAATGTTTCACGTGAAACATTTTCCGTATAAAGATTGCTAGACGTGTCTGTCTCTATATAGTCTTTAATTCCATCTGTCGGATTGGCGTAGCTCTGTCCATCAAAACCCACATAAATGTTTTTATTAGTATATAAATTTTCTACCCAATACGGAGGGTCTACAAATAAGGCTATGTAATTGTTTAATGAGTTTTCAGTGTAGAAGTCGTGAATTTCTACACCGAAATCGGTGATATTATGTAGTCTATATTGAATCATTTATTTTTTCCTCCTTATATTTACTAGGTTTCCTTGTTTCTATAATTATAAT
>ENA-OUUV01001046-OUUV01001046.1-human-gut-metagenome-genome-assembly--contig:-NODE-1046-length-15012-cov-3.983887_pt1 | contig 15012 bp, 15 predicted proteins | sample MGYA00237952_ERZ548838 | MGnify/ENA primary metagenome ERZ548838 (study PRJEB26490, sample SAMN05194705) | human gut metagenome | biome: terrestrial biome; feature: human-associated habitat; material... | reverse complement strand
CGCCCCAAATCGGGGCCTGTTTTGGGCTGTCGGGATTAACCTCGGTCCAGCGGAGTTTGCTGCTGAAACGCGGCGGAAGTGGCGCGTTTGAGTGCTTCACTGCGGCGAGGTATCGGTACCCTGCCCGCCGCTCTTGCTGCTCAAAAAGCCCGGAACGCACCGCGCTTGCGGGGCACAATCGCCCGCATACGGGGCACCCATAAAGAAAGAGGCTTTATGAGGAGGGAGCAGCCGCCCGATAAAACGAGCAATTAGGGCTGCTGTGACGACGTGACGGTGGTGACGATACTTTTAAGAGCGGTCGGCCCTTTCCCGCCGTCATGGGGCGGAATCCATCTGTGCCAAAGGTTTTCACCGTTTTGACGATCCCGTTAACGCTCGTCCGCAACCGTCATACCGTCATTGTTGTCATCGGATGTGTATACGAGCCGCAGCTCCCGACGCTCGCCTGAACGGGATTTTGAAAACGCAATCCCGGCTTGGGCCAGCTCCTTATGATACTTGTTTAGCTTCCGTGACAACATGTTGCCCTTGATTCCGCCGCCGATCCGCTCCGCCAGCTCCGAAGCCGTTCCTGTGAAGCCACCCTCCTCACGCAGATACTCCAATAGCAACAGGAGAACGGGATCGCTTTTCATAGAGTCGTTCATCGGTGTGTCGCTGGAGAGAAAAATCCATTCATTGCTTTCCTCATCCCGACGGATATTCAGAATTTGTTCCTCGATGTCCCGGCCCTTAATATACAGCTTGGCGTCCCGGTTGCCCACGTTCTCGCGCTTTAAAACGTAACTGCCGTCCGCCGCGCCCAGCAAGCCGGTGGAGCCGGTGACCATGGCGTGAGGATCGCTGTCAAACTGCTTGCGCAGATGCTGTACCACGATGATGGCGACGCGGTATTTGTCGGCCAGGGCTTTGAGGAATCCGATATCCTTGTAGTCGGCGGCATAAGGATTGGCATCCATGATGTTGGTGCGCACCTTTTGCAGCGTGTCAATGATGACGAGGTTGGTGTCGGGATGCTCGGCGATGAACTGCTCGATCTGCTCCAGCAGCCCGTCCGACAGAGTCTTGGTGAGGGTGGCGAAGTGCAGATTGGACGGCGCTTCTTCCGTGAGCTCCATCAGCCGCTGCTGAATGCGTGTGAGGCTGTCCTCAAGGCATAGGGATAGCACGGTTCCCTTTTCTGTGGTCAGGTCCCAAAAGGGCTCGCCCTGCGCGACCTTGAGGGAAAGCAGAAGCAGCAGCCATGACTTTCCCGTCTTTGCCGCACCCGCAAGGATGTGCAAACCTTGCGGCAGCAGCCTATTCACAATAAAGCGAATAGGTGGCAGCTCCAGATCCATTAGTGTCCGGCTGTCAATGGTTTCAATCTTTTGTGTTGTCATTATCCGTCTCCTTCCTTTTTCACCGGAGGAAAAAATGGTGCAAGGTAGAAACGGCCGGCGTGCTCGCGCCTGGGGCGGTCATGGCAAGCTCTCTTAGCGCCGTTTGCTCGCTCCGTGTTTTCGCACATCATGGCAAAGCTGTTATGCATTCTTTCATTCATCCGGAGATAATAAAAAAACCTTTGCATAACAAAATTGAGCGCCAAGGCACCCGATCTTGTTATGTAAAGGTTTTTGCTAAATATATGTATATAATTTATATGTGTTTAGGTAGTATAGCACAGAAAAGCAGATATGTCAATAGTTTCCAGCATAAAGCGAATATTATATAGGCATACTAATAATTTGGCGATCTCCTCCCCGCGCTGTTCTCGTCAAAACGTGTGCGGGTGAGTGGAAATTCATTTTCAGGAATGACTTGACTTTTCGCCGTTTCAGAGCTTTACTACACACGGCGGGGATTTCCCCGGCATAAAATAACGCCGCAGCAGGCGAGGATGGTAGCAACATCCCCGCCCTGCGCAAAGGTGAGTCAGGCACCCCTGCACAACCGAATACTCGGCACTGCGACAAACACAGTATACTGGATTTGCCGCTGAAAAACAAGATTGTCTATTCAACGTGTGCAAGGGTTGAGGCGGAGAAATTCGTCAGCCTTTGCATGCGTTTTTCTATACGGGGAATTCCCGACCACTGGCGCTTAAAAGCGCAGAAAGGTCGGGTTGATGTTGAAAAACAAGTTTTTCAACCAGAAGTTTCAGGCTTTTCGGTCGAATTGGATGACCGAAATTTGGCTGCGCCAAAACGCCCAAAACTTCCACTCTCTGCGAAAGGAGAGTGTGTCAGCGTGAACATTTTCAAGGACAGAAACATGTATCTGGGGGAGGTGAATAGTAAAAGTCTGGGAACCGACTTTGTGGAACTCATCGAATTGACGAGGTCGATTCGGAGCAAGCTGGGCTGCCGAAAGTATATGGTGGATTGGTATGTGCTCACCCTCCTGGAAATAGCCAACACCTTTTCTGTAGCGGATTTGGTAGGGGATGGCACGGACGCCGGTGATCGTCTCTATACCCTGATCATCCAGTCCATGCGGCGGGAGAAGCCGGCGGCGCATACCCGGATTGGCGACGCTATCGACGAGTATATCCAAAAACATCCCCTCCCTTTCTTGGAGGAGGAAACCAAGGTGGCGGTCTATATGGCCGACTTGTCCGACCTGTATCTGGAGCATACCGCCGAGCGGTATGTGGAGGAAAAGGAACACATCGTCCGCTGTCAGTATGACCACGTCTATATCGACCAGCAATTTGAAGCCATTGTGGGGATAACCGGCAATGAGGAGGAGATGATTCGTCTCAACGAACTCATCCTGACCCGCTTTATGAAAGTGAAACCCCTGGAGGCGTATCTGCAAGGGTATACGGCGGCATTCATGGACAACCTTACCCACCGGGATATGCAGACCGACCGCACCGTCCTGCAAATCCTGCTGGACCGGCAGGGGTCCTGACGTATGCTGTACCAATTCGACCCGATGAATCTGGAACAGGAGACGGTGATTCTTCTCACAAAACAGCTCCGGCATCTGCGGGGATACAACGCCGTCACCCAGCGGGAGATTGCCGACGCCCTTTGTATTGACCGTTCCACCTATGCGTATTACGAGCTGGGTGAAACGCAGCCCTCACTGCTGATTCTGGCGAGGCTGGCGCAGCTCTACGATGTGACAACCGATTACTTGTTGGGAATACAGCCGGAGGAAAAACAGCCCACGCCTTTTGAACGGGAGTTGCTCTCGCTGGTCGAGAGGTATTTTCCAAACGGAGGTGAGGGATATGAAACTTGCTCCCGCTTTTAAAGGCACATTGGTGTTGGCTGTCCGCTCAAAAGGCCAAAAGATTCGAGAAGCCCTATGGCTGCAGGACGGCCAGAAGCCACAGCCTCTTCCGATTTATCATCATCTAGGCATGTTCGTGGATTCCGTGCTCATCGGCTCAACGGACAATGGTATCGATGTCCGCTTCTACAACAATTCTTTCGGCTTAGAGTTTTACAAGTGCAATGTGGAACACATCAGGATCATCAATCATTTACAGCATACCATTTATGTGAGCGGATTGACCGAGACTGTTCTTCTCCAGCCCGGTGAATCCATCACGCTAAAAAGCCGCTGTCAATAACCAAGCATCCTCTCTGAAAGCGCCGATTCTCGGAATGGGAATCGGCGTTTTCTTCTGCCTTTTATCAATCGCCATGCTGGAATTTATACGCATCTTCAAAACGGATCAGGCCATTAAGATGCTTTACCTCTTCCGCACATTTGGCTTGCAGCCGCCGCATGACCCCCTCGTCCACATCGTGGAAAGCACCGAATAAATGGGATAGCTTTGCTTGCTCAACAGCCAATTTAAACAAGTTACGAGAAAGCCTATCTTCACAAGCTCGAACAGAGGACTGAATGATACTGGACAAAATCGGCGCATAGGTATCCAGGGCATCCTGACCGGCAAGATAACCCAGGTAGAATTTCACCGCCTTTTCAATGAATTCACTCTGCGAGGCACAGTTATCCTTGGGGGCAGCCTCCCCCACCCGTTCCAAAACACTGGGATGAATCCAAAGCGCAAACTTCTTTTTGTTTTCTCCTGCCATTTTTTAATACCTCCTAATTATTTTGCATTGACACCTTCCTAAGTCCTGAATATATGGGCTTTTTCAGCGAGTTGACCCCGGAATTTGGTCTTTACAACCGGAGACGACCCCGATAGCGAAATAGACAAGACCGCTTGAAAAACGGCTTAACGGCGGGCTTTGCCCGCCGTTGTGAGTGCGTAGGTGTCGGCGCACCGACACCTACGCTTTAACCAGCACAGGAATCGGGCAACCGATTCCTGTGGGGAGGGGGTTCAGATTTGTAGGAATCGACAAAGGAAAAAGGGGTGAAACGACTTGCAATCCAACCTGAAAAGAGGTAGGATACAACACCCTCCCGAAAATCGAGAAACAGCCACGGTAACATACACCGTGGCTGTGGACGGAAATCGGCTTCAGATGACCTGTTGCAAGAAATCCCCCATCTTGTTAGCGGCGTCCTCCTGCATTTGGGCGGTGACATGGGCATAGGTGTCGAGGGTGAATCCGGCGCTGTAGTGGCCTAGGATGCCGGATAACGTCTTGACATCTACGCCGTTCTGTAGGGCCAGGGTTGCGAAAGTGTGCCATTACGGTATAATAACGACAAACGGAAAAAGCCTTGATTTTCAAGGGGTTTCAGCGTTTGTCGCCGTCTATTCAATTCCTTTTCCCAAGTTGAAATATGGCGAGAAAATTGACGAAAAAAGGAGGCTGTTACATTAACGACAAAACCGAATAGTGCCAGCGGTCCGGCATTTTGCCTGGCCGCTGATTGCCGTGGGCGTTTCATCTTTTTAGGTGGACGCCCTTTTTTCATGCAGATTTTTAGAAGAAAGGAGCCACACATGGAACTGAACGAAATGGAAAAAAAGATGCTCTTTCAGGCCGAAGGAGACTGTCAGGCAAAGGTTCTGAATGAGCTTTACATGACCGTGCGATATTCAAACAATTCCGAGCTGCGGGAGGCGGCGGAAAGCCTTATGGCAAAGGTGCGTGTTCTGTCGGACCGTGAGTGCATGGATTTGGTGCGGGACATTCAGAAGAATTACCGGCTGCCCCACCCGCCCCGGACTATCGGGGAAAGGATCGCCGAGGCCAGGCAGCAGTCCGGCGCGGAGAAATTAAAGGGGCATGACATCATGGGGCTGGAACGCTTTGACCCGGAGGTTAAGCACATGATCGTCTTTGATGTGCTGTCCTATGATTCCCCTGTTGGGGATAAGGGCGATAAAATGCGCCTGTTTCTTACGGAGGCCGGCTATCAGAAATTCTTAGAGAGCCAGGAACGGGGCGAAGTCAAACTGAAAAATCATGCGAAGGTCTCAGGCGGCCATCTCCATTATGACCGCAGGGACCGCGCTTTGTAACGGAATAACCGAAGAAAGGAGGCTGTGAAATGGCTGTATTCCGTGTAGAGAAAACGAAGGACTTTACGGTTATGAGCAATCACCACCTGCGCAATACGGAACTGTCCTTAAAGGCGAAGGGGCTTCTTTCCCTTATGCTGTCGCTGCCGGAAGATTGGGATTATACCACAAAGGGGCTGGCCCACATTTGCAGGGATGGCGTGGATTCCATTACCACCGCCCTGAAGGAGCTGGAACGGCACGGGTATCTCACCAGGCAGCGCCTCCGCAATGAGAACGGACAGCTCGGCGATATTGAGTACACGATCCACGAAAAGCCTGTAACCGGCGTAAAACAAGGTGTTTCACCTAAACGGGAAAATCCAAGACAGGTAAATCCAAGACAGGCAAAACCTGAACAGGCGGAACCTGAACAGGAAAATCCCGCACAATTAAATACTAATCCACAAAAAACTAAAAAATCAAAAACGGATATATCAAGGACACATCAATCAATCTATCCGGAAGAGCCGGAAACGGCAGGCTGTCAGGATGGGATTGATAGGATGGATATGGCAGAGGCATACCGTGGAATTATCAAAGAGAATATTGAGTATGACTTTCTGGTTCCCCGCTATGGGCAGGAACGCATGGACGAGACTGTGGAGCTTATGCTGGAAACGGTGCTGTCAAGACGGCCCTATATCCGCATTGCCGGAGACGACTTCCCACGGGAGGTTGTCAGGAGCCGGTTCTTAAAGATCAATTCCGGCCACCTGGAGTATGTTTTTGACTGTATCGACAAGAACGTTACGAAGGTCAACAACATCAAGGCTTATCTGCTGGCAGCGCTGTATAACGCGCCGGCAACAATGGATAGCTATTACCGTGCGGAGGTCAACCATGACCTGTACGGCTGTTAGGCGCTTTCAGGCGTCTTTTTTCATATCATCACAGGAAGGAGGCGAAGCACGATGAAACGAAAATCTGTGCCGACACCATGCCCGGTGTAACCAAAGAGCAGATTCAGGCGGCACGGGAGGCGGACCTGTTCGCCTGGCTGCAATCCCATGAGCCCGGCGTGCTCAAACGGGACGGTCCCAATTACCGGCACAAGGAGCATGACAGCCTGGTCTATGTGACCGGGAAACGGTACTGGTACTGGAACAGCCGGGGCCGCAGTATTAACGCCCTGGATTACCTGATCCAGATTCGGGGCTATGGTCTGGTGGATGCGGTTCAAGCACTGGCAGGCGGAGAAATACGGCAGACGCCGGCTTACCAAAGCGCGGCGGCAAAGCAGGCACAGAGAGAGCCGGAAAAGAAACCGTTTACGCTGCCCTGGGCCAGACGGTGTGCTACCGCCGCTGTTTCGTATTTGCAGCGGCGCGGGATCAGTTCGGATGTGATCAGCCGGTGCTTTCGGAACGGGCTTTTCTATGAGGCCCGGTATCATGGCGAACCGGTCTGCGTGTTTGTCGGAAAAGACAACGCGGGGAAAGCGAAGTTTGCCTGTATGCGCGGTATCACCGGCAATCTCAAAAAGGATGTTTATGGCAGTGACAAGGAATTTAGCTTCTGCTACCCACCGCAGAATCCGGGCAGCCGCCATGTGGCCGTTTTTGAGGCTCCCATTGACGCACTTTCCCATGCCACGCTGCAAGAGCTCGAAGGCTGGAAATGGAATGGCTACCGCTTATCCCTGGGAGGCACCTCCCATGTGGCGCTGACCGCGTTTCTGGAACGCCACCCGGAAATAAAGCGGGTCACGCTTTACATGGACAATGATCTTGGCGGCCTTACCAATGCCCGGAAAATCAAAGCCATGCTCCATGAGGATCAGCGGTTTAAGCATATCCGGGTGAGCGTCAACCCGCCCCGCGTCGGAAAGGACTATAACGAAAAGCTGCAACATATCAGGGAACAAATTAAAGGCCGTCAACTACAATGCCGCCAGAAACAGGCGGCTATTTCAATTTAACAGGAGGATTTTAACATGACGAAGACAGAAAATACCGCTTTGCAAATGATCGCCGAAGCCGCCCGGTGCCCGGAATATGGCCCCGATATGGTTAAGGCTTTGATGGAAAAATTGGATATGAACGAAAAGGGCTTTGCGCTTCTGATGAACGTTACGCCCTCCACTGTCCGGCTCTGGACCAGCGGCGCCGTTCAGCCCAGCGGCACGGCCAAGCGCCTGATGCAAATTTATGAAACCGGGCCGGAAATCGTGAGCAAGATTGCCGGCGGACAGCACCCGGAGGATGGAAATGCTTATAAATGATTGCGTTAAGTTTTCGCACAGACTGGAGGTGATAATGTTTGGCAGAAAATTTACAGCATGAGGATTTTGGGGAAAAGATCGGAGGTGCGAAAAAAGACCTCTGGAAAGACCGCGGCCTGTATGTAGACGACCTGGGCGCCATGAATGAGCGGGAGGCGGAGAAATTCGTCAAGAAGGATAATGTCTGGAAGAAACCGGACTATCAGGCCATGCTTGACGATGGCGTTCCCCTCGGCGTTGTCTATTTCATCAAAAAGGCACGGGACAGCCTGGGGGCTTCTCCCCAATACCGGTACAGTGACAAAACCCCGGAGCTCAGGCGTGCCAGGCAGGAGGAATATATTGAGACCGTCCGGCAGCTACAGGCCGTGATCGAGGATGTGCGCACACTGGATGACGCTATGCAAGCCTATGACCGCTTTCTGATACAAAATGGATATGTGGAGCAGGTGCAGGGCTGGGCCAGCGGAACCCATTACCGCGCTATGAAGAAATCCCTGGATAACCCGGTCATTACCAATAAGCTGGTGCAGGCCTTACATATCCGCTCCGCTTCTCACTTTGACCGGGATTTCACGCAAAAGGCGCAGCAGGAACAGTTTGGCGTTTCCAAAGACCAGAAGATGCCAAAGGGCTATGCGATCCACTTCAATGACGGGAAAAACACCTATTCCAGAAATAACGACTGGAAACCCGGCACCTATTATGTGACGAAAGGCTATTCCATTTTGCAGACAAATTTGGAATCCCGTGAGGCAGCCCTGAAATGGGTACAGGATTTTGCCCGGCAGCGGAGCAAAGGCGGAAAGGTCCGGTTTACCCCTCCGCAGCTTGCGCATGTGAGACGGACCGGGCCGGACTACCGGAGCGGTCAGGAGATCACCGGACAGCATTATCTTGACACTTTCGGCTTCCGGGGCGGCGAATTTGGAAACTGGATGAACCAGAATGACCGGCAGGCGTCCCTGAACATGGGATTTGAAGCACTGAAAGACCTGGCGGCTGCCTTACAGATCAGCGATCAGGATATTGCCTTTGGCGGCACGCTTGCTATCGCTTTCGGTGCCAGGGGCAGCGGCAACGCCGCGGCCCATTATGAACCGCTCCGCAAGGTCATCAACCTTACGAAGATGCACGGGGCCGGTTCCCTGGCGCATGAATGGTGGCACGGCTTTGACGACTATTTGGGGGCAAAGATGGGCGCGAAAGGGATGCTCTCAGAACAGCCCCGCCTTTACCCATTGTTCCAAAAGCTCATTGATACCATGAAGTACAAACCGGAGACGCCGGAGCAGGCGGCCAAACGCACCGAGGCACAGAACAGCCGGACAAAGAAAAACGCGGCAAGCTGGCTGGATTCGGCGGTGCTTGGCTCCTTGAAGCGGTACGGCAATGAAAGTACGCTGGAACAGTATGTGGCATTAAAAGACGCTTTCCTTTCCGGGGAGGTCGGTTCTGTGGATCAGATCAGCGCCTTAAAGAAATCCGTCAGCGGCCATGTGATTCCCAAAAGTGATCGTGAACGTTTGGAAATGTTCGAGCGGATGCTTCACAGGATGCAGGAACAGGAAACCCCGCAGATCGGGCGGACAGAGACCGACTACTACCGCAATTCCGTAAAAATGGGAAAAGAATGCGAGAAAGACGGCGGCTATTGGGACAGCAACACGGAAATGACGGCCAGGGCTTTTGCCTGTTATATCAAGGATAAGCTGCCCTATGCTTCTGATTATCTGGCCGGCCATGCGGATTGCGCGGTAGCCCTTGTCATGGATAAATCCGGGGAAACAGAGGTTTTGAAAGCCTATCCCCAGGGTGAGGAACGCAGGGCGATCAACGCGGTGTTTGACGAGATCGTGGCAGATTTGAAATTGCAGCACACCCTTACCCATGCGGAAACAACGCTGCCCCTTGCGGTGCAGGCTGTACCGTTGGCTGAAAATGAGCAGATTACCATATTTACGATGGAACGCCCTTCGGTGATCGGGCAACTTGCGGCGGCAAGATCGGCAGAAAAAAGTACCCCGGCGCAGGCGGCTCCTAAAAAGTCCCACGCGCCGGAGATTTAAGGAGGTGAAACATTGGAAGAAAACAAGGATTATCAGGTTTACCGGTTTGACTATCTAACGGAAGGCAGCCAGCTCAAATTGGAGCACAACGTATATTGTGAGGATGTGGATATATCTTCCCTGATTACGCAGGGTGCGGATGCACTGGAGGCATTGCGTCAGGACAGCATAGACGGCGAGCAGAAAGCCCTTGCAATCGTGCAGGCGGCGGCAAAACAATGGGAACAGCAGGCGGCAGTCACACAGAAATTGAACCGCTCGCTGGAATACCTGCGGACCCCGGAGGTTGCACATACGGGAAATGAATGGCGCAAAACCGGCAACTGGCGGGACGCCGAGGAAATCAGCAACCGTGTCTATAAGATGACATGCAGCGTTTGGGAAGATACCAAATATGACCGGGAAACGAAGCAAAGCGTCCCGGTTGCCTGGTATGTGACATGGGATGTGTATGTGAATTCCCCGAAGGAGGGATATGGGGAAAAGATCGCCGGGCAGAACCAGAAACGCTATACCGACAAAGCCGCCGCTATGAAATACCTGGATGGGCGCAAGAAAGCCTACTCCCACCTGTTTACAGAAATCTCTCCGCAGATTCCAAAAGAATATGAGCACCACTTTACCGTTCACGGTACCCTCCTTCCCGGTTATACCGTGGAGGGCCAGGAACCGGTCAAGGCAGAGCACACCGCCGCCGAGGTTTCGGAGGGCGATATTTCTTTGCCCGAAAAGGCGGAAAAGCCTTCCGTGCTGGGGAAACTGGCGGCGGCGAAGCTGGACGCAAAAGAATCCGGGCAGCCGGTCCGACAGGGAGAAAAATATCAGTCAGAAGAAAGGAGCAGCTTATGAATGAGTGGGAAAAGAACCGCCGCATGGCAGAATCTTACCGGCAGTCATACCCTCCCGGTACAAGGCTGGAACTGATTGGGATGGATGATCCGTTTGCACCGATTCCGGCAGGAATGAGGGGAACGGTTAACTATGTGGATGACCAGTCTCAGATTCATGTGAAATGGGACAATGGCAGCGGGCTTGCCCTTATCCCGGACACAGACAGTTTTCGCAGGCTGTCCGCAAAAGAGATTGAGGCGGAGAATGCGGCGAAGGGTTCTGTCGTAAGCAGGCTTACCGCTTCCAAAACGCAGCCAGGGAAAGAACGGGAAGAAGGCAGGCGGCAGGCAAAGCCGAATAAAAAGAAGGAGGATATGCAGTTATGAAAGTTTTAATGGTGGAGCCTGGGAAAGTCCCCTATGCGGCAGAAATTGGCGAAGGTCTGGAGCCATTGCAGGCCGCTGTCGGCGGGGACATTCAGGCTGTTTACCCTTACGATGACCCGGTTGCCTTGATCTGTAACGAGGAAGGCAAATACATGGGGCTTCCCCTGAACCGTGCTCTCCATGATGACGAGGGCAATATCTATGACATTGTTGCAGGGAATTTCTTTCTCTGCGGGCTTGGCGAGGAAGATTTTACAGACCTTCCAGCAGACCTTATGGAGAAATACCGGCAGCAGTTTGAGCACCCGGAGCAGTTTGTCCGCATTGCCGGGAAAATCCTGGCAGTCAAGCAGCCGGTCCCTTCCCCTGAAGAACAGGAGGCACAGCGGGCGCAGATGGCCGCACAGGAGGCACAGCGGGAAGAAATGCGGCTGGACGAGTCCACGGACCTGGCCTTTGACCTGGATGTGTTCCTGCGGCAGTACAGTGACGCTTATGCGGATATGCACCCCGTTTTCCATGAGGAAAAAGAACGCATGGCGGACGAACTCCTTTCCGGGCAGACCGGAAAGATACGCATGAGGATGGCAACTGTCATTCAGGAGGAACACCTGAACGGCGAGGCCGGGCCGCTGCTGGATCGCATTGCCGCCTATGAAAAAGAATACGGGATCAGCGCCTACTCCGTTTACCAGCTTGACTTATCGGACAGCACCGATGACCTGCGCTTTATGTCCCTTGATTGGCTGGAAAAGAAAGGGCTCCCGGTAGACAGGGACAATTACCAGATGGTCTATGCGGCGGAGCTTTCGCCCGGCGAAACACTGGAAGATATTTATACCCGCTTTAACATCGACCACCCGGAGGATTTTAAGGGGCATTCCCTTTCTGTCTCTGATGTAGTAGTGCTCCACGAAAAAGGCAGCGACACCGCCTACTATGTGGACAGCATTGGGTTTAAGGAAGTGCCGGATTTTTTGGGCGGCGTCCGGCAGCCGGAGGCAAAGCGGGATGTGTCGCTGCGGGAGCTGCTTGACGACGCTAAGAAACAGGCGGCAAAGGCAGAACCTAAGACGCCGGAGAAAAAGAAAGAACCGGAAAGGAGCTGATGGCTTATGCTGATGGCAGAACAGGAACCCTATGCCTTAATGGTGCAGCCGGACGATATGCTGATCAGCCCTCGTGAAGTTAATGACAACTTCGGGACAATGGTATGCTTCCACCCCCGCTATGCCCTGGGCGACCACCACAACTATATTGACAAGGACGATTTTCTGCGGGAAATGTACTTAAACACCGTTGGCAACAATGAGCGCGGCACGGAACGCTATGAGCGCATGGTAAATATGGTCTGGAGCCGGAAAATGACTGGCGACCACCCCGACCCCCGTGCCGTGGATGATGCCATGCTCCGGGTGATCTCTGAAAAATACGTTGTGATGCCCCTGTACCTTCTGGACCACAGCGGCCTTGCCATGCAGACAGAGAGTTTCCACGATCCCTGGGACAGCGGGCAGGTAGGTTGGGTGTATGTTTCCAAAGAGGATGTGCTGAAAGAGTTCGGCGGGGAGAAAATGACCGGCGCCCTCCGAAAAAAAGCCGAGGATTTGCTTAGGGGCGAGGTTGCTGAGTATGACGCCTATCTCCGGGGTGAGTGTTATGGCTTTGAGCTGTATAAAAACGGCGAGCTGTCGGATAGCTGCTGGGGATTCATCGGAAGTCTGGAAGATGCCTGTAAAGCAATGGCGGATTATCTGCCAGACGAGTGCAAAGGCATGACGGAGCACCTTTCGGAAGTGAAAGAACCGGCTTCCATGATTAAGACGCTCCTTCGGCACGCCCGGATTCAGATCGAACAGGCGGAAAAAGCCCACGAACACGCCCCGCGCCAGCAGGTACTAAGTGAGGCACGGTAATGAACAGACTATATTTTTTCAGGAAGGAGGATGTAGGTGCAGGAAGATATTGAACAAAGAACCATGTCGGTCACGGTCCAGGCGGCAAAGCTGTCCGGGCGGGTGCTGAAAGCGGCCATTGCCGCCGCGCTTCAAAAGATGGAGCATAGCCGCAATACCCCGAAAGTTGGCCGCAACAGCATGAAGCGGCTGACCGCCAGGGACCCCGGCGCCAGTACCATTGAAGTGACCGGACGGATTCGCTCTTTTGAACGGATCGCCAAAAAGCATGAGGTCCGCTATCACATTGAAAAAGACCCCGGCACGGATCCGCCCAAATGGACGGTGTATTTCAAGGCAAACCAGGCGGACGCCCTGACCGCGGCATTTAAGGAATATACAAGAAAAGACCTTGCCCGTAGCACCAGGCCGTCGCTGCTTTCCCAGCTTGCCAAATTCAAAGAGCTGGCACAGGCGCTTGGCCGTGACAAGGTAAAGAATAAGGAGCATGGAGGGCCGGAGCGTTGAAGATAGATACGGTCACCCTGAAAAAGCAGGTGATCCTCCACCTGCCTTACCTTCTGTTCCTTTTGGTATTCGCAAAGCTGGGCCAGACGGTACGGCTGGCTCCCGGAGCGGATGCTTCGCAAAAACTGCTGGGGCTAAGTGAAGGCTTCACTTTGGCCTTTCAGAGCATGTGGCCCGGTGCGGCGCTGGATTGGCTGGTGGGGCTCTGCGGTGCGGTCATTATGAGGCTGGCGGTGTATCTCAAAGGAAAGGACGCAAAAAAGTACCGTAAAAATGTGGAATACGGTTCTGCCCGCTGGGGCAGCAAAACGGATATTGCACCGTTTATGGACCAAAAACCGGAAAACAACATCATTCTGACGCAGAGCGAGGGGCTTATGATGTCCGGCAGGCCGAAGAACCCGGCCAACGCCCGGAATAAAAATGTGCTGGTGGTCGGCGGTTCCGGCTCCGGCAAAACGAGGTTTTTTATCAAGCCCAATCTCATGCAGATGCACAGCTCCTATGTCGTTACCGATCCGAAGGGCACGGTCTTGATTGAGGTTGGAAAGCTGTTAAGCCGGGGCACACCGAAGCTGGATAAGGACGGAAAGCCGGTCCGTGGCAAGAATGGTAAGATCGTGTATGAGCCGTATAAAATCAAGGTATTCAACACCATCAATTTCTCAAAGAGTATGCACTATAACCCTTTTGCGTATATCCACAATGAGAAGGACATTCTCAAACTGGTAACGGTGCTGATCGCCAACACGAAAGGCGAAGGGAAATCGGGAGACGATTTCTGGGTCAAGGCCGAAACACTGCTCTATACGGCGCTGATCGGCTACATCTATTATGAAGCGCCCTCCAATGAGCAGAACTTTTCCACGCTGGTGGAAATGATAAACGCTATGGAGGTCCGGGAGGATGACGAGACTTTCAAGAACGCGGTAGATTTGCTGTTTGACGCACTGGAGCAGAAAGACCCGGATCACTTTGCCCTCCGGCAGTATAAAAAATACAAGCTGGCCGCAGGCAAGACGGCTAAGTCGATCTTAATTAGCTGCGGCGCCAGGCTTGCCCCGTTTGACATTAAGGAAGTCCGGGAGATCACCATGTATGACGAGCTGGAACTTGACCTGGTGGGCGACAGGAAAACGGCGCTGTTCTTTATTATCAGTGATACGGACGCGACCTTTAATTTCCTTGTCAGTATGGCTTATACCCAGCTATTCAACCTGCTCTGTGAGCGGGCGGATGATAAATTTGGTGGCAGGCTCCCGGTCCATGTGCGGTGCCTGATCGACGAGGCGGCCAATATAGGCCAAATCCCGAACCTGGAAAAGCTGATGGCAACGATCCGTTCCAGGGAAATATCCGCCTGCCTGGTATTGCAGGCCCAGAGTCAGCTCAAAGCGCTTTATAAGGACAACATGGACACGATCATCGGCAACTGTGATTCTTCTCTTTTCCTGGGAGGTAAGGAGGAAACCACCTTGAAAAGCTGGAACTCCCTGCTGGGGAAAGAAACCATTGATCTATATAACACCAGCGTCACGAAGGGCACCCAGGAATCCCACGGGCAGAACTTTCAAAAGCTGGGAAAAGATTTGATGTCCGTTGACGAGCTTGCGGTGATGGACGGCGGAAAATGCCTCCTGCAGATCAGGGG
>ENA-OUUV01001045-OUUV01001045.1-human-gut-metagenome-genome-assembly--contig:-NODE-1045-length-15017-cov-5.627389_pt1 | contig 15017 bp, 20 predicted proteins | sample MGYA00237952_ERZ548838 | MGnify/ENA primary metagenome ERZ548838 (study PRJEB26490, sample SAMN05194705) | human gut metagenome | biome: terrestrial biome; feature: human-associated habitat; material... | reverse complement strand
CAATCCTCTAATTAGAAACTATTTATAAACTGTCCAACTTTTGGGGTTCAGTTCAACATTTAGTATCTTTTTTCATAATTATTAATATAAAACAATAAAAAACTCCTTAACGGAGATTCTTTCAAATAAATGGTCGAGAAGACAGGATTCGAACCTGCGACCCCTAGTTCCCAAAACTAGTGCACTACCAAGCTGTGCTACTTCTCGATAAATAATGGTGCGCCCAAAGGGAGTCGAACCCCTAACCTTTTGATCCGTAGTCAAACGCTCTATCCAATTGAGCTATGAGCGCAAACAACTGGACCGTTTTTCATAAACGCAAATACATTATATCTTTTATTTTCCAAAAAAGCAAGAGTTTTTTTAAAAAAAACAAAAAAAACAAGGAAAACCTTGTTAATTTTTAAAATGGTGTCCCGCTGGGGATTTGAACCCCAGACCCTCTGATTAAAAGTCAGATGCTCTACCAACTGAGCTAGCGGAACATAAGAATGGCTGCCTTGGATGGACTCGAACCATCGGAATGTCAGAGTCAAAGTCTGATGCCTTACCACTTGGCTACAAGGCAATACAGAAATGGTGGGAGGACATGGATTTGAACCATGGAACCCGAAGGAACAGATTTACAGTCTGCCGCGTTTGACCACTTCGCTATCCTCCCACATTTATGGTGCCGACAGAGGGAGTCGAACCCCCAACCTACTGATTACAAGTCAGTTGCGCTGCCAGTTACGCTATGTCGGCAAAAAAATGGTGGGCGATATAGGACTCGAACCTATGACCCCCTGCTTGTAAGGCAGGTGCTCTAACCAACTGAGCTAATCGCCCATAACTCCTCTGGACAAGACTAAGTATACCAACTATATTTAATATTGTCAACAACTTTTTTAATAATTTGTATTTTTTCTTAATCTCTTTGTTTATCTCACAATTTCTCATAAGACAAATATATTATATTATTAAAATTCAAAAAAGTCCAACATTTTTTTACATTTTATTTATTTTTTTCTATTTTGGCAAAATAAATATCTTATAAGTCTTTTTTTATATAAAAGATATTATTAATTTTAATAATATTTTATACAAAATAAAAATCGTACCAAAAGCACGATTTGTATTATACTCGATAACGAGTTTTTTTCAAACTGGTGGCTCCAACGGGAATTGAACCAGTGACACAAGGATTTTCAGTCCTCTGCTCTACCGACTGAGCTATGGAGCCAAAATGGCGGTCCGTACGGGATTCGAACCCGTGATCTTCTGCGTGACAGGCAGACGTCATAGGCCTCTAGACTAACGGACCATGGTTGCGGGAGCTGGATTTGGACCAACGACCTCCGGGTTATGAGCCCGGCGAGCTACCAGACTGCTCCATCCCGCGATAATTTAATGGCGGAGGAAAAGGGATTCGAACCCCTGCGCCGCTCACACGACCTTCCGGTTTTCAAGACCGGTCCCTTCAACCAGACTTGGGTATTCCTCCATTCGCTTTCTTCATCAGCGACAAGTTGATTATAGCACAATATAATTTTGTCTGTCAACACAAAAAACCAAATTATTTAAAATTTCCAACTTTTCCCAAGAATCAATAACAAATTAGCTAAAAATAATCAATTATATTTAATTTTTTCGCAAAAAGTCTTGCAAATCTAAAAAAAATGCGATATACTCAAGTAGTCTTATGAAAAGACAGGTGCTTGCCCAAGTGGCGGAATAGGTAGACGCACAGGACTTAAAATCCTGCGAGATTTAACCCTCGTGCCGGTTCAAGTCCGGCCTTGGGCACCATAATAAAAATTAACCAATAAGATTTCTTATTGGTTTTTTTGTTTTTTAAAAAAATACTAGTCATATTAACTAGTATCATTTATCGATTTTTTTTAAAGCTTCATCAATCCATTCAGGTAATCTCTGACTAAGAACTTCAAAGCCGTTCTCTAAAGGCAAAATACTACTACCATCTGTTTTATAATTAATATTTTTTATAGATAATTTTAAATTTTTCTTTTCTGTATCTATACCTATTATTTTAGCAACAATCTTTTCACCTACAGCTACATAATCATTAACATCTTTAACAAACTTTTCTGACATTTCAGAAATATGAATCAAACCAGAATAATTTTCATCAGTAACAACGAAAAAACCATATTTTTCAATTCCAGTAACACAACATTCTACTAAACTTCCAACTTTATAAATCGTATCAGGCATAAAACCACCTCTTTCAAATTATAACATATCCCATTATTTACACAAAGTGAAATATAGTTTATAATTGAAAAGGTGATTTTTTTATGAAAACTGAAGACAAAATTAAAGAAATACTAAGTTCATTGCGACCATATTTAAATATGGAAGGTGGCGATATTGAATTTGTCAAATATGAAGATAAAATAGTATATATAAAATTAACAGGCGCTTGTGCTGCATGCATGTTTTCTGATGATACAATTCAATATAGTGTTTTTGAAACTTTAAAAAGCGAAATACCTGAAATTGAAAAAGTAATTAATGTTGAAATTTAATTACTTTTTTTAATCCAAGGAAATAAAGAAAAACCAAACATTTCATCTATACATTTAATATAATCCTCATATTCACAATACTTATTTATATAAATACTTAATTCGCGTTCTTTCTTATTATCCAACAAAATATCTTCTAACAGATTAAAATAATCACTTGGCAATATTAACCTAGCATATAAATAGTAATACGTATAGTCATGAGGAGCATTTTGCAAAAAGTGATATAAATATTCATAATCACAACTATTTTTTACATATAAGCCCAAATCTCTAGTATAAATATCTATTATAACATTTAGAGGATTATAAAAATCTATAACATTAAAGTTTTCTAACTTACGATGAGCTAAAGATAAATAAGAATTTGGTGATGCATTATTATAATTACTCAAAAATTGTAATATTTCTTCTGCTATTCCTAAATAAAAATCAATAGAATTATTAATAATCATTTTATTAGATAATTCTGAAACTTGATATTCTAAATAATCCAACTTTTTATACCATAATTCTGTCAATGAAACATATTGTTTATAAAATTCATCATTAAAATTGCGTAATTCATAAAATCTTTTCATTTCATATTCGGTTATTTCATTACCAAATGTCAATATTTTCATTAAACAATAACCATCAGAATTAACTTTTCCCCATTTATCTAAAACAAATTCATGTAAATATACTTTTTTTATTTTTAATTCTTGAATTAATTCAACCAAAACTTTAAAAAATTCATCATCATAATCATGCTTTACAAAATAATATCTAAATCCATCTAAAAAAAATATAATCCCATCTTTATATGCATAATAATTATCAATTTCAATTTTATATTTTTCTTTTAATAATTCTTTCATACTAATATATATGAAAAAAAGCTCAAGGTATACTTGAGTTTTTATTGATTATCATTAGGAACATGAACCGCCATTGGCTGTGCTGGTTGTGGAACTTGTCCAGGCACTTGTTGCATTACCGGTTGTTGATACATTTGTTGTTGCATCATTGGCTGTTGATACATTTGCTGCTGCATCATTGGTTGCTGATACATCTGTTGTTGCATCATCGGTTGTCTTACCATTGTTTGATTATATCCAGAACTCATCATATTCATTGTTTGATCGTTAATAGCTTGTTCTCTTTGAGCAACAATAATTTCACGACGTTTTAAATCCTCTTCTTTTGCTTTTAAATCTTTATAAATTCTTTCTGTCATAACCATTACCAAATTTTTAACACCCTCTTGAAATAATTCTTGTGCTCCTGCAACAACTTCATCTAAAGTTGCTTTAGAGCTTAAATCAGGTTGAGCATCAAAATTAATATTTATTCCAAGCTTTTGTAATGGCGTAGGTCCTGCTTGTTGAACAGGTTGTTGATTCGCCATAACACTCTGCGGTACAGATAATTGTTGCATATTATTATCTACTACAACATTAGCTCCTTGATTACCTGCCATTCCACTATCTATAACTGGAATTGTTGGTAAAGCATCAGGCATCATCATTTCAGCCGAATTAGCCATCATTTCAGGCCCCTGTTGTGGGACTTGATTAGCCATAGTAGGAACTGACATTCCCATATTATTAATTGGCATATTCGCTAATTGTTGCATTTCAGAAGAAACTGCCGAAATATTAGGAACTGCCGTATTTAAAATTGGATTAACAATTGCATCTCCGATAGCTGCTGCATCTTGAGCTGGTACTGCTACTGGAGCTTGAGGAATTGTAGCATTTAAGGAATCAACTTCAGTTACTGGAGTTTCTAAAATTGGCTGGCCTTGTTCAGGAGCTGTATTCGGAACAGAAGTTACACTATCTTGAATTACTGGTTCTGCCACTGCTGTATCAGGAGCATGTACTGGAGCCGCCTGTTCAGGAATAGTTTCAGAAACTAATGCCGCCTCAGAAACTGGAACTGCAGTATTTTCAATTACTGGCGACACCTCAACTGCGTGTTCTGGTGCTAGTGGTACAGCCGTATCTAAAATTGCTGGTTGTTGCATAGCATCAACCTCAGACTGAGCAACAGCTGGAACTGGCCCAACTTCAGGAGTAGGCACAGGTTGAATAACTGGTTGTACAGCAGGCGTTGCATTCTCATCAACAGAAGCTGGTGTAGCTTCAATAGTTACTGGAGCCGCTTCTTCAACAGCTATTCCTGGAACAACTTCATTATCATTTTGTGTAACTGGAGCTGTTGGAAAAATAGAATCAACATTTTGCTCAACAACAGGTTCTGCCACTGCTGCATCAGGATCAATCTTTTCACCATTAGCATAACTATCAATCATTTGCTTTGAAGCCGGTTCGCTAACAGATATATCACGTGAATATTGACCACTTGCAGTTGCTTGACTAAAACTTGGAATATATTGATAAGACCCTACACTACTTGAAATAATAGCTCTCATAACAGTCTTAATCAAAGACCATTCCTCATCAGTCTCTATTTTAACAAGATTTGTACCCTGAATTTCACTTACATGCAAAACCGTTAGACCATGCGGATCTACTGCATTTTCAGTCGTAATTATATATCTTTTTCCAGACTCTGGAATCATAAAAATCGATACAATATTCGAATTTATAGACTCTCCGCCATCTTTTAAAATTGTGATCTTCTCTGGCATTGCAATCCCTCTCTATTCTACTTTTTATTATAACAAATAAAAAAAAGGTTTTCAATTCCTTTTTTTCTTTAACTCAAACCAACGACAATCATATGCACAACGATTGGTAATATAATCATTAAGTCCTGTTATATCATTATATTTTTTACAATTTTTATTACTTTGTTCATAAAAACCTTTCAAACGAAGTTTTCCATAAGCCCAATCACCTACAATATAATCATAATCATCAAAATAATCAGTAATTTTTTCAGCTAATATTTCTTCATCTAATCCACTTCTTACATTATTAATTACTTCATATTTAACATCATTAATTGTTATTATTTTCATAAAACCACCCTATCTAACTTTTATTACTGGTCTTTTTTTAGCTGTTGTAATTGCTTCTACTAATTTAGGTTCTCTTTCAGGATCATTCATATCTACTTTAAAATAATCAAAAATTTGTTTATTAACTCTATCAATTTGAACCTGACTTACACTATTTAAATCCTCCATTTTTATATCTAATAAATCATAAATATCCTTTGACATAATTCTCTTTCTAATCGGTTCAAAACTTAATTTATTACTCATTAAATACATATTTTTTTTAAAATAACGATCTACTTCATGAGGATTTTTTGCCATTAAATAAGCATAAGTTTTACGATAAAAATCATTACTATTAGACGTAAATAATAAATTATAGAAATTTTGTGCTTGTCTTCCATCAAGAGGTGATCTTTTATTTTTAGCAAACATCATATCAATCAGATTTTTTTGAACACGATTAAAATATGGATTCTTTCGTTTAATATGTAGCTTACTCTGTTTCATATCAAACTCATAATATTTTTCAAAATTAACTTTAAATTTTTCGAGTTCAGCTTGGGGATAACCATACTTTGTCATATTAGTATCAAATCCACCCATACCTTTTTCATTTTTAGTATGATAGCAATTAGTTATATCAAGTTCACCATATAAAAGAACAATCATTCTCATTACTGTAACCAAAAAAGAATTAAATTCTAATGAATTCGGATTACCTTTTGACTGATAATATTTAATAATTGAATCATTTATTGCATTGTTAACAAAGATATACCTTTGGGCCATACTTATCACCTATTATAAATATTATCATATTTTTCTTAAATAAACCAGCCTAACTATTAACAAGCGGACTTGTACTTTCTAAGATTCCATTATAATAATCAGGAACTGAACCGGCTATAATACGTGAAGCAATTAAAATAGAAAAATTATCTTTTATTTCTTCTTTAGAAACAGGGGTCAATAAGCTACTACTAACACTTATATCCAAATATAATTCTAATAATACATTGTTAATTCCATAATTTTTAACTTTGGTTTTATATCCCATTGAACTATCTGTTAATATATCTATTTTGATAGGAATTTTTGGACCAAAATTACTGATTAAAATATTTTTATTTCCAATTCCTAAGGGAACCCATAAAATATTTTTGTCATTTACTTTATAATTCATGCTAAAATCAATTTTCTCTAAATTATTATACAAGATTTCTAAAGATTCTCCCAATAATACATAAACTTTATCAATATTATAATCAACCGAAATAATTTCATCTTTTTTATTTAAATTAAGACTTATTAAATCGTCTACTTTAAATTTTTCTGCTACTTCTTTAGAAAATGAATAAAATAAATAATGGTTTATTTCTTTTTTAACATTTTGTTTTATTAAAAATGTAAAATTACTATTAACCATTTTACCTAATAGATTAATCCACTCTAAAGATAAAATAAATATAATAATAAACAATAAGAATTTGTAATTCGTTTTCCTTTTAAATTTCATACTAAATAATATGTTAAATTTACACTTTTACAACAAAAAAGAACTATTAAAATAGTCCTAATCCTAATAATTTATTGGCTAAAATCAAACCACCTACTAAGAAAACAATTATTATTACTATAATTAATATTCTAATTACAATTTTCGTAAAATGCATATCCTCTTTTAAATCATTGAAATCGTCAAAATCACTCTGTGTAAAATTAATATTTTGTGATTTAGTAAGATCTTGTATTTCTTCTTTAGCAGGCATTTTTACATCTCTTGTAAAATCCATATCAACATCAATTGGTTTAATCTCGAGAGGTTTTTCTTCTTCCGGCTCAGGGACTTCAATTTCCTTTGTTGGTTCTTTACTACCTTTTATTGTTTCTTCATCTATTAATAGTTCATCACTTAAAGCCCCCAATACCTTAGTATTTTCATCAGTTCCTCTTAAGTCACTCAACAAATCTAAAGGATCCAACTCATCCAAGTCTTCTTGCTTAATTAATTCTTTTGCTGTTATTGTATCAATTAATTCTTGTAATTTTTTTTCTTCCTTCTCTTTATTTACTGGTTTCGCTTTTTCAATATCTTCTTCTTCGATTTCTTCGTCATCTTTCTTTAATATATCCAAATCTTTTAAAATATCATATTGCGTGTTACGCAATTTTTTCAAACGATCCTCTTCATAATTTATTTCTTTTTCTTTATGAGCTTGCTCTAAAATAGAATTTAAATCATATTCACGGGTTTCATCAAGATTTATCTTACCAATTTCTGGTTCGGTCTTATTAAGTGGTTTATTTTTAGGAAGTTCACGATACTTTCGATCTAACATTTCTCTTATTTTATCTATATCAACATTATTGCCTTCACCAATAACTGAAACATTACTATTTAAATCAAAATCTTCCAATTCTTTACTACTTACTTCTTTATATAAAACTTGATTTTTATCTATTCTTTTTAATGTAGTCGTTTTTTCTAAGTCATCTAAATGCTCTTTACCATTTCCATCACTACTTTGTTTAGCATAATATTTATCCATTCTCGACTGCATAAAAAACACTTCCTATCTTCATATTATTATCATAACATAATTCTAAATTATTTAAAATATCTAAAAAATAATTTAGTTGCTTTTAATGTTTCAAGTATTATATAATACCTAAAGGAGGAAAAGTATGAAAAAATTAAATGTTGATCACGATAAATGCATTGGTTGTGGTCTTTGTGTATCAAGTTATGAAGAAAACTTTGCATTCGATAATGAAACAGGATTATCAACTGTAATTTCTCAAGATAATATAACAGAAGACATGAAAGACTTGTGTCCTGTTGGAGCTATTGAAATTACTGAAGAAGAATGTGAAAATTGTAGTTGTGACAATTGTCAATGTGATAAAACATCTGACCAAGAATAAAAATCTTCCGTTAATTGGAAGATTTTTTTAAACTATATAATTTTTTAACTTCTTTAGTATCTAGCATTCTATATTCCCCAGTTTGTAAATTTTTAACATCCAAGAAAGCATACCTTTCTCTTTTTAATTTCATTACATCATAACCAAGTTCTTTAAATAATCTTTTTACAATATGATTTCGTCCTTCAACAATACTAATTTCTACTATTTCATTTCCTTTTTCAAGATTTTTCTTTTTTATTTTTACTCTTTTAGGAATACATTTTATTCCATCAATAACAATTCCACTTTTCAATTTTTTAATATCATCAGTTGTCATAATTCCTTCTATTTTGGCAATATAAACTTTTTCAACATCATTAGATGGATGCATTAAAATATTAGCAAGTTCACCATCATTAGTTAAAATTATTAAACCTGTTGTATCATAATCTAAACGACCAACAGAATAAATACGCTCATCACTAGCAATTAATTCATTAACTGTCTTACGTCCCAATTCATCATTTGTACTACAAATGTAACCACGTGGTTTATTTAATAAATAATAAACTTTTTTTACATCTTTAGCTAAAGTAACTCCTTCTACAACAATTTCGTCACTATAACTTACTTTAGTACCCAACTCTTTTACAACTTCACCATTCACATAAACTTTCCCTTTTTGTATCAATTCCTCTGCCTTACGACGTGATGTATAACCACTATTAGCAATAACTTTTTGTAATCGTTCCATAAAACACCTCTTTTTAAGTATTCCTATAATACCACATATTCTTTATCAATGAAAATATTTTATATATAAATAAACAACTATTCCTAATAAAATAAAAACAAAAAAAGTCAGAAAAAATCTACTTATAACTTTAAGTTTTTGAATATTACGATTAGTAATCAATTGTTCTGCATTTTTAATTACTTTTTCATTCTTTTTACCAAAAACAAAACTATTTATAATAACAAAAAGAATTATTAAAACAGATAGAATTTGCAATGTTAAATGAATTAAAACATTAGCTTTATTTTTATCAATAAATAAAAATACTACTAATAAAGTCATAACAATAATAGTTATAATTAAGCTAAAAATAATTCTTTTTAAACTACGACCTTCAAACTTATACCCACACTTCTCGCACTTCACTACTCCATAATCATTTTTAGTAGCACACTTTGGACAACTCTTAAAATTTAAAAGTTGTCCACATTTTCCACACTTTGTAACACCTTTTAAATTGTCATATCCACATTTTTGACACTTCATTCGAATCACTTACCTTGATTACAAGTATATCAAAAAAATAACTTAGCAACAACTACCGCAGCAATAAAACCACAAATATCAGCAAAAAGACCAACTGCCAAAGCATATCTGCTTTTCCTTACTCCAACACTACTAAAATATAAAGCTAATACATATATTGTTGTATCTGTTGAACCTTGAATAATACTTCCTAAAAAGCCATAAAAAGAATCAACACCATGTTTAAAGTAAATATTATTAAGCATAGCTAAGCTTGCATTCCCACTAATCGGTCTTAAAAAAAACATCGAAACAATATCACCATGTAATCCTCTAAATAAATCATTTAAGATATTACTTTCCAAAAAAACATTTATAGCAAAAATCATGGCTACTATTGTAGGTATAATTTTATAAACAGTCTTTAATCCATCAACAATGCCTGTCAAAAAAGATTCATACAAATCTGTTTTTTTATAAAAACCATACAAAATAATAGTTAATATTAAAAGTGGAATAATATAATTATTTATTGGCATTTTTCCTCCTTATTATACTATCTAATGTCAAACCAGCTATTGTACTAATACTTGTCGCAATTATAGCTGGAATAATTACTGCTGTAGGATTTACACTCTTATGAGCCAAACGTAAAGCTATTACACTCATTGGAATTAAAGTTACTCCACTGGTATTTAGTACTAAAAATGTAATCATGCTCTCACTTGCTTTTTCCTTATCTGGATTCTCTTTTGCTAATTCTTCCATTGCTTTCAAGCCAAATGGTGTTGCTACAGATCCCAATCCAATCATATTAGCTGCTATATTTGATGAAACATATTCTAAAGCTTTATCTCCTTTAACCGATGGAAAAATTTTTTTTAAAAATGGTTGCAAAAAATAACTAAATTTATTAAGTAAACCACTATCATTAGCAATATTCATAATTCCTGACCACAAAACTATCAATGGTAACAAACTTTTTATTAAATCAAAAGCTGCATTAGAACTATTTAAAACAACATCACTCATATTTACCCCTGATATAAAACTATAAAACAAACCAATAATTATCAAAAAAAACCAAATAAAATTAATCATATCTTTTCCCACCACTCAATAAATTCCTTTAAACGAAAAACCAAACTAGTATCCCTTTTAAAAAATAACGTTACTTTATTTATCAAATTATCATTGACATAAACTTCTATAGAATTATCTTTAATTTTTGTTTCTACTTTATCACTATCTTTTACTAATAGATAATAATCATCTTTAACATAATAATTTTTATTATACTTTTTACTTTTATCTAATATTTTTTTTCTTTTATAAAGATTAAAATTTTTTTCATATAGATTCTTATGATCAACAAAATCATTTCCATCATTAAAAGTAACAACAATTAAATTTTTATTATCTTTAGAAGCTGTTGTAACTAATGTACGATGAGCTTTTTTTGTAAAACCGGTCTTGCCACCTGTACAGTATTCATACATACTCAATAATTTATTTTTATTATGCCAACTATATGTCTTATAACTAGATTTTACAACTATATCCTTAGTAGCTACTATCTTTCTAAAGTAATTATTTTGCATCGCATAACGCATTAATAAAGCCATATCATATGTCGTTGACTTGTTAGCTGTTCCATCATTTTCTTCTAAGCCAGAAGGATTAACAAAAGATGTATTTTCCATGCCTATCTTTTTAGCTTGTTCATTCATTAAAAAAACAAAAGACTTAACATCACCAGCTACTGCTTTGGCTATTGCTAAGGCTGCATCATTCCCACTTCGTAACATCAAACCATATAACAGATCATCTAAAGTCAATTCTTCGCCAACTTCAATATAAATGCCACTTCCATAAGCTTTTAAAATACTATCATCTATTTTTACTGTTTTATCAAAATTTCCCTGCTCTAAAGCTACTATACATGTCATTATTTTACTAATACTTGCAATTAAACTTTCTTTATTAATATTACTTCCTTCTAAAACTCTTTTACTATCTTGATCCATTACTATATAAGAACTAGCCCCAACAGCCCCTACCGAAAAAGGCCACAGAAAAATTAACATTATCAAAACAAATTTTTTCATCTAATCACCTAAATAATTCTATGTTTAAATAAAAAAAGAATAACACATTTCATGTTATTCAATTTCGTCATTTACATTCTCAATTTCATAGGCAAAATAAGCTTCGTTTAAGTCAACATCAGCTAATATTCCATTCACTCTACCAATATCCGTATATTGCCACATATCATAATTGCCTTTATAACTCACTCCATCCATATAGTGAGCCAACCATTTTTTATAATTACTAAATCTACTCAGATCCCAACGTGTTTCCATCGCTGTCTTATTACCATACAACATCCCATTATAACCATGTGACTTCATATAGTCTAAAAAAACTAAAGCATTATAATTTATTACCTCATCGCTGACTTTAGAAACACGTCCCGATTCAAACGACTCAAAATCATATGCCACTGGATAAGTTATTTTATAATTTTTTATTAAATTTAAAGTAAAAGTTGCTTCTTCAATTACTTCATATTCATTCTTTGCTGATGAAAAAAAATAAACTCCAACTGGAACATCATAGTAATTAGCTTGTTCAATATTATACTTAAAATAACTATCTTCAACTATTTCTCCATCATTTAATTTTCTAACACCAACTCTTATCATTGCAAAATCTATTCCCGAATTTTTCAAAGCTTGCCAATCTATCTTTCCTTGCCACCCTGATATATCAACACCTTTAACATCACGAGCTATTTCCACAACTTTAGTCTGATTTACAATCTCTTTATCATTTTCTTTTATTTCGTTAATTAATTGTTGAATTTCATCAAAATTTTCCTCTTGTTCCTTATATTTGTATGCAAAACTTTGACCTAAGAAAGAAAGAAAAATGAGCAAAATTATACTTGATAATACCAATATAGTTAAACGTCGATGTTGTAAAGTTATATTTTTAAATTTATCCAAAAAATTATACTGCATATCTTATATCTCCTATTTTAATTATAACAAATAAAAAAGAAAAGAAAAATATTTATTCGGTAAAACCATAAATACCATGTATCTTTTCTAAATCATCATTACTTAATTGAACAACTTCCCACTTTTTTTTATCATTTTTCATAACTTTAAAATTTATATTATATTCAACCATTTCTGTACTTTCATTCATTTTTTCTAATTTATAATTTAAAAATAAATTCTTATCATATTTATTATCACTATCATAAAATTTTTCACTAGATTCATTCAAATATTTAACCGCTTCCACCTGTGGCGTATATAAATCTATTACTTTTATTCGAACTACAACAGTTGCTTTATCTCCATCATAAGTTTCATTAACAACATTATAAGTTAATGTATTATATTGTTTTAATAATATTTTTCTATATAGTTCTTTTTGTTCATCCGTAAAATCTTCATTATTAACATAATCATTTAGTTCATTGACAATACTTTCATCATTATTAATATAGCCATTTAAATATTCAACAACCGCATCTTTAGCCGTCAAATTATTATTACATCCTAGAAAAAATACCATCAATATCAAAAACAAACAACCTTTTACTATTTTTTTCATCTTGCTTCGCCTCTACAAGTAGTATTGTTTATATTTAACTTTTTATACATATTATGCTAAAATACTAAAAGGAAGTGAAAAAATGAAAAAAACTATTTTAACTGGCTTACGTCCTACTGGTAATCTTCATTTAGGACACCTTTTTGGAGCTGGCCAAAACTATGTCAAGCTTCAAAATGATTATGATTTTTACTTAGAAATTGCTGACGTTCAAGCATTAACTGATAATTTTAATAATCCTGAAAAAGTTAGAAAAAATGTCAGAGAAATTACTGCTGATCTTCTAGCAATCGGTCTTGATCCTGCCAAAGTCAACTTTTTTATTCAATCAAAAATTCCAGAAATTGCTGAATTAACTGTCTTTTATTCTAACTTAGTAACAGTTGCTAGACTTCAAAGGAATCCAACTGTTAAAGCAGAAATTGCTCAAAAGAAAGAACTTTTTGGTAATAATGGTGAAGGAATAACTTATGGTTTTTTAGGATATCCAGTTTCCCAAGCTGCTGACATTACTTGTTTTGCCGGAGAATTAATTCCCGTTGGCGACGACCAATTACCACTAATTGAACAATGTCGTGAAATAGTTCGAAAATTCAATAATATTTATGGTAATGTTCTAACTGAACCTGAACCTTACTTATCTAAAACTACTCGTATTAAAGGACTTGATGGTAACGAAAAAATGGGTAAAAGCCTTGGTAACGCTGTTTACCTAATTGATGACGAAGAAACTATTAAGAAAAAAATAATGGGTGCTATCACCGATCCAAATAAAATAAAAAAAGACGATAAAGCAAATCCTGAAGTATGTATGGTTTACTATTATCACAAATTGGTAAATGATGAAAAATCAGTCAATCATATCTGCCAAGAATGTCAAGAAGGAAAACGCGGTTGTGTAAAATGTAAAACTGAACTAATTGCTAAAATGAACGAATTCCTTAAACCTATTAAAGAACGTCGCCAAAAATACGAAGAAAATCCTGAACTAATTGATAAAATTTTAGAAGAAGGTACTATAAAAGCTCAGCTTAAAGCAAAAGAAGAAATGAAAAAAATAAAAAAAGCAATGAAAATCGATTACTAAAAATTCTTGAATACAAGAATTTTTTTTATTTTCTTTTCACCATATATAATAAAAAAAAGCCAATAAAAACTAAATAACATTCAAAATGAACCAAACATTCTTTTAAATAACCAACTAAACCTACACCAAAAATAAACAAGTTCATATAAAGTATCCAAAAAGCCAAACTAAAGCTAATAAGAAAAACACCCGTCAAAAACATAAAAAATCTATCCATACTTAATTCTATTTTTTATTACCAAAAATATTATAATAAAAAAGGAATGATTAAATGACTTTAATAAAATATCTCATTTTAGGAACTTTAGAAGCAATAACTAGTATACTTCCCATTTCCTCAGAACTTCATTTTTTTATTTTTAACAAAGTATTCAATACCCAAATATTTACACTTAAGTATTATAATTTTTTTGGTAATTTCGGTCTAATATGCAGTTTAATAATAATTTTTTTTAAAGAAACTCAATACAACTTAAAACATTTTTCTTTAAAAAAAATTATAAAAAATTATAAAAAAACATATTTGCCAATTCTTAATATTATCTTAATTTCTATTGCTATCTTTCTTATCGAATTATTTTTAAAAAAATTAAAATTAAATTTAAAACTAACTATCATTGTTCTCATAATAAATTCCATATTATTATTAAC
>ENA-OUUV01001036-OUUV01001036.1-human-gut-metagenome-genome-assembly--contig:-NODE-1036-length-15175-cov-4.277315_pt1 | contig 15175 bp, 10 predicted proteins | sample MGYA00237952_ERZ548838 | MGnify/ENA primary metagenome ERZ548838 (study PRJEB26490, sample SAMN05194705) | human gut metagenome | biome: terrestrial biome; feature: human-associated habitat; material... | reverse complement strand
AATATGAACGAAGACAAAGATTTTCTGGCGAAAGAGCCAATTGGCAAGTTATTGCTGCGTCTTGCGATTCCAACAGTCGCAGCGCAGATGATCAATATGCTTTATAATATTGTAGACCGCATTTATATCGGGCATATTCCGGACAGTGGTGCACTGGCATTGACAGGTGTTGGTGTATGTATGCCCCTTATTATGATCATTTCCGCTTTTGCAGCGCTGGTCGGGAATGGTGGAGCACCAAGAGCGTCTATTATGATGGGAAAAGGGGAACAGGAGACAGCAGAGAAGATTCTGGGTAACTGTTTTGCGTTGCAGATTTTGATTTCCATTATACTGACCATAGTCATGTACTTTGGTAACAGAACATTTCTGATGGCATTTGGAGCCAGCGAGAATACCATTGAATATGCAGTAAGCTATATGAGTATCTATGCACTGGGAACCATTTTCGTACAGCTGACACTGGGAATGAATACTTTTATTACAGCACAGGGCTTTGCAAAAGTTGGTATGTATTCTGTTCTCATTGGCGCAGTAGTCAATATCGTACTTGACCCTATCTTCATCTTTGCATGTCATATGGGAGTGCAGGGGGCAGCTCTTGCAACCGTCATTTCACAGGCATGCTCCTGCATATGGGTGCTGAGTTTCCTGTTTGGACATAAGACAATCCTCAGAATCAGAAAAGAAAACCTCAAATTGCAGGGGGCTGTTATTCTGCCCTGCGTGGCACTGGGAACATCCCTGTTTATCATGCAGGCAAGTGAGAGTGTCATTTCAGTCTGCTTTAATTCTTCCTTATTAAAATACGGTGGAGATGTTGCAGTAGGAGCTATGACGATTCTGACCAGTGTTATGCAGTTTGCCATGCTGCCTCTACAGGGACTTGGACAGGGTGCACAGCCTATTATGAGCTATAATTATGGGGCAAGGAACGCAGAACGTGTGAAGAGTGCCTTTTTCCTGTTGTTGAAGGCAAGCCTTGGCTATTCTGTGCTTCTATGGCTTCTTGTCATGCTGTTTCCACAGATTTTTGCAGGTATGTTTACTTCAGATGCGGTACTGCTTGATTATACGAAGACGGCACTGCGTATTTATATGGCAGTGATGTTTATGTTCGGCATTCAGATATCCTGTCAGATGGCATTTAATTCTCTTGGAAAAGCCATTTCTTCCATTATAGTTGCAGTCATGAGAAAATTTGTGCTTCTGATTCCTTTGATCTATATTATGCCGGCTGTTTTTACAGCAGATAAAGCCCGGGCAGTATACATGGCAGAGCCTGTAGCTGATTTTATTGCAGTTACTTTTACAGCGATTCTGTTTACATTCCAGTTTAGAAAAGCATTGAACCAGATAAGTGCTGATTCATAAAAACATGTAGTATCAGAATAAAGTTGCTAAATAATAGTCAGTATTATAAAATATATGTAACTATTGTAAGCCGGACAGAGGATTGGAGAAGAGGACAACTTATGTCAGTCAGAATATTTGCTATGACTCATAAAAAATTTGATGTGCCACCAGAACAGCTCTATATACCTATGCATGTGGGTCATGCCAATGCAGAACAGGAATATGGTTATCTGGGAGATGATACGGGAGATAACATATCGAAACAGAATTGTTATTATGCCGAGTTGTCTGGTGTGTACTGGGTGTGGAAGAATTATACAGAGTCTGATTATGTGGGAATCTGCCATTATCGCAGATTCCTGACTAATGAAGATAACAAGGCATTTACAGAAGCACAGTATGAAGAACTTCTACAGCAGTATGATATCATTACGACCAAAGAATTAGAGCTGCCTAATTCTTATCATTATGGTTTTGGCGCACATCATAAGATAGAGACACTGGATGAGACAGGAGAAATTATCAAAGAGCTTTATCCGGATTATTATGATAATTTCATCAGGCTGGTACATGGTAATAAGACATACTTTGGGAATATTATGGTCACTTCCAAGCCATTATATGATGAATATTGTGAATGGCTTTTTACGGTACTCTTTGAACTTCAGAAGCGGATAGACCTTACCTTTGAGGATGATTATCATAGGAGAGTATTTGGATTTATTTCTGAATTTCTGCTTCTGGTATGGGTCAGGACAAGGGGGCTTCAGGTATTGGAATGCAGAGTTGCCATTATCGGGGATAAGACTGAGACCAGAGAAATCAAAGAGCAGATGGCAGTGTATTTTAGAAAGCGGGATGCAGCAGGTGCAAAAGAATATTTTGCGCAATGCCTCAAGAACAGACCGGATGTACTGATGGAAGCTTCAGATGTGACGGGTGAGTGTAAACTATGCTTACAGGCAGTCTCTACGGCAAATCTGGAGACACAAGCCTATGGGCACTGCTTTCTGGAACAGATCAGTGAATATGATGAGATCATAAGCTATTTCAGACGTATCAATGATATTGTCGTCAGAAGAGGCAGGAATGAGAGAACTGCCGAGGATGATAAATGGCTTGGAAAATATGCTGTAACAGAGATTGCACTGTATGCAGCAGCAAGAATTTACGGCATTTCCCGCGAAGATGTGTTGTAAATCCTTACGTAAGAGAAGCATAATGGAATCCGTTATGTAGAAAAGAGGAGAATCATGGATTTAATGTACGCAATTATAAATATGGGCGGCATGTATATATGTTTTGCCTGCTGTATGATTGTTGCGGCACAGAGACCATCATATGGACAGAAATACCTGTTGATGACGAATGTATGTGCTTTTATCATAACGGTGGGAGATGCGCTTGAATTTTTTGCTAAAACACAGGAGGCTGCATTAGTTGCAACTAAAATGGCATATGTGGGCAAAATGCACATTATGCTGTTTGCACTTCTTTTCGTTACCGGTTTTACCCAGGTGGGCATGAATAAAAAAATAGCCTGGGCACTGGAATTGTATAATACAATCTTACTGGCGGCGGTAATGACCTGTGAGAATCATTCTCTTTTCTATGCATCTATTTCCTATAAACTGCTTCCGGGTGGCAGATATATACTGGAATTGGAAAAAGGAATCCTTTTCTATGCATGGGCAGCGGAAATGCTGGTGGGAATCTGCGGCTATTGTTTCATTGCCTTGAAGGGCGGAGTGTTAAAAGGCAGTAAAGAGTCCAAACTGCGAGGCACATTGATCTTTATGGCAGCTCTGCTGCCAATCGTATTGCTTCTGATCTACATGGCAGGATTTTTCCCTGATTTTGACCCGACAACGTTAGCTACTACTATAATGTCTGTCTGTTTCCTGGTTGCAATAAAGCGGTATGGGCTTCTGGATGCTGTACAGCTTGCACAGGAGAGAGTTCTGGAGGATACCAAGGATGGTCTGATCATTGTAGATGATAAGCAGGATAAGATATTATATATGAATCCGGTGGCAATGACTCTGCTGCCACAGTTGAAAGACGATAGAAAAGATGAAGTCATAGAGAAGCTGTTCAGCAGACAGGAGAATGTACTGGATCAGAATGACAGGCATTATGAGATACGTATTTCCAAGGTAACAGGAAGAGCGCATGGCAGGGAAAATGTGCAGGCATATATTGCCTGGATATTTGATATGACATTTATCAATCAATATACCAGTGAAATGATTAAGCTAAAGGAAGCGTCTGAACAGGCAAGCATAGCCAAAACCAATTTTCTGGCACATGTGTCACATGAAATCAGAACACCAATGAATGCGATCGTAGGTTATTCCAATATGGCGCTTCGTACCCAAGATACAAAGGATGTGAACTATTATCTCCGGAATATCAAAGAAGCATCCAATACATTGCTGGACCTGATCAATGAGATACTGGATATATCCAAGATAGAAAGCGGCAAGATGGAACTGGTAGATGTGAACTATTCCTTTGAGAATATGATACATGAGATTAGTTCCATGATGGGTGCACAGGCGGGAAAAGCCGGACTTGCCCTGATTATCGAGATAGAACCGGATATACCCAAGTGGCTGTGTGGAGACCGGGTGAAGCTCCAGGAGATTCTTACTAATCTGATCAGCAATGGTATCAAATATACAAAGGCAGGCAGCGTGTCCTTGCGGATTCATATGCGTGGGAGAACAGAAGAACATGTAATGCTGCATATTGAAGTAGAGGATACGGGAATTGGAATTGAGAGAAAGAACTTCCCTTTGGTCTTTGGCAAATTTGAACAGTTCGATAACAAGAAGAACTACCAGATAGAAGGAAGTGGTTTAGGTCTGTCCATTGTTAAGAGCTTTGTCGAAATGATGGGTGGTCATATTACCTTTGAGAGTGAATATGGACGCGGTACGAAGTTCATGGCGGATATCTGGCAGGGAATCGGACACAGAGAGAAAACAGATGATAAGGACATTGTTCCGGATGATGAGAATATACAGATACAGCCTGGCAGAATACTGGTCGTAGATGATAATGACCTGAACTGTGATGTGGCAAAAGGTATTCTGTGCTGTCTTGGAATGCAGGCAGAAGCGGTTCGCTCTGCCAGGGAATGTATCACTCTTCTGGAAGAAGGTCAAAGATATGATATCATTTTCATGGATCATATGATGCCGGAGATGGATGGTGTGGAAGCACTGCATGAGATACGTTCAAAAGGCGGAGAGATTGCAGCAACCCCGATTGTACTGCTTACAGCCAATGCAGTAAGTGGAGTGAAAGAACAAATGATAGAAGAAGGCTTTGACGATTTCCTGTCAAAGCCTATAGATATCAGTGAATTACGTGGAGTCCTGATTCGATATTTGGGAGTATATCAGTCGTGACGTTCATCGACAGAATCATAGGTCTCACAGAAGCGCGCCGAGAAGGACGGCTCTTCGTTGTTGGCATATAGGTGGGATATATCACCGAAGCTGCTGATACGGAAGATTGCAGTCCCTTCCCGGCGTTCTTCAGTATAGATCGTAGTAACAGAAGTCGGGGCAGTGGCTGTATGATGCCATAACAGCATAGGAGAGACATTCATCAGATGGCTTAACAATACGCACTCCAATCCAAAATGGCAGAAGAATACGATGGTATCCCGGTTAGCTTTCTCTACATGGTAGATGTCATTTTCACGGACATAGCCATATTGGGCAAGCAACTTGTCAAAATTATCAGTGACCCATTTATATTCTATGTCTACCCTGCCTTCCTTCATGACAGGATGCTGCATCCACAGATCACGACGGTAGAATTCCTCTTCCTTTGTCCAGTCCTGTGGCAGCCAGTCCCAGGAAATCATGCGTTTATCGGTTACATCAGGTCTTTGGATTGTGGGGACAAACTCACGAAGCCAGTCACATTCTGTTGCGGTACGGTTCATTTTATGCAATGTGCAGGAAGCGGTTGCCTTGGCACGACCCAAAGGAGAAACATAGAAATCTTTGATGTTCATTTTGGAGATTCTTTCGGACAGGAGCTCTGCCTCACACCAGCCCTTGGGAGTCAGTGAGTCCTGCTCATAGTCCGGATCACCATGACGAATAATTAGTAATCTCATAAGTGTTGTCCTCTTTTCTTTCACGTGGATTTTTATATAGTTTAACATAGATTTTGACGATATAAAAGTATGTAACTATTTATATTTTATATAGACATCAATAGGAAAAATACATCCTTTGTTCAGTTTAAGGGAGAATACCATGGTTAATAAAAATATTGGAAAAGGCATCTTATTTTTGATTTTAACAGTACTTATCCTGATTATTGTATATAACAAAATTATCATACAAACATCCATATACACAGATGAGAATGAACAGGAAATACTGTATAATCCTTTGATTGGATATGCGGTGAGTGCAGACTATCCTGACGCTGTGGGTGAGAATACGCTGGTGTACATTGGTATGACATGGAGCGATATCGAACCGCAGGAGGGGGTGTATGATTTTACAACATTAATAAATGAGAATCAGGCACAGGAGTATGCAAGTCAGGGGAAGCATGCAGTGTTCCGGCTGTTATGTGATGTACCTGGGCAGGAAGAACATATGGATATCCCACAGTGGCTGTATGAGAAGACCAGGGATGGGACTTTTTATGATACTTCGTATGGTAAGGGATATTCCCCTAACTATGCCAATCCGGATCTGATAGAGGCACATGGCAAGGTATTGCAGAAGATTGCAGAGGCATTTGAGGAAGTAAGACCGGGATTTTTAAGCTATGTACAGCTTGGCAGTCTGGGGCACTGGGGCGAGTGGCATGTGAAATCTGGTGAAGGCATTGTTCCCATTCCAGAGGAATCTGTCTGTATGCAGTATGTAGACCAGTATGTAGAGGCTTTTCCGGATGTACAGCTTATGATGCGAAGACCTTTCCTTGGAGTAAAGGAATATGGCCTGGGTGTCTATAATGATATGACAGGAGAAGCAGAGGATACCAATGAATGGCTGGAATGGTTAAATGATGGAGGCGTATATACAGAGCCTGCCAAGGCGCATACCTTATATGCCATACCGGATTTCTACAAAAAGGCAGCAGTAGGTGGAGAGTTTACCAGTGCAAGAAGCTGGGAAGAACTGCTGGTAACAGATATGGATACGACCAAAAGCCTGATCCGTCAGTCTCATATGAGCTTCATAGGACCTAAGGTTCCCCATGAATTAGAAGCGCCACAGTACCAGCAGGAAGCAGCAGTCATCCGGGAATTGCTTGGATATAAGCTTGGTATCAGTAAGGCAGCTGTGAAGAGAAACAGATTATCGGGTATATGGGATATAGCCGTTACGTGGAATAATCAGGGAATCGCACCCATGTATGAGGACTGGTGTGTGTATCTGTACTTCTATGATGAAGAGGGCAGCTTCATGGAGAAACACCTGCTGGATATGAAGCTTTCGGATATTATGCCCGATATGAACCTGAAAGTACAGTGGAGTGGACAACTGTCTGATGATGTGGCGAAGATCCGTGTAGGAATCGAAGATCCAATGACAGGGGAAGCTGCGGTAACATTGAATAATGCAGGACAGGATAAGTATGTGACGATCTATTCCTCAAATTATTAGTGGTATATAAAATTTATACAGTGGTAATCAGTTAAATATCTGTTATAATGAATAAGTATTGGATAAAAGAAAGAAGGATACAGGCATGCGGATTCATATAGAACAGACACAGCCACTGAAAATAAATACAAATATGGGTGGCAAAGATAAACAGGGAAATGTTTATGGGGTCAATAACCGTTATTTAACGAAGAATGGCAGGGCAATTCTGCCTGTTATGGGAGAATTTCATTTCTCCAGATGGATGCCTGCGGAGTGGGAAGAAGCGATTCTGAAAATGAAGGCAGGCGGGGTAGATATTCTGGCTACTTATGTATTCTGGAATCACCATGAAGAACACAAGGGAGAATGGGATTTTGGCGGAAGCAGGGATATCAGGACGTTTTTGGAGCTTTGTAAGAAGCTGGATATGCCGGTATGGCTGCGTATCGGACCCTGGGCACATGGTGAGGCGAGAAACGGCGGTTTCCCGGACTGGCTGGTAGCAGAGCTTGGACATAATGGTCTGGGCTATATAGAGGGAGCATCAAGGGAACATGAGACAAGAACAAATGATGCCCTGTATATGCAGTATGTAGAGCAGTTCTGGATAAGGCTTGCACAGGAGATTAAAGGTGAAATGTGCAAGGATGGAGGTCCTATTATTGGCATTCAGCTGGAGAACGAATATTGCCATGCAGGAGGACCTTCTGATAAAAGCCGTGGTGTAGAGCATATGAAGAGTCTCAAGAAGCTTGCTTTGAAGCTTGGATATGAAGTGCCATATTATACAGCGACTGGCTGGGGTGGCGCAATTGTTCTGGAGGGAGAGACTCTGCCTGTACTGGGTGGATATGTGGATGCACCCTGGGCAGGGCATACCCATGAGATGCCGGCGTGTGAGAACTTTCTGATGATGCCATTCAGACAGGATGAGAACATTGGAGCGGATCTTGCAATTGATCAGGGCGCGGACTGTACATTCTCCAAGGAAGACAATCCCTATCTTACAGCAGAGCTGGGTGGAGGACTTCAGGTGACAGCACTTAGAAGAACCTATCCATATCCTGAGGATATCCAGGCACAGGCATGGTGTATGCTGGGGGCAGGAGCAAATCTGCTGGGATATTACATGTATCATGGGGGTGTGAATCCTGATGGAAAAGACACCACATTACAGGAAGCCAGAGAGACTGGATATTTCAATGATCTTCCGGCGAAGAGCTACGATTTCCAGACATGTATTCGTGAATCGGGACAGATTCATGACAGCTATCACAAGCTAAAAATGCTGCATTTGATGATTCATGCCTTTGAAGAAGAACTGGCATCGGCAGCAGCCTTTTTCCCAGAGGAGCAGCCACAGGATGCAGAAGATATGACAACGCCGAGAGTAAGTGTGCGTTATTGTGAGGAGACTAAGGGTGGATTTCTCTTTATTAACAATCATCAGAGACTGCGCCATATGCAGCCAATCCAGGGGCTGAATGTAGAGATTACAGGAATTGGTCAGGAGCCGCTTGTACTGCATGATCTGTGCTGCGAGGCGGATCAGTGTGCCGTAATTCCTTTTGGCTTGCAGATGGGAGAGAGCAGACTGATAAGCACCAATGCATCACTTCTTACAAGAATCGGCAGCAGATATTTCTTCTATAATAATGATAATGGTCAGAAGCCGTATTTTGACTATGAGGGCAAACCTTATGACAATATTGTAGTTCTGAGCAGGGAAGATGCAGAGCATGCTTATGTATTTGGCAATAGACTGTATATTACGGAACATCCTTTGTACGAACAGGATGGCGTATTATATCTGATAGCCGGTGAGGAAGAGGAGCGTGTGAGAATCTATGAAGAGGCAGGAGAGCCTGCGGATATGTATGTCCTGCCGCCAGAGATTATGACACGGGTGTCAGTTGCAACCAGGGAGACATCACAGATACAGCCTCCTGCATATGCAATACAGAGTATACTGGAGCAGGAAAAGGCACATAATGTCTGCAAAGTCTATGAATTACAGCTTACTTATGATAAAGTGCGGGATGAATATGCAGATGATACTTCAGAAGATTATCTGCAGGATGTATATCTGACAATGAATTATGGCGGCAACAGGGCGCAGCTGTATCAGGATGGTAAATTGCTGACAGACTGGTTTTCTAATGGTGAGGACTGGACTGTGGCATTGAAGCGTTACGGATATCCCAAGTATTTGACACTGGTTGTTTATCCATATGAAGAAGAGGTATATTATGATCTGCAGCCAAGGAAAGGCTGTGAACTGCATGAGGCATCAGCCCATGCGGTATATAAATTGGAAGTATAGAAACGAGGTCTAAGATGAGCGATACATTACAGAATTTAAAAGAGTATATCACAAAGATGAATCAGTATGAACATGTAGTTACGTTACTGAATTGGGATATGGAGACCGTGATGCCTAAGCTTGGATTTGAAGGGCATGCACAGGCTATGACATATTTTTCAACAGAAATGTTCAAGCTTTCCACAGCAAAAGAACTGGGCGATATGCTGGAAGAGTTATCCAGACCGGAAGAGTTTGATAAGCTGGATGATATGTGGCAGTTTATTGTGAAGAGAATGAAACGTGATTATGATGAGAATCAGAGAATCCCGGCAGATTTCTATGAAGAATTCGTTCAGGAGAAATCTGAGTCAGGTAATGCCTGGAAAGAAGCAAAGAGAGCTTCTGATTTCTCTATTTTTGCACCGCATTTACAGAAGATCATTGAAATGACAAAGAAGATGGCAGGATATACGAATCCCGGAGAAGAAGTATATGATGTACTTCTGAATCAGTTCGAGGAAGGTATGGACTCCGCTACAATTGATAAGCTTTTTGATGACTTGAAGCGGGAGCTGGTACCTTTTGTACAGAAGGTACTGGCAGCAAAGCAGCCGGATGACTCCAGATTTGCAGGTAAATATAAAGTAGAAGAGCAGAAGAAGGTACAGAAGCTTCTTCTGGATTATATAGGCTTCAACTGGGAAGCTGGTACTGTAGGGGAAACAGAGCATCCATTTACGCTTAATTTCTCATCCAGAGATGTACGTGTAACGAACCATTATTATGAGAATGATGCGCTCAGTTCCATGTATTCAGCGATTCATGAGGGTGGACATGCAATCTTTGAGCAGAACGTGAATCCTGCCTATGATGGTACGATAGCAGGAAGCTGCCGCTATTGTGGTATTCATGAGAGCCAGTCAAGATTCTATGAGAATGTACTGGGGAGAAATAAGAATTTCTGGGTACCGATTTATGAGAAGCTTGGCGCATTGCTTCCCAAGTTCAAGGAAATCAGCCTGGATGAGTTCTATCATGAGATTAATCATGTCAGAAACAGTCTGATCCGTACAGAAGCAGATGAGCTTACTTACTGTTTCCATATCATTATCCGTTATGAGCTGGAGAAGGCAATTTTCCGCGATGGCGTGTCTGTAGAGGAATTGCCGAAGCTTTGGAATGAGAAAATGCAGGAATACCTGCAGATTACACCTGCAAATGATGCAGAAGGTATTTTACAGGATATGCACTGGTCAGATGGATCTTTTGGATATTTCCCATCTTACCTTCTTGGCAATATCTATGATGGTATGTATCTGGAAGAAATCACCAAAGAGATCGGTGATGTAGACACCATCCTGCGTGAGGGCAGAATTGGTGAGATTACCAAATGGCTCAATGAGAAGATTCACCAGTATGGAAGCACCCGCTTACCGAAAGAAGTCATAGAGAAGGTATGCGGTAAGAAAGTCAGCGCACAGCCGATTATTGATTATTTCAAGAAGAAATATACGGAAGTATATAATTTGTGATACCACATGAGCTTGCTCATAAGTGGTTGAAAGCCCTTGGAATACGCCCGATATGAGTATAAAAGGCACGATATATCTGTAAAGTGGATATATCGTGCCTTTTTCGGGGAAAAGGGGAGAAATTATGCCTCTGTATAGGAGTCTACCGTAATTGTGTAATTGCTTGTGCCGTCTACGAGGACATTGCCGTTTGCATCCTTGATTGTGACGGTCTTACCGTCAGCATCTTCAATCAGACCGTGGTTGGTCAGAGTAGTAAGGGTGCTGTCACCGGTTACAATCCATGTAGATGTTTTGTCAATAGTGAGGTTAGCATATCCATTGCCACCATTGCCGGCATTGCTTTCATCCTGAACGAAAGCACCAATCAGTGTACTTCCATTTACCATGTCGAAGTCAAGGTCACTGATGCTGTCCCAGATTACATCACCTGTCATATCCTGATTATCTGCTGTGAATATACAGTCAGCACCGTTGGCACCGCTTTGTCCCCAGCCTCTTGCATTGGAATTACCTGTGCATTTCAGGAAGAAATCATTGCTGTCAGAATAGGTAATATCTACATCAGACAGATAGAAAGTACTTTCTGTATTGGTTGTATAGAACAGACCGCCATTTTTGGAAGTGAGGGAGCCGCCTGTCATACTGAAAGTACTGTTACCTACTTCGGAGTCACCAGACATGCTCTGGTAGAGGATAACAGTCCAGGTACAGTCATTCTGTTCATTTTCTGGCATATCACCAGTCAGATCACAGTCTGTAAGCTTCAGAGAATTAAGACCCTCAATACATACTGCTTCTGAACCGGTAGCTGTCAGTGTAGCATTCTGAATATCAATATCTGCAGTACAGTATACAGCAGGTGAGCCTGAGCCATTAGAAGTATAACTGCCACCATTTACAGTCATTGTTCCGCCACCTCTGTCAGAACGGATTGCAGCAGCAGAGGCACCATTGGTCTCCACAGTCAGATTCGTAGCGTGCAGAGTACCACCGCCTGCTACGTGGATACCGCCGGAAGTATCCTGTGTTGTGTTGATTGTTGTATCGGATACATTGACTACACCATCTCCATAAGCGAATACACCTGCACCACCGGAAGCATTGGTTGTAATCGTACTGTTGGAAATATTAACAGTTCCGTCAGGAGCAAGAACGGCGGCACCTACTCCGTAGAAACTGGAGGAATCCCCGCCTGTGCTGTCTGATGAAGTTCTGTCAATTGTTACATTGTCGAGGGATACATTAGCCTGATTTGTTACCAGGATGGCGCTCTCATCTGTACCTGTAGAAGAGATGCTTTCATTGGAGATAGAGGTATCTTCGCTGTATGTGTTCGCTGCTTCATAAGAGGAAGGGGCGGGTTGACCTCCTCCCATACCTCCGCCCATAGCTGAAAGGGTAGTGATTGTAACAGAGATTGCATTACCATCTGCATCTGTTGCAACAGTTACTGTAGTACCTTCAGTTAAGGAATCTATAGTGATCGCAGAGCCTGATTCATCATAGAAGAGTGTGTTGTCTGTCAAAGTGATTGTTACAGACTCAGCGTTATTATCAGGCGCTTGTGGAGCACCGTTACCATCACCGCTTGGGGCTTCACCACTTGGCTTGTCGCCACCACCGTTGCCGTCAGGGGCTTCACCACTTGGCTTGTCACCACCACCGTTGCCGTCAGGAGCTTCGCCGCCCGGCATGTTCATAACAGCAAGTGTAATGGATGTTTCATCTATACTTTCAATCCGTCCTGTAACGGAATCATTTTCTTCCTCAGAGGCAGATTCACTCTGAGTTGCTTCAGTAGAGGCGTTTGCCTGTGAATCTGAAATCACTTCTTCTTTTGTTTCTGTTGTATTGGTGTTACTGCCACAGCCTGTCAGCAGTACACAGCCAATCAGCAGGGCATAAACAAATTGATTCATTCTTTTCATATTGATGTCTCCTTATTATGTTTGGTTCACATATGTGTTGTTTGATTTTATGAGCTTAGTATAGTTGGAAAATGTGATGGAAATTTGTGCTATATGTGTAAGTTCTGTGAAAAACGACATGAAGAATGGAATTGACAAGAAGCATGAAAAAGTAGAGAATAGTAACGATAACAAGTACGAAAGGTGTGTTAAAGGATATGAGTGAAATAACAAGAGAACAGATGGAGAAGTTGGAGAACTTACGTGAATATCTGAGGGGATTGCATTCTGTAGCAGTTGCCTTTTCCAGTGGAGTAGATTCTACTTTCCTATTAAAAGTAGCCCATGATACGTTGGGAGATAAAGCAATTGCAGTAACTGCACAGTCATGTTCTTTTCCAAAGAGAGAATTAAATGAAGCAATTGATTTCTGTAAAAAGGAAGGCATTGCTCATTTCATCTGTGAATCAGAAGAATTAAATATAGATGGATTTGCTCAGAATCCAAAGAATCGTTGTTATCTGTGTAAGAAGGAATTATTTGAGAAAATCCGTGCCATTGCAGAGGAAAATCATATTGAGAATATCGTAGAAGGTTCTAATCTGGATGATAATGGAGATTATCGTCCAGGCTTACAGGCTGTAGCAGAGCTTGAGATTAAGAGTCCGCTGCGTACATGTCAGTTTACCAAGGCAGATATCCGTGCTGCTTCCAGATATCTGGATCTGCCGACCTGGGAGAAGCAGTCCTTTGCCTGTCTTTCTTCCCGTTTTGTATATGGAGAGACTATTACAGAAGAGAAGCTTGGTATGGTAGATAAGGCAGAACAGCTGTTATTAGACATGGGCTTTCATCAGGTCAGAGTCAGAATCCACGGCATGATGGCAAGAATTGAGATTGAACCATCTGAATTTTCCAAGCTGATGGAAGAAGAGAACCGTAAGTTTATAGCTGAGAAGTTCAAAGAATATGGATTTACCTATGTGACACTGGATCTTCTGGGCTATCGGATGGGAAGCATGAACGAGACGCTTGGTCTGAATAAGGAGACAAAATAATGGAATTATATAAGGGCAGACCTGAAAATACACAGGGCAGACTGGATAAAGAGATTCGAGTATATGACCTGCTGGATTCACTGGGTATAGAATATGTAAGAACAGACCATGAACAGACAGATACTATGGAAGCATGTAATGAGATTGATGCAATCTTACAGGTTACGATATGCAAGAATCTTTTCCTGTGCAACCGGCAAAAGACAAACTTCTATCTGCTTATGATGCCAGGGGATAAACCATTCAAGACAAAGGAGCTGTCCAGCCAGATTAACAGTGCAAGACTGTCTTTTGCATCACCGGAGGATATGGAGAGACTTCTGGATATTACACCGGGTTCAGTAAGTATTATGGGACTTATGAATGATAAAGAGAATGCAGTGCAGCTGCTGGTTGATGAGGATGTATTGCAGGGAGAATATCTTGGATGTCATCCATGCATTAATACATCCAGCCTGAAGATGCGGACGAAGGATGTATTTGAACGGTTTCTTCCGGCAGTACACCATGACATGATAACAGTTCATTTAACGGGAGAATAATGTTTCACAGTTGGCTGGAAAGGGAAGGTAATCAGTAAATGAGAGCAGCAGATGCAAAAATCAAATATATTGGTCGTACGATCGCGGATGATAATGGCACGATATGGTGTGCTTTATCAGGAAGCGGAGTAGAGTTCACGTACAGAGGAGCTTCTCTGGATGTGGTATTGGCAGGGGATGACCTGACGAAGCTGGAAACGCAGCAATACGAGAAGATTAAGACTCAGCAGGATGTCGATTATGCAAGAATCGCTGTCTATGTGAATAATGAACGTATCATAGATGAGCGGCTTGAAGTTCCGCAGAAAACGTACTGTGTCTGGAGAAGTGACAAGCCACAGGAGATTACGGTTCGTATTGTGAAACTGTCAGAAGCTCCGCATTCCATTGTTGGAATACAGGAATTTGTAATGGCTGATACAGATGTTATCAGTCCGACACCGGACAAGCCGTTAAAGCTTGAGTTTATCGGAGATTCCATTACCTGCGGATATGGCGTGGATGATAATGATCCGGAGCATCATTTCTCTACGGCAACGGAGGATGAGACAGCTTCCTATGCATATCTGACGGCACAGAGCCTTGATGCAGATTACAGCATGGTGTCCTATAGCGGTTATGGCATCATTTCAGGGTATACAGAGTCAGACGAGAAGCTGCTGACAGAGCTTGTGCCTGATAAATACGAGGATACCGGGTATTCAAGAGGCAAGGTGGATGGAGTGGCTGTTACACTGCAGAAATGGGATTTTGACAGATTTTGTCCAGACTTTGTGGTGATCAATCTGGGTACCAATGATGACAGCTACTGTAAAGACATTGCACAGAGGCAGGAGGAG
>ENA-OUUV01001033-OUUV01001033.1-human-gut-metagenome-genome-assembly--contig:-NODE-1033-length-15188-cov-6.442345_pt1 | contig 15188 bp, 9 predicted proteins | sample MGYA00237952_ERZ548838 | MGnify/ENA primary metagenome ERZ548838 (study PRJEB26490, sample SAMN05194705) | human gut metagenome | biome: terrestrial biome; feature: human-associated habitat; material... | reverse complement strand
CCGCCAGTCCCGCTGCGCCGCCGCCGATGACCAATACACTTCCCATAATCCGCGTTTCCTCCGCTTCTTTCCTGTATGCCGCGCTGCCTGATGACATAGGCTATCCGTGTCATAGGAGGCGATAATTTTGACGCAGCAAGGCAAAAAGACCACTTGGCGTTCACTCATCGCGCTCGAAGCCGCCACGCTTGGCGCAGGGGCGCTCATCGGCTATCTCACCCGCGACAGCATGGACTTCTTCCACGCGCTGAACAAACCCGGCTTTGCGCCGCCGGGCTGGCTCTTTCCCATCGTTTGGAGCATCCTCTATGCGCTGATGGCGTACTGCATGTGGCTCGTCCTGCGCGCGCAGGGGCGTGACCGTTTTCTGCTGCTGGGGCTGTATATCGCCCAGTTAGCCGTCAACCTGATGTGGCCCGTGCTGTTCTTTATCCTGAAAGCGCTTGGGCTTTCCTTCTTTTGGCTGATTCTGCTGCTCTGCCTGATTTTCATCATGGCGGTGCAGTTCGGGCAGCAGAAGCCCCTTGCCGGATGGCTGCTCGTGCCGTACCTGCTGTGGGTGACGTTCGCGGGCGTGCTGAATTTCGCCGTCGCCCGCATGAACCCCTGATGCACGCTCCATGGCGTAAATCTTCCGCAGCGGCGCGGTCAGTGTGCCGTTCGGCTCGTAAATCATCAGCGGCGGTTCAGGGTGCAGCATCGGGCGCGCATCCTTGAGCGCCTCAATCATCACCAGATTCGCCGCCTTCTGCGCCGAGGGGTAAATCAGCTGAAACCGCTTCGGCGCAAGCCCGGCTTTCTCCATGTCCTTCATCACTTCCAGCATCCGCGCTGCCGGGTAGATGACCGCCATCCGCCCCTTGCCGCGCAGCAGATGATACGCCATCTTGAACCACGCCGTCAGCCCGCTTTTCTGCTGATGGCGCGCCAAGGACAGCGTCTGCGCCGGATTCGGCAGTGTCGTGCCATGATGCCCATACGGCGGATTGCACACGATGACGTCGATGCTTCCGGGCGCAAGCACCTCGTCGGCACTCTCCACCGGCAGAGCGTGGATGCGGATGATATGTTCCAGCCCGTTGAGCTGCACGCTCCGCCGCGCCATATCCGCCATATCCGGCTGAATTTCAAACGCATCGACGCTTTTCGCGCGCCCCATGCCTGCCAGCAGCAGCGGCAGGATACCCGTCCCCGTGCCAAAATCAGCACAGCGGTCGCGGCTTTCCGCCCGCACGAAGCTCGACAGCAGTACGGCATCCATGCCGAAGCGGAAACCCTGCTCCTTTTGCAGGATGCGCAGCCCCGCCTGCTGCAATTCGTCCACCCGTTCGCCGGGCAGGATGGTCAGTTTTCCGGCGCAATCAGCGTCAATCGGCTTGTCAGACAATAGCCTTCCTCCCCTTCTTCTGTCCGCACACGACACCAGATTTCGCCCTTTTCCAGCACGGTCAGCACCAAATCCGCTTCGACTTTCGCCGTTTCAGGCGCATCGGCGCTGCACCACTGGTAGAGCGTTTCTGCTTGGCGGATGCTCGCTGTCCACCCAGTCACTTTTTCCAGCGTCACATCCAGAATCGGCGTATCACTGATGACGGCCGCACCGGGCGCGCTGTCGCTCAAATACTGCGACGCGCAGTAGCCCTCTTTGCCGCCGTATCGGATGTAACTCCAGCCGTTTTCCTGCGAAATGACTGTCACCAGTGCGCCGCGCGGAAGCCACTGCACAATCGATGCGCCCGCATTGGGCGACTGCCGCATCGCCAGCGAATCCGACTTTGTGCTGACGTATTTCTGCCCCAGCGGCGCGTCCGGCTGCTCGCAGGAGAGCGCATCCGCCGTGAAATAGCCCGTCATCTGCCCGACCGAGGCATAGCACCAATTGCCGTCCTGTGCAAGCACCGTCACCTGCGTTCCTCGCGGGATTGTCGCCAGCACTGCCGCATCCGCAGCCATCGTCTGACGAAGCGGCGTATTGTCCGCGCTCACCCACGCAACGTAGCTGCCAGCTGACACGTCATCCTCCACCTTCGCGGGCGGTTCGGACGCAGCTGGGACAGGCGTTGGCGCTTCGCCTGGTTCGGGGGATGCCGTCAGTTCGGGCGTTGCGCCCGGTGTGGGCGTCGCCGTCGGCACATCAAAGCGCAGGTACTGCGTCATGACGTACCCGGTCAGGCTGCCCCAGCGAACGGCACACCACGTTTCGCCGTATGCCGTGACGACAATGCTCGTTCCCTTCGGGATTTCCGCCAGCACGGGGTATTCCGTGCCCGCGCCCTGCCGGAGGTTGAGCGTCGAGGCGGTGGAATTGACAATCGCGGTCTGTTCGCCGCTTGTCGTCGGCACAGGCGTCAATTCGATGCCGACGGCGCTGAAATCAAGGCTGCTTGCCAGCACATAGCCGTCAATGCCACCTGCCGTCACGCGGCACCAGCTGCCGTCGCTGCTCTGCACGGCAATTTGAACACCCTGCGGCAGGGTCATCAGCACCACCGCAGCAGTGGACGGGGTCGCCCGAAGCGCTGTCGCCGTCCTGACCATCGCAGAACGCCCGGTCTGGCTCGTTTTGCCCGGATAAGTATCGCTGAACGTGAGATACTCCGCCGCGCAGTAGCCTGTTTTCGCGCCATACTGTATGCTCGCCCAGCCGTTCTCCACCGCGAACACGCACAGCACCGCGCCGCCGGGGATGGTGGACTGCACCGCCGCATCGTAGCTGCCGGACGCACGCAGATTCAGTGAATTCGTGCCTGTCACGGTCGCCCAGCGGGTGATGGGTGTCGGGTTTTCGTCGCTCTGCGTCGGCGGCGTGCCGGTGAACGTCAGGTTTTCCGTGCGGACGTAGCCGACAATCCGCCCGAAGCGAATGAGCGTCCAATTATCGCCCTTTGCCAGCACAGTCACGGCTGTTCCGGCGGGCAGCGTCGTCAGCAGTGTGCCGTTGTCCGAGGCGGTCAGGCGCACGTTCAGCACGTCCTCCACATTCACCAGCGTCACCATGGCCTGATTAGGCGCGGCAGGCGAAATCGTCGCGGGGGCTTCAGTCGCCGTCACGGGCGCGTCGCCCACGGGCGGCAGAATCGTGTGCGTGAAGGTGTACTGCATTCGCACGCAGTTCTCGTAGTAGAATCCGAGAATCTGGTCGTAGGTATAGCCCAGGTTCGCCATCTGCTGCGCCCCACGCTGGCTCATGCCGATGCCGTGTCCGTAGCGCCTGACGGTCAGCACAAACGTCTCCCCATCTGCCTTGACCGACCAGAGTTCGTTTTTCGTCGTGTTAATGGACAGATTGAGGGCGCTTTCCAGCTCGCTGAAAATGTCGAACGTCAGCGTCAGGCGGCGCGTTTCGCCATCCACAAGCGCCGTCACGTCAAAATCCAGCTTCGTATATAAGCGGCTGGGTGCGGCATACTTCGGCGTGTGCGGCGTAACGGCCTCGATGCGCAGAATCGTCGCATTCGGCGCTTTCGCCTGCAATAGGCGCGTCAGGGTCTGATTCTGGCTCGCGTGGGAAAATGCAGCGTAAATCGTCATCTTGCGTGTGCTGCTGTACGGGTTCATGCGGTCGAACGGGTCGTCCTTAACCGTCAGGTAATTCACGCCGGATGAGCCCCACGCGTTGCGGGCGGATTCGGTCTGTCCGCCGTTGGACGCGGTGTAGTACGTCCCGGTCAGCTTGCCGTCGTTCATGGCGACAATGCCGCGCGTTGCGTCCACCGCCTCCGCCGCCCGGTCGCGCTCCGCTGGACTGCCGTTGTACACTTGGTCGGCGGTCGTGTCCACAACATCGTAGACCTTCGATGCGTTCGCATTCATTGCGCGCAGGGTGTACGTCCGCGCCGCGACTGCCTGTGCTTTCAATGCTTCCAGCGCCGATGATGACCCCATTTCATACGGCACGACGCCATAGAGGTACGATTCGATGTACACATTCGCCACGACATAGAGCCGATACGCCCCGCTTTCCAGCTTCGACACAAGGTGCAGGTCACCGGGGTAGACATTCTGCGGTCTTCTTGCCTGTGCAATGCGGAATCCGCCGTCCGTCTGCCGCCGCCTGAGCGCCATCTCCCGCCCCATGCTGACCGTCTCGCTGCCCCGCGTCAGGCGGATTTCGCCCGTCGCGCTGCTGTGGCTGATGCTGATCTGCTCGCCGCCAGACAGCGCCATCGTCTGCCCGCCGCTGACCGCCATTGCGCCGACTGCCGTCACCGTGAGCGACGCGGGATTGCTGCCAATGGACAGCAGGCGCACACGCACCATGCCGTTGCGTGTGGCAGCGCTCCGCTCCAGCGGCGCGGAGTGCACGGCAACATCCGCTGTATCCTCGGCGAGCGCAGCGGGTAAGCCGGACGTTCCGGGTACAGTCGACAAAATCAGGAAAAGCATCAGAAGCAGGCACAGCGCCCGCTGGTATCGGAATTGCACGGGAAAATCCTCCTTGTGGTGGTACTTCTCCTCCATTGTAGCAGAAAGCGCCCGGCGTGTCATGCAGATTGTAACAAACCGCGCTGGAAATTTCCGTCACGCACAAAAAGGCAGGCGCTCCGACCTGTTGGGTTCAGGTCAGAACGCCTGTCGGATGATGCGGATTATTCCTGCGTTTCCGCTTTCTTCGCGCGCGGCTTGCGGGCGGGCTTTTCTGCCTTTGCCGCTTCCTTCGCCGCCTTGTCCGCCTCGATTTCCGCCTTCGTGCGGCGCTTGCGGGCAGGCTTCGCGGGGGCTTCCGCGGTCACTTCCGCCGCAGCGGCTTTTGCCGCCTTGTCAGCTTCAATTTCCGCCTTTGTGCGGCGCTTGCGGGCAGACTTTGCAGGCGCTTCGGCGGCTTTTGCGGCTTCCTTGGCTGCCTTCTCCGCTTCCTTCGCCGCCTTGTCGGCCGCGATCTGCTCCTTCGTGCGGCGGACGCGCTTGGGCTTCACGGGTTCTTCCTTCTCATACGGATACGGGACGACCACTGGGTTCGCCTCCGCGTCGTCGTCAGAAGATGCCTTCTCCTGATTCGATGCGGAGTCATGGTCGAAACGCCCGCTCACCAAGCCTTCGTACAGTTCCATATATTTCTTAGAGGAGTTCGTCCAGCTGTAATCGCCAGTCATACCGCGCTGCTGGAGCGTGTGCCACACGTCCTTGTGGTTCTCGTAGTAGTCGATGGCACGGTTGATGACATTGAGCATGTCATTGGCGTTGTAGTTGAAGAACGTGAAGCCATTGCCGTCGCCGGTGTACTCGTTGTAGGACAACACCGTGTCGCGCAGACCGCCCGTCTCGCGGACAATCGGCACTGTGCCGTAGCGCAGGGCAATCAGCTGGCTCAAGCCGCACGGCTCGAACTGGCTGGGCATAAGGAACATGTCGCAGCCCGCGTAGATTTGATGCGCCAGCGCGTGATCCATCGCAAACCGCGCCGCGACCTTGCCCTTGAACTCGCCCTCTGCCCACGAGAACAGGTTGACATAGCGGCTTTCGCCCATGCCCAGCACAACCAGCTGCACGTTCTCGCTCATCAGGTCGCCGATGATGTAGTCCACAAGATCAAGCCCCTTCTGGCTGCTCAGGCGGCCCACCATGCCGATAATCGGCACATTCGGGTCAACAGTCAGACCGAGCTTCTCCTGCAATTCTGCCTTGCACTTTGCCTTGCCGGACAGGTCATCCGCGGTATATTCCGCCGGAATGCGCGCGTCCGTCGCGGGATTGTAGTCCGCCATGTCGATGCCATTGAGCACGCCGAACACTTCATGCTTGCGCGCGCGGAGCAGACCATCCAGCCGCTCGCCATAGTATGCCGTCTGAATTTCCTCGGCATAGGACGGGCTGACGGTGGTGATGATGTCGGAATACACCAGCGCAGCCTTCATGAAGTTCGCGCAGCCGTAGCATTCCAGCTTGTCGTCCGTCCACAGGCTGTCGCCCAGACCCAGCACATCCTGCACTTCGCGGATGCCGAACACGCCCTGATACTGCAGGTTGTGGATGGTGAACATGGTCTTGATGTTCGCGAAGAACGGCAGGTGGGCATACTGAATTTTCAGCAGTGCGGGCACCATGCCGGACTGCCAGTCATGCGCATGAATCACGTCGGGCTGGAAGTCCAGCAGCGGCAGGGCGTTCAGCGCCGCGCGGCAGAAGAAGCCGAAGCGTTCGTACTCGTCGCCGCCCATGCCGTAGATATACGGACGGCCGAAATAGAACTTGTTGTCCACAAAGTAGAACTTCACGCCGTCCTTTTCCAGCAGTTCAATGCCGCAGTACTGACGGCGCCAGCCCAGCGCGACCTCAAAGTCGGTCACATGGGTCATCTGGTCAACATACTGCTTCGGCACCGCCGCATACAGGGGCAGCATCACGCGCACGTCGTGACCCTGCTTCGCCAGAACGGGCGCCAGCGCGCCGACAACATCCGCCAGACCGCCAGTCTTGATAAACGGGACGCACTCGCTCGCCGTAAAGAGAATCTTCATCGTTTCTATCCTCCATCAGAAATATTTCCTGCCGGGGGCAAGGGAAAAAATTACGGGAAATAACAAACCGCACCAATAGTATAGCACATATTGGCGCGGTTTGCAAATCCGAACCGCGTCAGTGATTCAGGCGATTCGTTTGTTAGATGACAACATTCTTCGCGATAACAATCGGGTATGCCGCCGGGCCGATGAGCCGCGCGCTGCGCTTGATGACCGTTTGCTTGTCCAGAATGCAGTTTTCGATGGAAGCGTCGTTGTGCACCTGACCATCCTGCATGATGATGCAGTTCTTCACATGCGCACCGGGGGCAATGCGCACGCCGCGCGCCAGCACAGAGTTTTCCACCGTGCCTTCGATGATGCAGCCATCCGCCACCAGCGAGTTGACGACGGTCACATTGTCGCCATAGCGGGCGGGCATCTCGTCGCGAACCTTGGTGTACACAGGCAGCTCCGCCGTGAACAGACGATGGCGAATCTGGGTATCCAGCATATCCATATTGAACTTGAAGTAGCTCTGCACGGAGTCCATGCGCCAGCACAGGCCAGTGTACGCCCACGCATTCACGCGCGCCGTGCCTTCCGTCACCAGACGGAGCAGCACATCACGGTTGAAGTCATGATAGCCGTGCGCCACGCCCTTGTCCACCAGCGTGCGCAGCAGCTCACGCTTCATCACGACGACCTCCATGCTCGTCAGCGGCAGGTTCGGATGCGTCGGATCAACTTCCATGTCCGTCACCGTGCCGCTTTCGTCCACCGCCAGATAGCAGCCCAGTTCATCGCGCTGCATGTTCGGATCAGCGGTGTACATGATGGTGATGTCCGCGCCGCTGTTCTGATGATACGCCACAAACTCCGCGATATTCGCGTTGTAGATGATGGTGGAGTTGCTCAGCACCAGATATTCCTGCTTGGAGCGGGAGAGATAGTTGGTGTTGGAGCGCAGCGCATCCAGCATACCAGAGTACACGCCAACATTTTCGCGCGTCAGGAACGGCGGCAGCACCTTGAGACCGTCATTCTTCCCGTGCAGATCCCACTCCTTGCCGGAGCCGATGTGATCCATCAGGGAGTGATAATTCTTCTGCATGATAACGCCGACGTTCTTGATGCCGCCGTTGACCATCGAGGACAGCAGGAAGTCAATGACGCGGTAGCGGCCGCCCACAGGCAGCGCCGCGATGGCGCGGGTCAGGGTCAGCTCGCGCAGATTGGCGTCATTTTCGCCGGTGTAGATAACACCCATTACGTTTTTCATTTTCTTACATCCTTTCCGCTGCTGTGATTATCAGAATTTGGTGTTTTCGTCCACCTGCTGACCCGCGGTCACGCTGACACCGGCGGGAAGGGTGACGCCCTGACCGACGACGGCGATATTGCCCGTCTCTTCGCCGACCATGCAGCCCGCACCGATCACGGCATTCTCCGCCACAATCGCCCGACGGACAACCGCGCCGCGCTTGATGACCGCGTAGGGCATGATGACCGAGTCAATGACGCTTGCGCCCTCTTCAATGGTCACGCCTGCGAAAATCACGGAGTGCTGCACAGAGCCGTAGACTTCCGAGCCTTCCGTAACCAGCGAATCGCTCACGACAGCGCCCTTGGCGATGTAGTGCGGCGCAAGGCCCGGATTCTTGGCATAGATGCGCCACTTCTTGTCATGCAGGTCAATCGGCATGGGCACGCTGAGCAAGTCCATGTTCGCTTCCCACAGGGACTCAATCGTGCCGACGTCCTTCCAGTAGCCCTCGAAGTTGTATGCCACCATGACCTGCTTGTCGTTCAGCATCGCGGGGATGATGTTTTTGCCGAAGTCGTTGGCGGATGTCTTGTCTGCCTCGTCCGCGGTCAGGTACGCGCGGAGCTTCGCCCACGAGAAGATGTAAATGCCCATGGACGCCTTGTTGGACTTGGGCTGCTTGGGCTTTTCTTCAAATTCAACAATGTTGTCGTCCGCGTCCGTATTCATGATGCCGAAGCGGCTCGCTTCTTCCCACGGCACAGGGCGCACAGCAATCGTCGCATCCGCGCCTTTGCGGATGTGGTACTGCAGCATGGCATTGTAGTCCATCTTATAAATATGGTCGCCGGAGAGAATCAGGACGTAATCCGGGTCATACTGCTCGATAAACGCCATATTCTGATAGATGGCGTTTGCCGTGCCGCGATACCAGTCGCCCGTCTTGCCCGTCTGATAGGGCGGCAGGACGAACACACCGCCGGTGGACAAGTCCAAATCCCACGGTGCGCCGGAGCCGATATAGGAATTCAGTTCCAGCGGCATATACTGCGTCAGCACGCCCACGGTGTCAATGCCGCTGTTGGTGCAGTTGGACAGCGGGAAGTCAATGATGCGGTACTTGCCGCCGTAGGGAACAGCCGGTTTTGCCACCTTCTTAGTCAGGACACCCAGACGGCTGCCCTGTCCGCCTGCCAGCAGCATGGCAACACAGGTCTTCTTTTTCATGATGAGAACACGCTCCTTCATCCTTGTTTCTTGCGAAGCGCACCGACCGTGCAGGATTCGCGCCGCCCTCGGTGCATCAGGTGGCACGGTGATGTATGTGAAACAGCGCTTTCGCTCCTCCCCTGATTGCGGCGAGCGCCGATTCAGCCGATGGAAATGGAATTGGCTTTGCCGGCGGACTTTTCCGGCAGCGGCTGCGGTTTCTTTGCCGTTTTGGATGCTTTCTTTGGCGGCACATCCGCGATTTCCGGCACGACGCGCGCTTTCTTCGCCTTCTCCGGCAGCGGGTCGCGCTGGTAGGTGAAGTACACCGTCGCGAGCGGCGGCACGCAGATATCGCAGCTGTATTGGAAGTCCTGCAGCTGCTCTTCTTCCGTGCGAATCGCCCAGTTGTTGTACTGATTCGAGCCGCCGTATTCCTTGCGGTCGGTGTTGAAGCACTCCGTCAGCGTACCCATCTGCGGCAGCCCAATGCGGTACTGCGGATGGAATACAGGCGTGAAGTTCGTCACGCACAGGAGCGAGTTGCCCCGCTTATCCGTGCGCAGGAACGCAACGATGGAGTTATCGCTGTCGTTCGCCTGAATCCACTGGAAGCCGTCCCAGCTGTCATCAATCTGGTAGAGCGCGGGCGTCGTGCGGTAGATTTCGTTCAGGCGCTTGCAGCACTGCTGCACCTGCGGATGATTTTCGTACAGCAGCAGGAACCAGTCCAGCTGGTCGTCGTACTTCCACTCGATGAAGTGCCCAAACTCGCCGCCCATGAACAGCAGTTTCTTGCCCGGATGCGCCATCGTGTAGCCGTACAGCGCGCGAAGTCCTGCGAACTTCTTCCACAGGTCACCCGGCTGCTTATCCAGCATCGAGTGCTTGCCGTGCACCACTTCGTCGTGGCTGAACGGCAGGATGTAATTCTCTGAAAAGGCGTACATCAGCGAGAACGTCAGCTTGTCATGGTGATACTTGCGGTAGACCGGGTCGAGCTTGATGTAGGAGAGCATATCATTCATCCAGCCCATGTTCCACTTGAACCCGAAGCCCAGCCCGCCCAGATAAATCGGGCGCGTGACCATCGGATAGGCGCTGGATTCCTCCGCCACCATCATCACACCGGGGAAATCACGGTAGACGGTTTCGTTCATCCGCCGCAGGAAGGCAATCGCATCAAGATTCTCGTGTCCGCCGTACTTGTTGGGCAGCCATTGCCCCGGCTCACGGCAGAAGTCGTACATCAGCATGGACGTGACCGCATCCACGCGCAGCCCGTCGGCATGATACCACTCCAGCCAGAAGCAGGCGTTGGAGAGCATGAACGAGTTGACCTCGCCGCGCGCATAGTCGAACATGTGCGTCCCCCACTGCGGCATATCGCCGCGTCGGGGATCGGGATGCTCATAGCAGGGCGTACCGTCGAAACGGCGCAGACCCATCGCGTCGCGCGGGAAATGCGCGGGAACCCAGTCCAGCAGTACGCCGATGCCCGCCTGATGCAGCGCGTCGATGAGCGCCATCAGCTCCTTCGGTTCGCCGAAGCGCGCCGTCGCCGCATAGTAGCCGGACACCTGATAGCCCCACGACATATCCAGCGGATGCTCCATCACCGGCATGAACTCCACATGCGTGTAGCCCATTTCTTTGAGGTACGGCACGAGCTGTTCGGCAATCTCCGTATACGTCATGAACGTGCCGTCCTTGTGCCGCCGCCACGAGCCGAGGTGCATCTCGTAGATGTTCACCGGACTGTGGTACGGGTCGTAGGACTTGCGCGCCTCCATCCAGTCCGCGTCGCCCCAGCGGTAGCCGCTCAGGTCATAGATGCGGCTGGCGGTGTCGGGGCGCATCTGCATGGCGAACCCATAGGGGTCAGCCTTGTCCTGCCACGTCCCGTCCTGCGCCTGAATGCAGTATTTGTAGGTTGTCAGTTTCTTTGCCGCGTCGGGATAATCATAGCGTTTCGGGTCGCTCTTCACGTCGAAGGTTTCCGCGGGCAGCCGCACTTCCCATGTACCGTCGTAGACCTTCTGCATGGGCGTTTTTTCCTTGTCCCACTGGTTGAATTCGCCAATGAGAGAAACCGCCCGCGCGTTCGGCGCCCAGACAGCGAAATGCCACATTTCCTGTCCGTCCTGCGTCACCGGGTGCGCGCCGAGCATCTCATAGGCTCTGCGGTTCGTTCCCTGATGGAACTGATCCCGCACCGCGGCGGTCGGGCCGTTGTAGCGCATAGTTACACCTGCCTTTGCTTGCGTTGCGTTCCTCCGCCTGCAATCACGGAGAGCCGCGTTTGCTTTCTTCACTCTTTTCACTTACTATTGAATCACTTTTATGCATTTTCGTCAAGTCATATTCAGCATTTTCTCCTGCATTTTTTGCGATTTTCGGAAAGTGCGTTCATTTTGACCGTAGACGATGCGGTAAGTATTTCGCCATTGCCGACATAAATTCCTGCTCATGCACGAAATTTTCCGCGCATAAACTGGTTTTGCGCCGTTGGAGCGAAAACTGTTTCCCCCGTGCGGCGATTTGTGCAATCCGAACATTTCCCGAAATTTCTGCGAAAAGGTTGTGTGTCCATGAAACAAAAACAGCTGTTGTCGTTTCTTGTGTGTATCCTGATGCTTTCTTCCTGTGCCGCGCCGACCGATTCCGCGCATGACAGCGGCTTAACGCTTCGGGTCTACTTCGCCGATGCGGAGGAAATCCGCCTGCTGCCGCTGGAAGACTACGTTTTCGGCGCATTGGCGGCGGAGATGCCCGCGAATTACGCGCCGGAAGCGCTCAAATGCCAAGCAGTTGCCGCCCGTACGCGTGCCGTCGCACAGAGCCGCGCGTTCGGCGGAAACGGGTGCGTCCGCCACCCGGACTGCGATATCTGCACGGACAGCGCGTGCTGTCAGGCGTACCAGACGGATGCGCAGCTGCAAGCCCGCTGGGGCAGCGAGTACGCCGTCCTCCGCGCGCGCATTGACCGCGCCGTCCGCGCAACAGACGGCTTGCTGCTCACCAGCGGCGGCTTGCCCATCGAGGTGCTGTACCACGCCTGTTCCGGCGGAAAAACTGAAGATGCCGCCGCCGTGTTCGCGTCCGCCAAGCCGTATCTGGTCAGCGTAGACAGTCCCGGCGAAGAGGGGTACGCCGGATTCCGCGCCGACACATCCTTCTCCTGCGAGGAGGCGGCAGTTTTGCTCCTGCGAGCCTTCCCCGGCTGCGGCGTGACGTCGGACACGCTGTCCAGCGCGATTCGTCTGCAATCCACGACTGCTTCCGGGCGCGTCGCGACGCTGCTGGTCGGCAGTCAAACTGTCCGCGGCGCTGATTTCCGCAAAGCGCTCTCCTTGCGAAGCACCTACTTCACATGGGAGGCGGATGGCGACCGCATCGTTTTCCACACCGTCGGATACGGGCACGGCGTCGGCTTATCGCAGGCAGGCGCGCAGGCGATGGCGGCGAACGGCGCGGATTTCGCGGAGATTTTGGCGCACTACTACCCCGGCACGCAGCTGACGCGGATGGATAAAACAGGTTTTTCCGGCTCATAATAGGAGAAAACGCCCCATGCGGCATGGTTGAGGTGATTTTCTCATGGCTGACCGTCACTTTCGTTCTCTTTTCCGCGCGCTGCACCTGCGCCGGGAGCAGTGGACATTTCTGCTGATGGCGCTGCTGTGCGTCTCGGTGATTGTCGGCACGGCGCTGTGGACGCGGCAGGCGGAATTCGCACGCGTCACGCCGACCCCGCCCATCTCCGGCGACATATCCGCTGCGCAGCTGCTCCAGCAGTCGCTTGACAGTGCGCAGACCGCCACGCCCGCGCCGACGACCGCCCCTACTATCCGCAGCGTTACCACGCCGCTCGAAAGCATGACGCTGCTGCGTCCCTTCGACAACACGCGGATGCGGCAAAGCAGCGCCACGGGGTTGTGGGCGCTGCACGATGCGGCGGATTACGCTGGTGTGGAGGGTGCGAAAGTCAGCGCCATGGCGGACGGCACCGTCATCAATTGCGCGGACAGCGGCGTTTTCGGCGCGTACGCGGAAATCGACCACGGCGGCGTCATCGTGCGCTATGCGAACCTGTCGATGCTCTACGCGATTCGCGCGGGCGATCCGGTTCGCGCTGGGCAGACGATTGGCTTCATCGGGCGCACGATGCCGGAAGAATGTGACCTGCCAGCGCACCTGCACCTGCGGATTGTCGTCGGCGATACAGCGGTTGACCCCGAAAAAGTGCTGCAAAACGGCGTTTTTCCTGACCCGTAAAAAAAGACGCACATGGGTGTTGCATTTTCATCGAAATCGGCGTATAATACAGCAGGTTGAACTTGTATTATAACGTCTTATTCGACTTGGAAGGAGCGATTCCCCATGTGCGGCATCGTTGGCTATATTGGCGCGCAGCAGGCGCAAGACATTTTATTGGACGGACTTTCCCGATTGGAGTACCGCGGCTATGACAGCGCGGGCATTGCGGTCATGGACGGCGGCATCATCCGGCTGAGCAAGGCGAAGGGACGGCTGGCGAACCTTGCCGCGCGGGTGGCATCGAATCCCCTGCCCGGCACCATCGGCATCGGTCACACGCGCTGGGCAACCCACGGCGAACCAAACGACATCAACGCCCATCCGCACACGGACATGAAGGGGCATATCGCCGTCGTCCACAACGGCATCATCGAGAACTACGAGGAGCTACGCGCTCAGCTGAAGGCGAAGGGCTGCGTGTTCGTATCCGAAACGGACACGGAGGTAATCGCCCATCTGCTGCATACGCTTTACGACGGCGACATGCTCTCGACCATTCTGCGCGCGCAGACGATGCTCGAAGGCAGCTACGCATTGTGCGTTCTGAACGCTGAAGCGCCGGATACGCTCTACTGCACGCGCAAGGATTCTCCGCTCGTCGTCGGGCTGTCCGACGGCGCACAGTACGTCGGCAGCGACATTCCAGCGCTGATTCGCCACACGCGGACGGTGGAGCTGCTCGATGAACGTGAAGTCGCCGTGCTGACCCGGAGCGGTGTGCGCGTGTACGACCATTTCGGCAACGAGCGCGCGCTCAAGCCCATTCACGTTGATTGGGACGTGGAAGCGGCGGAAAAAGGCGGCTATGCGCACTTCATGCTCAAGGAGATTCACGAAGAACCCGCCGCGCTGAAAAAGACGTTTTCCGCCCATGTGGACGCGGAAAAAATGGCGATTCGCCCCGGCGCGTTCCCGATTTCGGCGGAAGAAGCGAATTCCCTGCGCACGCTGACGATTGTCGCCTGCGGCACAGCGTACCATGCGGGTGTTGTCGGCAAGTATGTAATCGAGAAGCTGGCGCGGCTGCCCGTGGTGGTGGATGTAGCATCCGAGTTCCGCTATCGCAACCCGATTCTGGGCGCGGGCGACTGCTTCCTTGCCATTTCGCAGAGCGGCGAAACGGCGGACACGCTGGCCGCCATGCGCGAGGCGGAGCGGCTGGGCGCGAAAGTGATGGCGCTGACAAACGTCGTCGGCTCGTCGATTGCCCGCACCGCTGGAGATTGCGTCATGTACACCTACGCGGGGCCGGAAATCGCCGTCGCGAGCACGAAGGCGTACATCACGCAAGTGGAAATGATGGTGCTGCTGGCGATTGACCTCGGCGTGAAGCGCGGACATCTAACGGAGAGCGTAGCATCGGAGCTTCTGCGGCAGATGGCGGACATTCCCACGCTGGCGGAGCAGGTGATGGCGCTCGAACCCGCGGTGCAGCGCTTCTCCAGCCTGTACCACGACCGGCAGCATGTATTCTACATCGGGCGCGGGCTGGACAACGCGCTGGCAATGGAAGCGTCGCTGAAGCTGAAGGAAGTCAGCTACATCATGTCCGAAGCGTATGCGGCGGGCGAACTGAAGCACGGCACAATCGCGCTGATTGAACAGGGCACGCTGGTCTGCGCGCTGCTGACGCAGGAGCATCTGGCAGATAAAACGCTCTCGAACGTGCGCGAAGTAAAGAGCCGCGGCGCGAAAGTCCTCATTGTCTGCCCGGAAACCCTGCGCGACCGCGCCGCGAAGGATGCGGACGAACTCTGGGTCATCCCGGACGCTGCTTCGGACTTGCTGCCGCTGCTGGCAATTATCCCCGTGCAGCTGTTCGCCTACTACATGGCGGTCAGCCGCGGCTGCGACGTTGACAAGCCGCGCAATCTGGCGAAATCGGTGACGGTGGAGTGACGCAAGGGCGCTGCCCTTGACCCGCCAAAGGGCTGTCTCTTATACACATCTGA
>ENA-OUUV01001032-OUUV01001032.1-human-gut-metagenome-genome-assembly--contig:-NODE-1032-length-15202-cov-2.741071_pt1 | contig 15202 bp, 9 predicted proteins | sample MGYA00237952_ERZ548838 | MGnify/ENA primary metagenome ERZ548838 (study PRJEB26490, sample SAMN05194705) | human gut metagenome | biome: terrestrial biome; feature: human-associated habitat; material... | reverse complement strand
GCTTTCGCGCATGGTGTGATACATCTCCTTGAACCGGGACATGGGGATAGTGAAGCTCAATAAGTCCGCTTCGAAGTATGGGCGGACGGAGGGGTCGAAGAATCCCAGGAAAGTACGTTTCCCTTGTTTCCGGTTTTCAATGATGGTTTGGGTAATGACGGAGCAACAGCCGGAGCCGAATGGGGCTGCCACGGCATCCGATGCATTGTTGTCGAAGAAGGTCCATGTCGCCAGTCCGGATAGAATGTCGGGAGTTGGCAGGAACAGCAGTCCTTCCACTTCATCAAAGGAAGGTATCTTGTCTATGCGGGCAAAATGCAGATAGGCTTTGTCAGTTCTGGAAATCTGTAGCTCATTGACAAAATCTACCACCATTTCGGGAGTCTTCTTGTATTTCTCTTTCAAGGAGACAAACCCCGGGACGCGCTCGGGCATTTCAGTAAATCCGGTATAGAACTTGCCTCCTCCGCAGGTAATTGTTTCGTTGCTGAGACTGACGATTTTGCCGTCTCTGACTTGTTTCATGCATTTGAAGAGACAACCGGTTACTTTCTCTGTAGATGCCCCCATTCGGTCTGAATACCAAAAGGCGATGGGGAGTTCGGCGTGTTGGCCGAAAGCTTCCTGATAATTGGCTATAAATGTGTGTATATCCATGATGCTCGGATGATATTTATGATATGGTCTTTCTTTGGATTTTCCGTAAAGGTAATTCAATATTTTGATTCTTTTGCTTGCAGTATGCCTTTTTATCACTCTGCTTTCGAGCTTTTAATGATAGTAGAATAGGTTTTTATGGTATTTTAATTACTTTTGCATGAGGATTCTCAAAAAGTATTGCCTTTAACTAATCGGAAAGCCGGATGAAAAATATAATCATATTCTTGTGTCTTTGTACCATCTGTATGTGCCGCCTTCATGCTGCAGACAGCAGCCGGGCGGATTCTTTGCTGCTGAAACTGGACCAGGCGATACAGGAGCGTCCCATATACATGGAGCAGAAAGAGCTGAAACTGGTGGAACTGAAAAGACTGTTGCATCGGCAGATACCGGATGAAGAACGTTTTGCCATTCTTGGCACATTGCTGGATGAGTACCGTTCGTTCAATACGGATTCTGCATTGCACATGGCCGAGGAAAGGGAACAGATAGCCATACGTCTTGGAAACCGGGAATACATAGACAATGCCCGCATGAATAAAGCAGATGTTTTGGGAATGACCGGTATGTATAAGGAAGTTATGGATTTGATGCGGAATATCCATATAGACCGGTTACCGGTGGATATCCATCCATATTATTACCATATCTACCGTACGGTCTATGGCCTTATGGCCGATTATGCCGTGACGGCATATGAAAAGAAGCTTTATACGGAGCTTACGGACAAATATCGTGATTCGTTGCTGTTGGTCAATAAAGATAATCTTCTGATACATACCTTGATTCAGTCCGACCAGTATAATGTACGCAATGAATATGACAAGGCCATCCGTTTGCTGACGGATTATCTGGCGCTGCAGAAGGACTATGAACACGACGTTGCGATTTGTGCCTATACTTTATCAGAGTCTTACCGGCTGAAAGGGGACAAAGAGAAGGAAAAGGAATACCTGATTGTTTCTGCTATGGCGGATATGAAAACCGCTGTCCGTGAATATATCTCTTTACGCAAGCTCGCCGTACTGCTTTACCAGGAAGGAGACATCGAGCGTGCCTATTCTTATGTAAAGATATGTATGGAAGATGAAATGGGCACTGGTATCTATCAGCCTGCTTTCACTTTTTCTGTTGCTTGCCATATTTTATGTATACAAGCAGATGAAGAAAGTGGCTGCCGCCCGCAGGGAAGTGATTGACGCCAACAAACGGTTGAAGGAGCTGAATGATGAGCTTCACCTTTCCAATGCACAACTCAAGGAGGCCAACCACAGCATTGCCGAAAACTCCTATCTGAAGGAGGAGTATATCGGCCGTTATATGGACCAGTGCTCGGTCTATTTGGAAAAGATGGACAATTACCGCCGGTCGCTGGGAAAGATTGCCGCTACCGGAAATGTGGAGGAACTCTACAAGAACATCAAGTCTTCTAAATTCATAGAGGGGGAATTAAAGGAATTCTATACCAACTTTGATAATACCTTCCTGCAGCTGTTTCCTACTTTTGTAGAAGACTTCAATGCCCTGCTTGCCGATGATGAGCAAATATCCTTGAAAGCCGGCGAACGGATGAATACAGAGTTGCGCATCTTTGCATTGATACGTTTGGGTATTACTGACAGCGTGAAGATAGCCCAGTTCCTTCGGTATTCTGTTACCACCATTTATAACTATCGTACGAAGGTTCGCAACAAGGCTGCCGGTGACCGCGACTTGTTGGAACAGGAAGTGATGACAATTGGCAAGTCGAAGAACTGAGAATAGGGGTTTTGAAGCTTGGAAGTGTCTCTTTTACGCTTATATTTTCACTACTTTTTTAGTTGGGTAATAATTTTATATATTATTGGTATATAGTGGTTTAAGCCTTTTTGAATGATGTAAACCACTACTTTTTTACTCTTTCCTCCACTATTGGCTTCTCTTATCTGATACATTTGCATTGTTCCTTTAAATTCTTATATTATGCAAAAGTACAAAATGCCAATCAGCAGGCTACGGATGATGGTTTGTCTGATAGGAATGTTACTTCCGATGTGCATGTTCGCACAGCAAATTACAGTACAAGGTGTAGTGAAAGACCAGACCGGTGAAACGGTTATTGGCGCCAGTGTAATGGAAAAAGGAACCACAAATGGGACAATAACCGGTATTGACGGTGATTTCTCTTTGAACATGTCTCCGAACGGTACTCTTGTCGTTTCATTTGTAGGCTATAAGACTCAAGAGGTGCAGGTGAAGGGACAGAAACAGCTTCAGGTAGTTTTGTCTGAAGATGCCGAAATGCTGGATGAAGTGGTGGTGATAGGGTATGGCACCATGAAGAAAAGCGACCTTACAGGAGCAGTGTCCTCCATCGGTAACAAGGATATCAAGGATTCCCCCGTATCCAATTTGGGACAAGCCATCCAGGGAAAAATCTCAGGTGTGCAGATTGTAGATGCCGGTAAACCGGGAGACAATGTATCCATCAAGATTCGTGGTTTGGGTTCTATCAACAACTGCGACCCGCTGGTCGTGATTGACGGAGTGCCTACCGACTTGGGCTTGTCTTCCTTAAATATGGCCGATGTGGAACGTTTGGATGTATTGAAGGATGCTTCGGCCACAGCCATCTACGGTTCCCGGGGAGCTAATGGAGTTGTGATGATTACCACCAAACGCGGTACGGAAGGAAAAGGAAAACTTGCTGTATCTGCCAATTACTCTTTCCAGAATGCTACGAACGTACCTTCTTTATTGAACGCGGCGCAGTATGCCGAGTTGAGTAATGACATGATGGTGAACAGTGGACGCAATCCTAATCCGGAATGGGCCAATCCTTCTGAATTGGGTGCAGGTACCGACTGGATGGATGAATTGCTCCGTACGGGTGTGATGCAGAACTATACGGTAAGTTATTCCGGCGGTAACGAGAAATCCCATTATTATGTGTCCGGTGGTTTTCTGGATCAGTCCGGTATCGTGAAGAGTGTGAATTACCGTCGCTTCACATTCCAGTCCAACAGTGATGCGCAAGTCTTGAAATGGTTGAAGTTCTCCAATAACATTACGGTCAGTGCCGATACGAAGAAGTCGGGCAGCTATAATATAGGTGATGCGCTGAAAGCGCTCCCCATTTATCCGGTGAAGAATGAAGATGGCAGTTGGAGTGGCCCTGATGGTAACTCGGAATGGTATGGCAGCACGCGCAACCCCATTGGACCGACGGAACTGAACAAGAGTCAGACTGATGGATATAACTTCCTGGCCAACTTGACGGCAGAACTTACTTTTACCAAATGGCTTAAGTTTAAAAGTACTTTCGGCTACGATGCCAAATTCTGGTTCATAGACAACTTTACCCCCAAGTATAACTGGAAACCCACTCCCACAGAGGAGACTTCACGTTATAAGAGCGATAACAAGTCGTTCACTTATTTGTGGGACAACTATTTCCTATTCGACCATACTTTTGCAGAAAAACATCGTGTGGGATTGATGGCCGGTATGTCTGCCCAATGGAACACCAACGACTACCTGAATGCGCAGAAGAATGTGTTTATGTTCGACAATGTGCACGAAATGGATAATGGCGAGGAAATGTATGCCATCGGTGGAAACGAGACAGAGTGGGCATTGCTCTCTTACATGGCACGTGTCAACTACTCTTACGAAGACCGCTATTTGCTGACTGCAACCATTCGTCGTGACGGTTCCAGCCGTTTCGGTAAGAAACATCGCTGGGGTACTTTCCCTTCCGTATCTGTGGCATGGCGTGCCTCTCAGGAAAAGTGGTTTCCAAAAAACGACTATATCAATGACCTGAAAGTGCGTGCGGGATACGGTGTGACCGGTAGCCAGGCAAGTGTTGGAAACTACAGCTATCTGGCATCCTACAATACCAGCGAATATCCTTTCGGTATTTCAAACGGCAATCAGACAGCGCTGGTTTCTTCTACCCTTGCCAACCCATATATCCATTGGGAAGAAGTGGCACAAACCAACATCGGTTTTGACGCCTCACTGTTCAATTCACGCGTCATGTTCTCGTTCGATGCTTATCTGAAGGAGACGAGAGACATGTTGGTGAAGGCTTCTATCCCCATCACATCGGGATTTGAAGACACGACAACCACATACACCAATGCCGGAAAAGTACGTAATCAGGGTATTGAAATGAGCCTGCATACCATCAACCTGACCGGTGAACTGGGATGGGAAACGAATCTGACCGCCACTTACAACAAGAATAAAATCAAGGATTTGAACAGCGACGTTCCTTATTACATTAACCAAATCAATAACTCCTATGTAACGATGCTGGCAAAGGACTATCCCATTAATGTCTTCTACGGCTATGTTACGGACGGAATCTTCCAGAACCAGTCTGAAGTGAATACACATGCCGTGCAGCCGGGAGCTGAGCCGGGTGATATCCGTTTCAGGGATTTGAACAACGATGGTGTCATCAATGATAGTGACCGTACCGTCATCGGTAACCCGAACCCAAGTTGGCTGTTCTCCATGAACAATAGCCTTTCCTATAAGGGTTTCGAACTTTCTGTTTTCTTACAAGGTATAGCCGGAAATAAGATATACAATGCCAACAATATCGACAATACCGGTATGGCAGCTGCCTATAACCAGACTACCGACGTACTGAAGCGTTGGCAAGGAGAGGGGACCAGCAATTCGATGCCGCGTGCCGTGTTCGGCGACCCCAATCAGAATACACGCGTGTCAGACCGCTTTGTGGAGAATGGTTCTTATCTGCGTTTGAAGAATATCACACTCTCATACACTTTCCCGAAGCAGTGGTTACAGAAAGCCCAGATTGAGAATGCACGCCTTTCCCTATCTTGTGAGAATGTGGCTACCATCACCGGATATTCCGGTTTCGACCCTGAAGTGGGTATTAACGGAATAGACCAGAACCGTTACCCCATTTCCCGTACGTTCAGCTTAGGATTAAACTTTAACTTTTAATGATTGACTCGGATATGAAAAAGATAACAAATTTACTATATATGCTGGCAGTATTGCTGCTGGCTTCCTGCAACGACTTTCTGGACAAGTCTCCTAAAAATACGGTTGACCCGGAAACGACGGTGACCGATGATGTGGCCATTGCTCTGACCAATGCCTGCTATCGCACCCTTCAGTCTTCCAATATGTACAACCAGCGTATCTGGACACTGGATATTGTGGCGGGTAACAGTTTGGTGGGTGCCGGTGGCGGTACCGACGGCCTTGAAACGATACAAGCTTCTAACTTCATAACGCAGAGCGACAATGGCATGGCATTGTACATGTGGCGTTCTCCCTGGGTGGGGATAGGACAATGCAACATTGTGTTGAATAGTCTTCTGGAGGCTGAAGCCGTGTCAGAGAGAATCAAGAACCGCTGTCTGGGAGAGGCTTATTTTCTCCGTGCACATTATTACTATGTATTGGTACGTCTGTACGGTGGTGTTCCACTGCGTTTGGCTCCTTATAATCCGGGAGAACCGACAGACATTGCACGCGCTACAGTCGAAGAGACTTATGCCCAGATAATTTCCGATTGTAAGAATGCGGTTGACCTGCTTCCTGCCAAGTCTTCTTACGACGACGAGAACGTGGGACGTGCCTGCAAAGATGCAGCTTTAGCCATGTTGGCAGATATTTATCTGACGCTGGCTCCTAATCATACGGAATATTATCAGGAGGTGTCTGATTTGTGTGATGAGATAACAAATTTGGGGTATGACCTTTCTTCCTGCAAGTATGAGGATAATTTCGATGCATTGGTCAATAACGGGCCGGAATCTTTGTTCGAGGTCCAGTATTCGGGCAATACGGAATATGATTTTTGGGGAAACAATCCGCAGTCTTCCTGGCTTTCTACTTTCATGGGTCCCCGTAATTCGGACTTTGTTGCCGGCAGTTATGGCTGGAACCAGCCTACAAAAGAATTTGTGGGTCAATATGAGAGCGGTGACAAACGTAAGGATTTGACCGTGCTTTATGCCGGATGTCCAGATTTTGACGGTAAGGCTTACAAAAGCTCTTATTCCAATACGGGATACAATGTACGCAAGTTTCTGGTGTCGAAAACGGTTTCTCCGGAATACAATACCAATCCTGCCAACTTCGTGATTTATCGTTATGCGGACGTCCTGCTGAAGAAGGCCGAAGCTTTGAATGAAATGGGACGCCCTGACCAGGCTGCCGTACCTTTGAATATTGTACGTAAGCGTGCCGGACTGCCGGAGGTTTCGGGCTTGTCACAGGAAACCATGCGTGAAAAGATTATCCATGAGCGCCGCATGGAACTAGCTTTCGAAGGGCATCGCTGGTTCGACATGATTCGTGTCAACAATGGAGAGTATGCCATTAAATTCCTGCATTCCATTGGAAAGAGCAACGTGAACAAGAACCGCTTGCTGTTCCCTATTCCGCAGACGGAGATGGATGCTAATACCTTAATGGTGCAGAACCCGGGTTATTAATTAATTTAATCAGAAGAATATGAAGAAATATATTTCACACCTTGTATTTGCCTTACTGGGCTGTGCAGCCTTATCTGCTTGTGTAGATGATGATTACATGGAATTGGATAAAGGACAGAATGAACTTGTACTGACGGCCAGCAAGACGGAAGTTGTTTTGAATGAGCAGGCACATGCCGATGATGCCCTGGAGCTTTCCTGGACTACGGGAACCAATTATGGGACGGGTAATAAAATTTCCTATACGCTGGAATTGACCAAGACCGGCAGTGATTTTGCAGATTCTTATGTAGCTGTGGAGAATGCCGTACAAGAATACTCATGGAAAAAGAGCGTGGAGGAATTGAATGACATCCTGCGCAACCATTTTGGGGCAACTGCCGGGGAGAACATTTCGTTGGAAGCGCGCTTGACAGCTACTGTAACAGAACGGGACGAAAAACAGGTGTCTACCACTGCTTTCAGTGTTACTGCCTATGAACCGCTCACATCCACCCTTTATCTCATCGGTAGTGCCACTCCGGGTGGATGGAGTGCCGATAATGCTACGGAGATGACCCGAAAGGACAACGGCATCTTTACATGGACGGGGCGGCTTGTGGCCGGTGAATTTAAGTTCATCACCACCTTGGGTTCATTCCTGCCCTCTTACAACAAAGGAACAGACGGCTTGCTGGTTCTTCGTAGCAGTGACGACCAGCCGGATGAACCTTTTGTTGTCGAAGAAGACCATAATTACATCGTCGAGGCCAATCTGTTTACCGGTGTTCTTACATTGACCCAGACAGAGACGTTGGCACCTGCCTACGACCAGCTTTATTTTGTGGGTAACGCTACGGATTGGGGATTCGTGAAGATGAAACAAGATGTGCTCGATCCATACTTGTTCCGCTTCGGCAAGTTCTTTGAAGTGGGCAAAGGAGGGGAATTCAAGTTCGGAACCTCCGATGGAAGTTGGGAGAACATGTATAAGGCCAAGAATGCCGATGCTGCTTATACCGATACAGAAGTGGTGTTTGTGAAAGGGTTCGACCCGGACAATAAATGGGTGCTGAAAGACGGGGAATGCGGCAAGGCCTACAAGATTTGCATGGATATCCGTAGTGGTAAGGAACGCATGATGATGAGCGAATTTACTCCGTATGAGATGATTTATATGGTAGGTGATGCTACTCCGGCCGGTTGGACGATTGGTGATGCTACGCCGATGCAGACAACGGATAATCCGTATGTGTTTACTTGGAAAGGTACGCTGAATGCCGGTGAGTTGAAATTTACTTGTGATAAGCAGGAAGATTGGAATGGAGCCTGGTTCATGCCGGCTGTAGCAGACAAACAGCCTGCAGGAGAAACAGAACCGATGCTTTTCCTTGATAAATCAGACGAAGCGTTCAAAGCGCAATATCTGGACGTGATGGTAGGCGGCATCGACCAGAAGTGGAAGATTGCAACAGCAGGTTCCTATCTGATTACTTTGAATCAGCTGGAAGAGACAATTTCAATCGTGAAACAATAGGTATCTACAATAGATGAAGAAGATAGTTTATACAACACTGGTAGCCTTGCTGCTGGTTGCATGCAGCAAGGATGATACCGGCAGCGGTACCGGTGGAGGCGGAGAGAGTGGAGGGGTTACGGAAGTAACCCCAGTCACCTCGGACTTGACGGTCAACCTCACTACCGACAAGGCATGTTACCGGCCGGGCGAGAGTGTTTCTTTTACAGCTGACGCCCTTCCTGCCGGAGCTAAAATCCGCTACCGGACAATGGACAAGGTTGTATCGGAGCAGGCTGCTGCCGGTACTACTTGGACTTGGACTGCTCCGGCAACCGATTATACCGGTTATCTGGTGGATGTGTACCGTACGAAAGAGAATGGAACAGAGGTTATTCTTGGTACTATTGCCGTAGATGTATCCAGTGACTGGACACGTTTTCCACGTTATGGTTTCGTTGCCACTTTTGATGCTTCGAAAAAGGTGGATGGAGTGATAGAGAAGGAGATGGCTTTCCTGAACCGTTGCCACATTAACGGGGTACAGTTTCAGGATTGGCACAACAAGCATCATTGGCCGTTGGGCGGTACGCGTGAGCATCTGGACGAGGTCTATAAGGACATTGCCAACCGGGAGGTCTATACCGAGGTAGTGAAGAAGTATATCTCTACACAACACAGCCTGGGCATGAAGTCCATGTTTTACAATCTATGTTTCGGAGCTTTGGACGATGCCGTTTCCGACGGAGTAAAGGAAGAATGGTACATATTCAAGAACACGGGACGCATGGATAAGGATTCGCATGACTTGCCCTCCAGTTGGAAAAGTAATATCTTCCTGCTCAATCCCGCCAATACGGAATGGCAGGCATATATTGCCCAGAGAAACGATGATGTTTATGCCAATCTGGACTTTGACGGTTATCAGATAGACCAACTGGGAAACCGGGGTGACCGCTATGACTATGATGGCAATAAGGTAAATCTGCCTAAGGGATATGCTTCGTTCATCGAAGCCATGAAACAGAAGCATCCGGACAAGCGTTTGGTGATGAATGCCGTCTCCAGCTATGGAGCTTCCCAGATAGCTGGTACGGGTAAAGTGGATTTCCTTTATAATGAAGTATGGGGCGACGAGGCAGGCTTCAAGGATCTGCACACCATTATCAAAGCGAACGACCAGTATGGCAACCATGCCTTGAAAACGGTGTTTGCCGCATATATGAACTATGACAAGGCAGGTAGCAGTACCGGTGAGTTCAATACACCGGGTGTGCTGCTGACGGATGCTGTGATATTTGCTTTGGGAGGCTCTCATTTGGAATTGGGTGACCACATGCTATGCCGCGAGTACTTTCCAAGCACGGCTTTGCAGATGAACGATGTACTGAAAATAGCCATGATTCGTTATTATGACTTTATGACGGCTTATCAGAACCTGCTTCGTGATAAAGATACGGAGGCGGAGATTTCCGTTTCTCTGAACTGTACGGATGCTGCGCGGAATCTTTCTCTGAATGCATGGCCGCCGCAGAAGTCTGCCATCACTGTATATGCCAAGAATGTAAATGGCAGGCAAGTCATTCATCTGCTCAACTTCCTCAATGCGGATAACTTAAGCTGGAGGGATCTGAACGGAACAATGCCCGAACCGCGTCTGGTGTCCGACGTGCCGTTGAAGATGAATGTTTCCGGTAAAGTGAACAAGATATGGGTTGCATCGCCCGATTTCCATGCCGGTGCTTCGCAGGAACTGGCATTCGAACAGAAGGACGGCACGGTTACCTTTACCTTGCCCTTGCTGAAGTACTGGAGCATGCTTGTGATGGAATAAGAATATCCAATAAAGGAACAAACAAATTATAGTAATGAAGAAATATATATTTTTATTTTTTGCCGTCTGTGCATTTTCAGTATATGCGAATGCACAGAACCGCACCGGAGACTGCACTTCCTATACCAGTGACGACCGGAGTGTGACCTTCTATTTAAATGACAGTTCTGCCATACAATTACGTCTGTGTAGCCAGTCTACGGTACGTATATGGTTTTCTCCCGACGGTAGTTTCCAGCGGAATAATCCTTCCTTTGCCGTCGTCAATGAGGACCTGGAGGATGTCGGTACCGTCCATGTGGACGAACAGAATGCCTGCTACGAGATTTTTACCCCTAAACTCCGTATCCGGGTAAACAAGTCTCCGTTTAACTTACAGATATTCGACAAGTATCAGAAACTGCTGTTCAGTGATTATGCCGATAAGGGGCATATCAGTAACGGGCAGCGCAAATTGGAATACAAGACCCTCCGTCGTGACGAACACTTCTTCGGCTTGGGAGAAAAGACCGGCAAGCTGGACCGTCGCGGCGAAGCCTACAAGATGTGGAACAGTGACAAGCCTTGTTATAGTACCGTTGAGGACCCGCTCTACAAGAGTATTCCGTTCTTTATGAGCAGTTATCGTTATGGTATTTTCCTGGACAATACGTATAAGACCGAATTTAAGTTTGGTACGGAAAGCCGCGATTACTACAGTTTCGAGGCTCCTGGGGGAGAGATGATTTATTATTTCATCTTCGGGAAGGATTATAAGGAAATCATGAAACAATATGTCGACCTGACGGGAAAACCCATAATGCCTCCTAAATGGGCATTGGGCTTTGCACAATGCCGGGGACTGCTGACGAGCGAGAAATTGTCTTATGAAATAGCTGAAGGCTATCGTAAGCGCGGAATTCCTTGTGATGTTATTTACCAGGACATAGGCTGGACACAGTATTTGCAGGATTTTGAGTGGCGGAAAGGGAACTACGAGAATCCGAAAAAGATGCTTGCAGACCTCAAGGATATGGGCTTCAAGGTGGTGGTTTCGCAAGATCCGGTCATTTCACAAGCCAATAAGCGGCAATGGGAGGAAGCCGATAGGTTAGGGTATCTGGTAAAGGACTCCACCAACGGCAGGAGTTATGACATGCCCTGGCCCTGGGGCGGTAATTGTGGCGTAGTGGACTTCACCCTTCCTGCTGTGGCAGACTGGTGGGGAGCTTATCAGCAGAAGCCCATTGATGATGGTATTGCCGGTTTCTGGACTGATATGGGTGAACCTGCCTGGAGCAATGAGGAGCAGACGGAACGCCTGGTGATGAAACACCATTTGGGCATGCATGATGAGATTCACAATGTTTATGGCCTTACGTGGGATAAAGTGGTGAAGGAGCAGTTTGAGAAAAGGAATCCTGACCGTCGCGTATTCCAGATGACACGTGCCGCTTTTGCGGGCTTGCAACGCTATACTTTCGGCTGGACCGGTGACTGTGGAAACGGTGATGACGTGACGCAGGGTTGGGGACAGATGGCCAATCAGATTCCGGTACTGTTGTCTGCCGGTTTGGGAATTATTCCTTTTACTACTTGTGACATTACCGGTTATTGCGGAGATATAGAGGATTATCCTGCGATGGCTGAACTTTATACGCGGTGGATACAGATGGGCGCTTTCAATCCCCTGAGCCGCATTCATCATGAGGGCAACGTGGCTGTGGAGCCGTGGCTGTTCGGCGAAGAGGCCGAGAAGAATGCCAAGGCAGCCATCGAATTGAAGTATCGTCTTTTGCCTTATATCTATACGTATGCCCGCGAAGCACACGAAACGGGGTTGCCTCTCATGCGACCGATGTTTCTGGAATATCCGGCAGATATGGAAACGTTCTCTACGGATGCCCAGTTCATGTTTGGCAGCGAACTGCTGGTTGCTCCGGTGGTGAAGAAAGGAGCGCGAAACAAGAATGTGTATCTTCCTGAAGGAACTTGGATTGACTACAACAACAAACACACAGCATATAGCGGTGAGCAATGGATGACGGTGGATGCTCCCCTCAATACTATTCCTATGTTTGTAAAGCAGGGAAGTATCATACCTCAAATGCCGGTCATGAACTATACGGATGAGAAACCGGTCTATCCGGTTACGTTTGAGATATTTCCTGCTGCAGCGGGCAGTGAAACTACCTTCTCGCTTTATGAAGATGCAGGAACTGATTTAGGATATTTGCGTGGAGAGTTCATGCGCGCTCCTATTACTTGCCAGACTACCGACAAAGGCTATACGCTGAAAGTAGGTACACGGACCGGTGAGAAATATAGCTTACCCGGCCAACGAAACCTGATGTTCTGCATCTATACGGAACAGATGCCGAAAACAGCTTTGCTGGACGGTCAGAAAATCAAGAAAACGAATGTCGGAAAGCTGGAAGAAAATCGGGAGACAGAGTTTACGATAACTGCCTGGTGTCCTGACAAGAAGCTGGGGACTTGCCTGCTGAGGTTGCCGGATGATGGAAAGGAACATATCATTGAGTTTATCTATTAACACAAAAAACATATCATTATTATGAAGAAATTTGTACTTAGCGCGGCTTTGCTTTTTTCTGCCCTGGCGGGGAATGCTGAAGGCATTTCATCCCCTTCGGGCATGGTGAAGCTGGATTTTGAACTGACAAAAGACGGGAGACCAGCCTATCAGGTGGATTATAAAGGGGCTCCTGTCATCAATCCCAGTACGTTGGGATTGGAACTGAAAGGAGCTACCAGCCTGATGGATGGTTTCAAAGTAGTAAGGACTTCTACTTCCACTTTCGATGAAACCTGGCAACCGGTGTGGGGGGAAACAAAAGATATCCGCAACCACTACAACGAATTGCTGGTAGAACTTGAACAACCGTCTACCACTCGTTTTATGAATATCCGTTTTCGGGTATATGATGACGGCGTGGGATTCCGTTATGAGTTTCCGCAACAGAAGAATCTGGTTTATTTTGTGATAAAGGAAGAGCATTCCCGGTTTGCCATGACCGGCGACCATACTGCCTGGTGGATTCCGGGAGATTATGATACCCAGGAATATGATTACACGGAGTCCAAACTCTCTGAAATCCGTGGACTGCTGCAGGGAGCTGTGAGTGACAATGCGTCACAAACTGTCTTTTCGCCGACGGGTGTCCAGACTTCCATACAGCTTAAAACAGCTGATGGAGTGTACCTTAACCTGCACGAGGCAGCCTTGGTAGACTACTCTTGCATGCATCTCAACCTGGATGACAAGAACCTCGTTTTTGAATCCTGGCTGACTCCGGATGCCCAAGGAAATAAAGGGTATATGCAGTCTCCCTGCCATACTCCCTGGCGTACGGTCATAGTCAGTGATGATGCCCGCGAGATACTGGCCTCCAATTTGATTCTCAATCTGAATGAGCCTTGCAAGTATGATGATACCTCCTGGATTAAGCCGGTGAAATATGTCGGCGTATGGTGGGAAATGATTGCAGGGGGAAAGCCCTGGGCATATACTTTTGACCTCCCTTCTGTGAAACTGGATGATACGGACTATTCCAAGGTGAAACCGAACGGCATTCATCCGGCCAACACGGCTAATGTGAAGAAGTACATAGACTTTGCTGCCGAACACGGTTTTGATCAGGTGCTGGTTGAAGGCTGGAATGAAGGCTGGGAAGATTGGTTCGGTAATTCCAAGGATTATGTTTTCGATTTCGTGACTCCTTATCCCGATTTTGACATCAAGTATCTGAATGAATATGCTCATTCCAAGGGTGTCCGTCTGATGATGCACCATGAAACATCGGCTTCCGTCCGTAACTATGAGCGGCACATGGAAGCTGCCTACCGTCTGATGAATAAATATGGATATAATTCGGTAAAGAGTGGCTACGTAGGCAATATGATTCCCCGTGGCGAGCATCACTATGGACAATGGATGAACAACCATTACCTATACGCCGTGACCGAAGCTGCCAAACACAAGATAATGGTCAATGCCCATGAAGCGGTACGTCCGACTGGTTTATGCCGTACCTATCCCAATCTGATAGGCAATGAATCTGCCCGAGGCACGGAGTACGAGGCTTTTGCCGGTAACAAACCTTTTCATACCACTGTGCTTCCGTTTACTCGTCTGCAAGGCGGCCCGATGGATTATACCCCTGGTATTTTCGAAATGGATATGAATAAATTGAATCCCAACAGTCATTCTCATGTAAACTCCACCCTTGCGCGTCAACTGGCATTGTATGTCACTATGTATAGCCCTTTGCAAATGGCTGCCGACCTTCCGGAGAATTACGAACGTTTTATGGATGCTTTTCAGTTCATCAAGGATGTAGCGGTAGATTGGGATGAAAGCCGTTATCTTGAAGCCGAACCGGGACGTTATATTGTGGTTGCCCGTAAGGCTAAGGGAACGGATAATTGGTTTGTAGGCTGCACCAGTAACGAGGACGGTCATATTTCAGCATTGAAGTTGGACTTCCTTGATAAGGATAAGAAGTATATTGCCACTGTCTATGAAGACAGTAAGGATACCCATTATCGAACTAATCCTCAAGCTTATACCATTCGGAAAGGAATTGTGTCGGCCAAATCTGTATTGAAAATGAAAGCAGCGCCGGGTGGCGGTTATGCTATCAGTATCATGGAAGTTACGGATAAGGCTGCAATGAAAGGAGTGAAGAATCTGAAATAATATTTTAATTGAAACATTGAATGCCCAATGAATGGATTTAAGAA
>ENA-OUUV01001027-OUUV01001027.1-human-gut-metagenome-genome-assembly--contig:-NODE-1027-length-15251-cov-6.659318_pt1 | contig 15251 bp, 13 predicted proteins | sample MGYA00237952_ERZ548838 | MGnify/ENA primary metagenome ERZ548838 (study PRJEB26490, sample SAMN05194705) | human gut metagenome | biome: terrestrial biome; feature: human-associated habitat; material... | reverse complement strand
AGCATATTCTGACTCAATTTGCATGGCTCTGAATAGTTACATTTTACAATAAAAGAATTTAAGTATCAATTATCAGTTTATGGAAAATAATTAAAAATAAATAATAAAATTTATCAAATCTTAATAAAGGCTAAATTGACTTTCTGAATAACTGGGAATATAATGTGCATTTGGAAGAGAGGAGAGAACAGGTATGTCAAAGATGATGAACCGGATCAGACAGATGTGCTGCCAGTATAAGGCTCTGGCAGTCATGGGACTTTATGCAGTGGTTTATCTGGTTGCTTTTTACTATCTGGAGAATAGAAAAGTTGCCTATCATATTATTCATTTTGGAATTGATGCTTATATACCGTTTTGTGAGTATTTTATCATACCGTATCTGATGTGGTTCGGATATGTGGCAATTACAGTCTGCTGGCTGTGTATCAAGGATAAAGAAGAGGGAGGAAAGCTTGTAGCTTTTCTGATTGCCGGAATGACACTCTTCATTGTGATATCGGCAGTATTTCCGAATGGACTGAATCTGCGGCCTAAGACATTCAGCAGAGATAATATTTTTATTGATATGGTGCGCAGGCTTTACGCAGCAGATACTTCTACCAATGTTGTACCAAGCATACATGTGTATAACTCAATCGGAATCATGATTGCAGTGTGGAGAACGAAGCTTCTTAAGAAGCACAGAGTGATCAAGGCTGCCATGGAGCTTCTGGGTATCAGCATCATCTGCTCCACAGTATTTATTAAGCAGCATTCCATGCTGGATGTGATGACAGCAACGATTCTGTCATGTCTGATGTATGCAATCTGCTATCGTACTGAGACCGAAGAGGGCGAGAGACTTTCAGAAGCAGGTGCAAAGATCAAGTTTTAGATTTAATAGATGATAAATAAAAAAATCGGCAGAATGGGGATTCTGCCGATTTTGTATTTCCAGTATAAATTCTAGTGGGAAGCTAAATCTATGGTAGATACAGCCGGTATGATAAAACGCTGTATACTGTCATAATCTTCTTCCGGCATAATATATACTTTTCTATTGCTCTTTAATGTAAGAGTCACTGCTTCTTTCTCGCCGTTTACAGTATTACATACGCTGTCAAAATTCTCTCTCAAATCTGTAAAATCAATATTTCTCATAGGGGGACCTCCTTTATATTGCATCACCTGTTCCATGCGTGTATGGGGAATGCACACATGAATTGCATTTACATGGGGAATGTATTGTGACTTTATCAATCATACATAATTTTGTTTAGAAAATCAAGTCGCAAATGTAGTATTATGTTAATAATTTGCAAAATTGTGAATGCTGACAAATAAAATACAAGAAATATTGTGCAAAATTTGGTAAAAATAAAACAATATGGAAAAATGTCTAAGAATAAATCAGAGAATTACAAATAAATGCGTTAATGCACTAAATAAACGTTTGTTTAGATAAAAAAGGCATTAAAAAAACTCCTGCAATGCAGGAGTTTAGCGTTATACTTATGGCGTTGAGGTCGCATTTCCTTTTATCATAATCCTTCTATGATGTCATTCCTGATGTCTAACCTGTGATGTCTACCTGATGTCAATTCCTAAGATGCCTGAACCAAGATGTCGCTACTAAAGATGTCAATCCATGTTGTCTGTTCCAAGATGTCATTACCATGCAAGCAAAAAGCCGTATAACTAGTAATTATTCAAGTAATAATATAAAGTAGTAATTTCATTGTGTCGGTCGGCTTCCCTAAAAGGGATACAGGAAATGCTTACCGTTAATTTCCATAATCCGATATAACAAGGTTAGTATATCATAACTTTACATAATATGATATGTTAATAATGCCAAAATTATTTTGGTAAATTTACATAAAATCAGTATGATTATTCATTTGTAACTATTCAGAGCCATGCAAAAGAAAAGCTGTAAAACAGCGATTTTGCGCATGGGGTTCTGAATAGTTACATTAATTTAATGGAAGGAAATCTTCAAAAATATACAAATCATAATAGGGTGAAACTTTGGACATCTGCTCTTTGGAACGTACCGTCCATGCGACTTTCAGACAATGATACAGACTGCCGCATAATCTTCTGGATATTTCATTATAATGCATACAGTTATATGCAACAAAATCCGGTGCACCATAGAAATTACCAATCAGATGGGAAAACAGAAATCTGGGCAGAGTCAATTTCTCATGGGTAAAATCTTCTGAGAGCTGTCCGCGAATGATGTCAGGTCTGTGCGTACGATACCAGTGTACTGCTAAAGGATGAAAGGATTCTATGCAATAAGGGCCGTTATAGTCTGCAAGGATAGCATTGCAGATACTGCACAGCTGATTGGCATTGCCATTTTCCACTTTGTATTCAATGATAAGAGGGACACGTCCATTTACCATGTTGAGAATATCTGTAAAGGCAGGAATCTTCTCATTGGTTCCAAGCAGTGAGAATTGCTGTAATTCTTCATATGTATAGTCTCTGAGATTACCAGCCACACCGCAGACACGTTCAAGACTGTCATCATGAAAGACAACAGGAATGGAATCTTTGGTCAGGTGTACATCAAATTCTACACCATATCCCTGTTCTACGGCTTTTTGAATAGCGGTATAGGAGTTCTCAGGAATATTGCCTTTTGTCTGTTCAGGACGTGCGGGGTTCATATTGTGCAGGCCACGGTGCGCATAGTAATATCCTTTCAGAATCGAATAATCCGGTCTGTGAAACAGTCTTGGCTTAATGGAATACAGGTAAAGAATCAATATAATAATAAGTAGGATACATATTGTTTTCATTTGTAAAAGCCTCCAATCTAAGCAGAATTATAGCACTAATCATGGAAAATGGAAGCGATTATTGTACTTTGATTTTATTTAGTATACAATAGAAATGTAGAGTTTTAGAGAGAGGTAGGAAACAGATGGTAAAGAAAATCGTATGTGTATTATTGACAGCGATCATGGTTTTACAGACAGCAGGATGTGCAGATATCCGAACTACAGTGTTGGATAAAATATCAGAAGAAACGCAGAAAGATACATCAAAAGAAAACACATCACAAGAGACTACAGATAAGGCAGATATCAGATATCAGGATGATTATTATGAATATGTGAACAGCAATCTGTTGGATAAAATACAGTTATCCGACACAGATGCGCAGTGGACGTGGTTCGGTGAGCTGAGTGCAGTTGCAAATGAGGAAATGGAAGATATTATCAGAGAAGTTGCTTCTTCTAATGAAGCTTATCCCAAAGGAAGCTCGGAGCAGAAGATCAGGGATATGTATGAATGTGTAAGCAATATGGAGAACCGCAATGAAGTGGGGCTAGGACCATTGCAGCCGCATCTGGAGCTGATCCGCAATGCCGCTACTATTGATGAATATGTAGATGCCCTGGCAAAGCTTAGCGGCGAATTTGGATTCAGCAGTATCGTAGGCGGCTATTACATAGACCAGGACAAAGCGGATTCCTCTAAATATGCAGTATATCTTCTGTATGCAGATACACTGATAGGTAAGGAATATCTGGAAAGTGACAGCTCACAGGACTATGTGAATATGTATTTTGACTATGTCAGTGATATGTTTGAGGAATTTGGCATGTCCGGACAGGAGGCGGAACAGACCAGCGAAGATATAGAAGCGCTGCTTCGGGATATCTGTGCGTCTACCCTGCCCTCAGAGCAGTATTATGATCCTGCTGTTACCTATAATGTATACACAAAGGAAGAGTTACAGCAGTTGTATACGAACATTGATGTAAATAAGATGTTGGAGACACTGCGTATTGATTCTGTGGATACCTATATTGTAGAAGATGTGGAACAGGCGCAGAAGATCAATTCCCTGCTGACAGAGGAGAATCTGGAGGTGCTCAAGAATTTCTCAACTTTTGTCATGCTCAATGATGCAGCGGAGTATTCCACACAGAACTATACGAATCTGAAAGAACAGATAGATAATCAGCTTCATGGGGTAACTGCTTCAAGAGGAGATGAATACATCTGGATGAGCCTGACCCAGGATATGCTTCCATGGGATTTTGGCAAGATCTATGTAGAGGAGCATTTCTCAGAACAGAGCAAACAGGATGTAGAGGCGATTATTGACAGAATCATTGCAGAATATGAGCAGATCATCAATCGTCAGGAATGGATGAGCGATGCTACGAAGCAGAAAGCAATCCGTAAGCTGGAGACGATGTCTGTAAAGATTGGTTATCCGGATGAATGGCCTGAGAGTATGGATATGATGCAGGTGACACCCATTTCAGAGGGCGGAAGCCTTTTGTCCAATATGCTGGTCAACATGCAGGTATCGATAGAGGATAGTCTGCAGAAGCTGGGGGACGAGGTAGACCGCAGTCTGTGGGGAATGACACCGCAGACGATCAATGCCTATTATGATCCCGCCAACAATGAGATTGTATTCCCGGCAGCAATTCTGCAATCACCATTTTATAATCCGGATGCAGAGGATGCAGTGAATATTGGTGCCATTGGTTTCGTAATCGCCCATGAGATCAGTCATGCCTTTGATGCAAATGGCTCCAAATATGACGAATACGGCAACTACAATGAATGGTGGACACAGGAAGAAACGCAGAAGTATAATGAACTGTCACAGTCTATCATTGATTATTACAGCAAATATGAAATTATGGGTGTGCCTGTAAATGGTTCTCTGACATTATCTGAGAATATAGCAGATCTGGGGGCAATGACCTGTGTAACTTCTATTATAGGAGACAATAATAAAGCGCTGGATGCTGCCTTTGGACAGTTCGCCTATATCTGGGCAAGCGTAGAAACAGCAGGATATCAGATGTATCTGCTCAATAATGATACACATTCACCGAATAAACTCAGAGTAAATGCAGTACTGGGCTCTTGTGATGCCTTTTACCAGGTATACGATATTGCCCGGACAGATGGCATGTATATAGCACCTGAGGACAGAGTGGGCATCTGGAAATAAGCAAAAGGAGTAAATAAAAATAGAAAGGCAAGGGGATTGAAAATGAGTCATAAGGGGAAGAAAATTGCAGCAGGGGTTATGGCAGCCGTATTGCTGGGAACACAGCCGATAGCCGGGGCGATGCCTGCTGTTATGGCAGCACAGGAGTATACGGTAAAAGCTTCCAATGCAGTGTTGTATAGTAACAGTAAGACAGTGGTATATGCCAGCCCGGATTTAGGCTCCGCAATTATCACATCCATTAAGGCAGGGATACCGGTGGCTGTGACAGGAGTAACTTCCAATGGATGGTTCCAGATATCCCTGGATGGGACTTATTATGTACCGGGATACGGACTGGAAGAGAAAAAAACAGTAACAGATGGAAATGGCAGCACAGTACAGATTACTTACAGTGATGAGGATATCAAGAAAATGACCAAGGGTACGTTTGGCTTTTACCAGAATGCGCAGTTACGTGCCTTTACCAGAGAAGAGGTTCAGGATATGGACGCCAACACATATCTTAAATATATGGACTCTTTCCTGATCGGAAATGCCATGGTAGATTACTGTATCCTGCAGGACAGTGGAGTGACACTCAAGACAGAATATGATAAGAAAGCAGCTAATGATACTACAGTGGCGGCTATGACCATGAAGGATTATCTGGCTAATTACAGAAATCAGTATCTCAATGACAGCCTGTGGGGACCGATAAGGAATGAAGAAGGCTTAAAGGTCACACTGAATCGTGCAATCCGTTATGATATAGGAAGCTTCAACACCATGTACAAGAATACTGTGATTGGCGATGATGAGAAAAAAATGGAAAAGGTATTGAGCAATCTGGTTCAGACAATGGAAGATGAGCAGGGTGTTACTTTTACCTATAAGAAAAACTATGGCACTTATGAGAATTCACAGGGACGCAGTACTTCTGGATGGCTGGTTGAGTTTACAAAGAAATAGAAGATAAGGAGTCGTGGATGAACAGCAGGACAAAAGGCAGAAGACTGGATGGGTATTATCCGGAATATGTGTTGTTTGATATAGAAACGACAGGGTTAAGTCCGGCAACGGATGAGATTATTGAACTCTCTGCGGTAAAGGTGAGCAGAGGGGATATTATAGACACTTTTGATACACTGATCAGACCGAACAGGAAGATACCGCGGTCAGCGACTGCAATAAACGGGATTACCAACGATATGGTAAAGGACGCTCCTGCGTTAGAACAGAAGCTGCCGGCTTTTCTGGATTTTATCAGGGGATATAAGCTGGTAGGACACAATATCCATACCTTTGATACGAATTTTATATACGATGCTGCCCTTACATTGTGTGGGGTGCAGCTGCGCAATGATTATGTTGATACACTCTATATGGCACGTAAATGTCTGCCACAGCTGTCACATCACCGTCTGGGGGATGTCTGTGAATACTTTGGCATTGGGACAGAAGGGGCACATAGAGCGTTGAATGACTGCATTATGAACCAGAAATGCTATGAGAAGCTTGGAGAACTCTTAAATACAGATCATGAGGTGGTAAAGGACCATGTGGCATACAGCGATAAAGAGGGAAATTTCTATTGCAGGGCTGCCCATGGAATCCTGAATTATAAAGAAGACCAACAGGTATGTGGAAGGGGCTGCCCTTGTTTCGTAGGAACGGATGAGAAGGGTTATCCCGTATGCCGTTATCAGAGTCTGGAATCACTGGAGAAGCCAACCAGAAGTCCCATGGTGATGTATAAGAGGATGCAGCAGGCAATAACGGACGGATATGTACCTCTTTTCCCAAGGACACAGAGAATGACCGAGTTCTATCCGGCATATGCCTATGCAGCCGAGGCACATCAGGGGCAGATGCGTAAGGGCACACAGATACCTTATATTACGCACCTGCTCACTACGATGAATTACTGTCTGCAGCTGACCGACGATAAGGATGTTCTGATGGCAGCAATTCTTCATGATACCATAGAAGATACAGATACCACGTATGAGGATATCCTGCATCATTTCGGATCACGTATTGCAGATTATGTGAGGGAAGAGACGGAGAATAAGCGAGAGAATCTTCCTGCCGAGAGTACCTGGGAGATTCGTAAGCGTGAGACTATAGAACATCTCAGGACGGCTTCCATAGAGGTGAAGATGCTGGTGCTGTCAGATAAAACTGCCAATGCAGAATCCATGCTGCGGGAGTGGCGCAGAATCGGTGACAGGATATGGGGCAAATTCAACCAGTCGGATAAAGAGAAGCAGGCATGGTACTATCGTTCCTGTAGAGATGCCTTGCAGGAGCTTCATGACACAAGTGTCATGAAATGCTTTGAAAAATATATAGGGGAGTTATTTGGATGAATACGATGAAGAAAAAAATATGGAAAATGTCAGGGGCAGTTCTGATGGCACTGACCCTGACAATAGGATGTATAGGAGTAAATACGGCAACGGTTCAGGCAGCAGAGTACAGCGTGGCACCTGCCACAGCCGTATTGTATACAGGAAGTGGTGCAGAGGTATTTGCACAGCCTGATCCGGCGACTCTGGTAACAGTATTACCGGGGGATGTGCCCTTACAGGTAACAGGGATGACAAGTAATGGATATTTCCAGGTTGTTGTGAATGATGGCATTTTCTATGTCTATGGTAAGGCACTGTCAGCTGCTGTGGGAACGAATGCATATAAGCTGACCAGCATAGATGCCAAGGCTGCTTTGGCAGGAGATGCAGCGACAGGACAGCTGATCTATGCACAGAATGCATATGACAGACTGGCTCCGGCAAGTACGACGAAGATCATGACGGTACTGCTGGTCATGGATGCCATTGCGCAGGGGAAAATCGCACTGGATACACCGGTCATGGTATCATCCACTGCACTGGCGGGGATTCCTTCTGATGCCAGCCATGTATCCCCAAGATTAAAGGCAGGAGAGGTCATGAATGTATTGGAGCTGCTGGAATGTGTGATGCTTTCCTCGGACTGCCATGCATGTAATGTGCTGGCAGAGCTTGTGGCGGGAAGTGTAGATAATTTCATTGCCATGATGAATGCAAGGGCAGCAGCCTTAGGATGTACAGAGACGAATTTCGTCAATACCAGTGGTTATCCTGATCCGAATCATTATACCAATGCATACAGTCTGTTCCTGATTACGAAGGAAGCATATCACTATCCTGTATTTCAGGTTATTGCAGCAATGCCGGCAGCAGTCATCCCGGCTACTAATATGGCACCGGAGAGAAGTCTGGAGACAACCAATGCCCTGATGAAAGCATCGGAGTATTATAATCCTTATGCAATTGGTGTAAAGACGGGTTCTGCCCAATCCTCCGGATTATGTCTGGTTGGTGCAGCCAAGAAAAATGACACAACTGTCATTACTGTAGTTCTTGGAGCAGGCAATAATCTGATGAGTGACGGAACAAGACTGAAACAGCAGTTCAGTGAGACTAACAAACTGATTGAGATGGGGCTTGCCGGTAAGTAGCCTTGCAAATACTGCGATTAACTGATTAGAAAATGTGATATTTATATAGAACTATTCTCAAATACCCCTCCTCTTACTATACTGGAAGTAACAAGTATACATGAGGAGGAGTATTGTTATGCAACAGATATTTGAAGCAATTAATCAGGTATTTACATTCATTGGTCCTTTATCAGATTTTTTGTGGAATTTTCCTACGAATTTTGCATGGTATCAGAATATACCGATATTGGGAAATTTCTCCCTGGCAGTTATTCTGCTGCTTGGCAGTGGCATTTTCTTTACATTTAAGCTGGGATTCATACAGATAACACAGTTTAAGAAGGGTGTGAAACTGATTGCCCAGCGCAAGCATGCAGCAGTCGGTATCTCTTCCGGTGCAGCATTCTTCCTGAGTACGGCAATGAGAGTAGGCCCCGGTAATATTGTCGGTGTGACCGGTGCAATCGCAGTTGGCGGACCGGGAGCATTGTTCTGGATGTGGGTATCTGCTTTCTTTGGTATGTCCATTGCCTATGTGGAAAGTGTTCTGGCGCAGATTTTCAAGGAAAAGAAAAATGATGAATTTGTAGGTGGTCTGCCTTTTTATGGAAAGAAGTTACTGGGAAATCAGGCATGGATAGGTGTAGCATTATCCATACTATACATACTATATGCCATGTGTTGTCTGCCGGCACAGGGCTATAACGTAGTATCTTCTATTGGGGAAATAGCAGGAACCATAACCGGTGCTGCGATTCCTGTAGACAGTGCCTTTTCCTATATTGTGGCAGCTATCGTAGTAGTGGCAACAGCAATTCTGGCTTTTGGCGGTATTAAGAAAGTAACGAAGATGACCAATAAAATGGTGCCGGTTATGGCGGTGGTATATATACTGACTGTATTTGTATTGATATTGCTGAATCTGAATCAGCTACCCTATTTCTTCAAGGCAGTATTTGGAGGAGCTTTCACAGCCAAGGCGGTGTTTGGAGGTACATTTGGTACAGTATTGGTACAGGGTGTAAAGAGAGGTCTGATGTCTAATGAAGCCGGTCAGGGTACGATTACCATGCCGGCGGCAGCAGCAGAGTGCGACGACCCCTGTGAGCAGGGTATCATTTCTGCGGTAGGTGTATTCCTGGATACCATTGTAATCTGTACTTTATCAGGATTTGTGGTAATCATGGCGCATTGCTGGAGTGGAAATGACGCAGCACAGTGGGAAGCTCTGGATAAACTGGGTAAGTTCAATGCATCCGTAGCACAGCTGACACCTGGTACAGCAATGAATAATGTCATGACAGTGCTGGTATCCTTCTGTTTCTGCCTGTTTGCTTATACGTGTCTGATCGGTATGATTACTTTCTCTGAAATCGCAGCAAACCGCATCAGCCGTTCTATGAAGCTGACTCAGGGAATCCGCATTCTGGGTATCTTCACAGTGACCTTCGGTATCCTGTGCAGTCTGGCAGGGCTGGAGCTGGGTAATCTGTGGGCATTCTCAGATCTGGGAAATATTCTGATCGTATTTGCCAATATTCCAATCCTGTATCGTGGAGCCAACTATGTAATCAAAGCAACGAAGCACTACAAGGCAGCAGATGGCACGCCTTTTACTTCCGAAACGATAGGAAGCGAAGAGTTGTACTGGGATGAGAAGGAATAATGTGGTATACTATTGCCTATGATACAATTCTCGGAAAGGTAAGGATAAAATATGGCAGAAGCAATAGTAACATTGAAAAAAGGCGAAGGCAGAAGCTTAAAAGCAGGCGGCTTATGGGTATTTGATAATGAAATAGATACGATTATGGGTACGTTTACCAATGGCGATATCGTAATCGTACATGATTTTGACGGATATATGATGGGAAGGGGATTCATCAACCAGAATTCCAAGATACGTGTCCGTATGATGACCAGAAATAAAGAGCAGCAGATTGATGAGGCGTTTCTCAGAAACAGGGTGCAGACAGCCTGGGATTATCGTAAAGATACGGTAGATACTTCTTCCTGCCGTGTGATATTCGGGGAAGCGGATTTCCTGCCGGGAATCGTGATTGATAAATATGAGGATGTACTTGTAGTGGAATCTCTGGCACTTGGAATTGATAGATTCAAGGAAACAATCGTCAGACTGTTGAAAGAGTGTATGGCAGAGGACGGTATCCATATTCGTGGCGTGTATGAAAGAAGTGATGCCAAAGAACGTGAGAAAGAAGGTCTGACGAAGGTAAAAGGCTTCATTGGAGAGCCTTTTGACACCAATATCGAGATTGTGGAAAATGGTGTTCATTACATGGTAGACGTGGAGAATGGACAGAAGACAGGTTTCTTCCTCGACCAGAAATATAACAGGTTGGCTATGCAGAGAATCTGCAAAGGAAAGAAGGTACTGGACTGCTTCACACATATGGGAACTTTTGCACTCAATGCAGGAATCGCAGGAGCAAAAGACGTGACAGGACTGGATATATCCGAATATGCAGTAGAACAGGCAGCTAGAAACGCCAAGCTCAATCATCTGGAAGATACTGTGCATTTTCGTTGTGCCAATGTGTTAGATGAACTGCCAAAGCTGGCTGCCGCCGGTGAGCAGTATGATGTAGTAATTCTGGATCCTCCTGCTTTTACAAAGTCAAGGGAAGCAACCAAGAATGCAATCAAGGGCTATCGTGAGATTAACATGAAGGGCATGAAGCTTGTAAAAGACGGAGGTTATCTGGCAACCTGTTCCTGCTCGCATTTCATGACACAGGAATTGCTGGCTAAGACCATCAAGGAAGCCGCCAAGGCAACCCATAAGCGGCTGCGCCAGGTGGAGTTCAGAACCCAGAGTCCGGACCATCCGATACTGTGGGCAGCAGATGAGAGCTATTATTTGAAGTTTTTCATTTTTCAGGTAGTTGAGGAAAAATAAGAGATGATATTATTATAGAAGTAATGAACAGAGAGTGATCGAGAAAATTCGGTTGCTCTTTTTTATTGTGAATAGGCTCATATATGCTATAATAAAACAAATTAACAGACCAGAATATATGGAGAATAAATAAAATGGGAATTAATTCAATAGATGCAGAGGATATACTGCAGGAATCATTGGTTTTACAACAGGTACGGGATATTTGCTGGAAGTTGTAGAACGGTACACAGAATTGAAACCGGAAAATGAATTAGAAAAATATATTCCCGCATTGGAGCAGGTTAATGGTACGGATTCTCACGATGGGCTGGGTAATGCCTTTGAAAAAGCGTGGGTGGATGAGCAAAATATGAATGTCGCACTCCGATACGCCAAAAAGGATGGTCTGACAGCAATTATCTTGCACTGCCGTTGGAATGGACAATGTACGGAGAGTCATATAGTGAATTTTAAGTGTATTACATCACCGGCAACAGAGATTCTTGCAAATTCTTCCTATCATTTTGATGTTGTTTGTGATCATGACAAATTTATCGGAGAAATTTTATATTGGAATATCGGAGAGTATGTATATGAACAGATGTAAAAAGATAGCAATATTGGTATGTGTTTTTATGACAGTGTTAAATATTGTTGCTTGTGGACAAGAAAAAGGAGATGAATCTTCTGTAAATCAGCAAAAAAGCAGTATGCAGACAGTTGAAAGTATAAATGAAGAAGATAAAACTATTGGAGCAGAAGAATCCAATGCGCAAACGGGTGAGAGTATAGACATAGAAATGACAACAGAAGAATTATTAGATTTGTTTATTAACGGCTCAATAAGTGCAAACAGTTCTGAGAATTCGGCATTCTATATTACCGATTTAGATATGGATTCTGGTGAATGGGATTCCTATTCTATTGGTGAAAGAGTCGATCTTGACAATGATGGAGAAAATGAACTGATTATTTGTGGACCTTATGGTGGCAAATACCTTGATGCGCGCAATAACAAGGTCTATGAATTTGCCGCGGGAGAGGGTGATGGTCTTGTGCTTTCCTATATTGTTTATAATGGCTCCACATGGATTATGTACAGCAACAGAATGCATACAGGATATGAAGCATACCATATGGAAAAATTTGAAGGGGCAGATAATTTAGTTGCAGAAATGAATTTTGATGAAGAACTTGTTGATGAAGATAATGTGGAGGGCGAAGAAAAATATACATTGAATGGAACGGAAATATCTTATGAAGAATACTTTGAATTATGCAGCAAGATTTTTGCGACTGAAGTAACTACAACTGAATGACAACTTCTTTAGGCTACAATCAATAGCGGCGTAAACGAAAAAGCAGTCTTACGTTATAGAAAACTGCCCTTTCGTTTGCGCTGCGTTTGATTTTGCCAAAGTGAACAAAGTAAGCGTCACTGTAGCCAGTATGTATGGGCTTTCAATTTTTGATCTTTCCAATAAAGAAAAGCTATTTCAGAGATAATTGTAGCACAATTACTTATTTTACAAAAGCATGGCATAACAAATAGACCTCATTTCTGAGGCTTTTTGAAAAGTATGAATGAGGCTTTTTAAATCCTAAGAGGTATCTTCTGCTGTGGCTTTCCGAGATGCCCACCGCAGCATTTACACACCGAGATTTTGATGCCATAAAGAGTTTCCAGTATCTGTGGCGTTTCCATATCTTTTAGTCTGGACAGATACTGCTTACAACCAAGAAGATTTCTACATAGTGTAAGGTGTTTGGTTTTGCTTCGGGTGCATAACAAACCATAGTGTCTGATTCTCACAAAGCGTTTTGGTGGTACATGCATAAGAAATCTACGGATGAATTCAACTCCGGAAATGGTTAATTCTTTCCATGTGCCTGCCTTGCGGTAATCCTTCACATGGTATGTAACTGTATTGTCGTCCATACGGATGATGCGATGATTACTGATAGCAATTCGATGTGTGTACTTGCCAAGGTATTTAATAACAGACTGGGCTCCATTAAAGGTTTTCTTACAGTGAGGAATCCAGTTTTTGGTATAGCAGATGTTTAACAATTCCTTGAAAGTATAATGATTACGGTATTTTTCACTGCTTCCAAAGAATTGAAGCTTATTATCTTTCCATAAAGTTTTGAGTTCATGCAGATATTTTCCTCTGAATAACTTAGAAAGAACTTTTACCGGAAGAAAGAATTCTTCTCCTTTATCACGCCACTGATTCTTAGCGGTCAAACCACCGCCAAGAAGAATGACATGGATGTGCGGATGATAATTCATTTCAGAACCCCAAGTATGCAGAATACAAATATAGCCAACCTTTGCGCCGAGATGTTTGGCATCTTCTGTAAGTTCATTGATAGTAACGGATACTGAATGATATAACGCATCATATAGAAGCTGCTGGTTACTATAGATTATAGGATTTAACTCCTGCGGTACTGTAAATACAACATGAAAATACGGTGCATCAAGTACATCTTCACGACGTTTATCCATCCATAATTCTTTAGGTAAAGCCTGACACATGGGACAGCATCTGTTGCGACAGGAGTTATAATGAACCTGTGGATGACCACAGTCTTCACAAATGCTGACATTTGCACCGTAGGCACCTGTTTTACAGTTGATGATACAATGAGCTACCTGGGATTGCTGTGGAGAAGGATGATACGTATCAAGATATCTTGGATAAAAACGAAGGAAAATATCCTGTACGGTAGGTTTATCCATTCTTATCACCACCCTTCTTATCAAAAGGACTATGAATCCCAATCAAAGTTTTATTGCTTATATGCAGATAGATTTCGGTTGATTTTGGAGAGCGATGTCCCAATAAGGATTGAATGTATCTAATATCAACACCATCTTCTAAAAGATGCGTCGCAAAACTGTGTCTGAGACAGTGGGAATGAATATCCTTTGGCAAACCTGCGCGGTTAACAGCTTTCTTTAATTCCAAGCGAGGACCGGAAGATGTGAGATAATCACCAGTCCACTGATTAGGGAAAAGAATTCCTGTTGGTCTGCCACATTTAAACCAGTATTCCGTAAGAATATCAAGAGCTCTTTGAGATAAAATGGCATAACGTGCGGTGTGTGTCTTTGATTCATGAATATAAATCTGCATATTTGTTCTGGATATATCTTCATATCTAAGATGAATAACCTCTGAAATACGTAAACCGGATGAATACATAAGAGCAAATATAGCCTTGTATTTTAAGTTAGAAGTAGCATCAAGCAGCATTTCTATTTCAGAACGAGTAAGAACTCTTGGGATAGCATAGTCATTGATTGCTCTTGGAACAAGGTTGTCATCCCATAGCTTTCCTAAAACGCGTTTATAGAAGAATACCAAAGCTCCATTTTTGTTATTAAGTGTAGATGATTTATTCCCCTTATTTTTTAGAAATAAAAGGAAATCTCTTGCATCTTCGCAAGTGAGTTCATCGGGATGTTTGTTAATAAATTTCAGAAAATCTTTAACATTATTCTGGTAAGTGCGAATTGTACCAGGCTTTAGATTTCTGAGCTTGCCAACATCTTCGATTTTATTAATATATGATTCGTACATAAAATAACCTCCATGAAAAAGTAGTAGTAACAACAGTAACTACCTATCATGGAGGTGCATTTGCAAAATAAAACTGCTTGTGGAAGCAGCCAAAAGATGATATTCTTTTCATAGGCAGTGAACTTTCTTGTGTATTTTGTTTTGTGTGGTAACTTAACAATAAATACTTTTCAAGAAGTAATCAACTGCCTTTTTTAGAAAAAGTAGAAAAACTGCGCCACAGCCTTGGCAGGCCATCGCGCAGCGATTTTGTTCAATTCTTTAGGCTACAATCAATAGCGGCGTAAACGAAAAAGCAGTCTTACGTTATAG
>ENA-OUUV01000988-OUUV01000988.1-human-gut-metagenome-genome-assembly--contig:-NODE-988-length-15536-cov-3.038370_pt1 | contig 15536 bp, 8 predicted proteins | sample MGYA00237952_ERZ548838 | MGnify/ENA primary metagenome ERZ548838 (study PRJEB26490, sample SAMN05194705) | human gut metagenome | biome: terrestrial biome; feature: human-associated habitat; material... | reverse complement strand
GGTACATAGAAAGCCACCTGGTTGGAAGAACCGTCGTCATCTGAACCGATTCCTGCAAAGTTGAAGTTATTGAACAGGTTGATTTGTATATGTCCGCAATTACTCCAGGGTTCGTTTTCCGCTACATAGATATCAAATTGCAATGCGACTTCCGTAAGAGGGGTTTCTTTCGGTATGTATTGATACATCCGGCTCCAGTCATCGGCAGCGTCATCATTACCGGCAGTCCAGCATTCGGATGCACGCGGCTTTCCTGAACTGATACCGGCAGTGAGCAGACGCTTTGGAACAATCGGAAGGCACTTGCCGCGTCCGGAACCGGCGGGATCATCTGCCAGGTCGTCTGTATTAGTCATAGAACCCGTTTCGCTCCAACTCCAGGAACCTTGCGTTCCGTTTCCGTCGAAATCCAGAATCATGCAGGAACTATAATTGAAATAAGACGGAGATTGTGCTTGTCCGTTGGCTCCTTCTGAGAGAATATAACCACCTTCTGTAACACCACTCGGCATTGTAAATGAATACCAGTCGCCATCTTCAGAGTTGGTGATGTCGGTGACTTCTATGCCTCCGGGAAGGGTAACTTTAGTGGTTTCGTCAAGACCTGTACCATAAACGGTGACTGTTTCTTTAGCTTTGGGCAATGTGTTGCTTATGCTGGTAACAGTAGGAGATGCTGCGCGTATTATGAAATCATAAGTTGTTTGGGTCTTATCTTTCACAAACAGAATAACATCGCGGTCTTCGGGCTCGGCATCTACAACAGGAGTATTGCTGTTTATCTGGATGAGCATGGACTTATCCGTCACATAGGCACGGTTGAAATAAGTTTCATATCCATTGATATAGACTTTCTTCATGCCATATAATCCACTACCTTCCACACGGATCAGTTGACCGAGGCGTGCAAAAGTAACCGGCCGGTCGGGTACGGAAGATTCATAATCTTCCAGATAGATCTGGTCAATAACTATCTTGACGTCTTGATACTTGTCATCAAAGTATTCATCATCATCGTTGCATGAGATGAAACCTGCCGACAGAAATGCCAGGCATAGTAGCCAGGTATATTTTAAACTTTTCATATCTTCTTTCCTTTGTTAATTTTAAAACAAATCAGTAACAGTAACTTCGCGTTCACCGAATTCGTAGGCCACAGGGGCATTGTTCAATTCTGGGTTACGTCCACGGTCAACATCGGAGATCGGTAACGTAAGGTTGTTTACAGTGGCGGTAGCCACGCCGGTTCCGTCGCTGCTCTTGGCATACTGGCATGCTTCGGATTCATCCCATTCATAACCGGCATTGCGCTCCTGATTATTGAGATAGTTCACTACTTCCTGTTGTTGGTAGTAAGAACGGCGTAACAAGTCGTACCAATACAGTCCTTCAAGGGCAAACTCTATGCGGCGTTCATACCGCAGGTTCTCGTAAGTAATAGATTTCAATTCCGGCATTCCGGCACGTATACGCACTTTATTGAAATAATCGAGAGCAGTCTCGTCAGTTGTACTGGCATTGTTTCCGAGGATTGCTTCGGCAAGATTCAGGTAAACTTCGGCAAGGCGCATCATGTACGTATTTACACCGCTGCTTTGCTGATAACTTTGTCCGTTGTCGTCGATTTTACCGATCACATGCTTCTTGATGTTACATTTATTGTCATATCCTGATTCAGTTACATTATAAGTATAACCGCCATTCTTGGAGTTAAGCTCTGAATAGTATTCACCTACGGTACAGATTGTATTATGGCGACGGATGCGGTCTTGCGGATCATACTCGCGTACAAGGTCGTAAGATGCGTAAGTGGCATTACCCCAGTTGGTTTCCCCCACCATTGTAGACCAGGCAAAGAATGCCTGCATGGCGTTGTTGCATCCCCAGCCTATGGCATCGGTACTACCGGTGAGCCATTGCAACTGGAACAGAGACTCGCTGTTGTTGTTGGCTGTCTGGTAAGCAAAAAGATCTCCATAATTGTCCAGCAAAGAGTAGGGACCTTCGATAGCCTTTAGTGCGGCTTGGCGGGCAAGATCCAGATAATAGGTATTGCGGGTGCCGCGGTTAAAGTCGGTGGCAATGTTGCTTCCGTTATACTGTCCGTCGGTAGTCAGTCCTGCCATAGAGAGATAGAGGCGTGACAATATGCCGTAAGCACTATGCTTGGTGACACGTCCTTTATCACCTGCGGTAGTAGAAAGGTTGGCTGCTGCGTATTCAAGGTCGCGGATTGCGAATTCAATCACATCTACGCCACGATGCGCGGGAGCGACTGAGTTGTTCACCTTTTCAGCTGTATTCTCGTAGATGATTCCCTTGCCCCACAGAGAACCGATGTACCAATAGGCAAGTCCGCGCATAAAGCGGGCTTCGCCGTAAGCCTGTCTTTTGGCGGCTTCGGTTACTTTAGGACCGGAGTAATCCTTGATATTATTAATGGCATAGTTGGATTGGGCCACTACCGAGTATAACGATCCCCATGCTTCTTCAAGGCCTTCGCTCAGTGCTGTTTCAGTGAAATTGGTATAAGGATAGATATAAGGTGACCAACGGGCTGTGATGTTGTTGGCGCGTCCGTCTCCCATTCCATAATAGAATTTGTCATTGAAACTGTTCCACACATAGTTGTAAAGTGGGGCAGTAGCTGCTTCAACGGCTTTATCGCTGTCAAAGAAAGTCTCTTGGTTGGCGTTTGTGGTATTGGTTTGTTCCAGGAAATCATCACAAGAACCGAGAACCAGTGTGCCTGCCATTGCTGCTATGATCAATATCTTATTTTTCATTGTATAGTTCATTTTAAAAGATTAGAAGGATACATTTAATCCGAATGTGTAGATGCGGGGCGAAGGATAACGTCCGTAATCTACGCCGGTCATCAATGCGTCACCATACATGGCGCCTACTTCAGGGTCCATGCCTTTGTATTTACTCCAGGTATATACGTTCTGTATATTGGCATAGATTCTCACATTGTTGAGGTGCGCTTTGTTTATCCACTTTTTTGGGAAGGTATAGCCGATAGAGATATTCTGCAAACGGATGTAAGAGGCATCTTCTATCAGCAGGTCACTTATGCGTGAGTAGTTATTGTTGGCATCGGATGCTTGCAGGGCTGGCAGTATGGCAGAGCCTCCCACTACATGCAGGTTACGGTAATCATCGGACGGACCATTGGGATCGATTAAATCGACAACGGCATAGTTTAATGATGATCTTAGGATATTGGCATTGGAACGAGGATCTTCAATGCGGTAACGGGTCAGGTTTAGAGCCTTGTTTCCGTAAGAACCGGAGAAGAATACCGTCAGGTCGAAGCCTTTATAAGAGAACGTATTACCGATACCATAAGTGAACTTAGGTTCGGGATTGCCGATGAAGGTACAGTCTTCGTTGTTGATTTTGCCGTCACCGTTTCTGTCTTCGAAGATATAGTCGCCAACCCAAGTGCTGTTCTTAGCAATGGTATTACCTTCGGGTATTGCCACTTGCTTCACGTTGCCTTGATCGTCTTTGTAATAGAAATCAGTAGGTTCGTTGAAGCGGCCGATTACTTTGTATCCCCAGAATTGTCCAATAGGTTGTCCTACGGTGGTCTTCGTTACGATGAAGTTGGTGGAACCGGGTTGATAAGTCTTCTCAATGGAAGAATTGTCTGTGTCAAGCTCTACGACCTTATTGCGGTTCAGTGAGAAGACAAGATTCGAAGTCCACTGGAAATCTTTGTTTGTAATGTTGGTGGTATTCAGGGTTAATTCGATACCCTTATTTTCCAATGAACCTACGTTACCCCACGGATTGGATGCTGCACCCTGACCGCTTGATCCCAGGTAAGCCGGCAATGGAAGTTGGAGAAGAAGGTTTTTGGTTTTCTTGTAGTAAATATCGGCTATAAACTCGATGCGGTTCTGAAATAAGCCAAGGTCGACACCGATATTATAAGAATAGGTGGTTTCCCAAGTCAGATCCGGATTGGCGGTATTTCCCGTCAGTACTCCTGTTCCCCAAGGCGTGGTTTTATAAGAAAGAAGTGACATATAAGCATAATCGCTGACGTTCTGGTTACCGGTGGCACCCCAACCTGCACGGAGTTTCAGGTTGTTGATAACCTCATTATTACGCAGGAATGATTCTTGGGAAGCACGCCATGCCAGAGCCACAGATGGGAACCAGCCCCATTTATTGCCTTTTGCAAATTTGGAAGAACCGTCACGGCGGATAGTAGCCGTTAAAAGGTAACGTTCGTCGTACGAATAGAATGCACGTCCGAAAGCGGATGCCAGTGAATTGACGAAGCGTGAACCGGTAGTGGTGGATGAGGTCACATCACCTGCACTCAAGTCGGGAGTCGTATTCGTAAGGAAGCCTGTGGCTGTTCCTACCTGAGTTTCATAATTATAATGAGACATTTCCTGGCCGACCATGATGTTGATAGCATGCTTTTGAGCTATCTGCGTATTGTAAGTCAGGATATTGCGCCATGACCAGTATTTGGTATTTGTTTTAGTCCACTTGGAAGTACGGGTGTCGCTGGTCTTGATGCCAAACTGATAATCGGGTTGATAATAATAGTAATTATTGAAATTATAGTCGGTTGAGAGTTCCGTTTTCAAAGTGAGTCCTTTTAATAAGGTAGCTTCCAGGTACGTGTTAAAACGGAAGTTCATTTTACGGTTGTTGTTGGTGCGGATAGAAGCCAAACCTACTGGATTTTCGGGCATCCATACGTCTTCCGGACCATCAAAGCTTCCGTCGGTAGAAGTAACGGCAACGGTGGGTTGTTGGAGTAATGCGCTTATGATGGTATTGTTATCAGTTCCCACACTCTGTTTAGACTCGGCAAATGAGAAGTTGATGCCACCACGTAACCATGATTTAATCTGGCTGTCGACATTGGCACGCAATGAAAGACGGCGGAAGCTGGAACCCAGTGCAATACCGTTCTGGTCAAGGAAACCGCCACTGAAAGCATAAGTTGTCTTATCATTACCACCGCTTACAGAAAGGTTGTGGCTCGTCATTAATGCTTTGCGGAATAATTCATCCTGCCAGTTGGTTCCTTCTCCAAGTAAGTCGGGACGAACGAAGCTGCTGCTTTGATCGACAAGTCCCAATGCTGCACGACTATTGTGATGAGTTGCATACTCACTCAGGTTCAGCATGTCGAGTTGCGTGGGCATTTCCTGCCATCCCACATAACCGTCATAAGTAACTGTAGCTGTACCTGCCTGCCCTCGTTTGGTAGTGATCATGATAACACCATTAGATGCGCGCGAACCATAGATGGCAGTTGCCGAAGCATCTTTCAACACGTCCATAGATACAATGTCCGAGGGATTGATACTTGATAGCGGGTTACTGTTTTCATCATCTGTGGCAGAATCCACTACTACGCCGTCAATGACGAAGATAGGCTGGTTAGTGGCATTCAAGGAGTTGACACCACGGATACGGATAGAGGTGGATGCGCCCGGTGTACCGGAGTTTGCCTGAATCTGCACACCGGCAGCACGGCCTTGCAACACCTGATCGATAGAAGTCGGAACCGACTTCTTGATGGCCTGGTCATTTACCGATACCACCGAACCCGTCAGGTCCGAACGTTTCATCTGTCCGTAACCCACTACAACGACTTCGTCCAGCATCTCAGTATCTTCCTTCATCGTCACATTGATTTGTGTCTTCCCGGCTACAGGAATTTCTTGTGTCTTGTAGCCCACAAATGAAATTACGATGGTACTGTTGGATGGAACATTCAGTGTAAAGTTACCGTCGATGTCGGTAATAATACCGTTGCTGGTGCCTTTCTGCACTACGCTCGCACCGATAACCGATTCTCCTGTGGCGTCCTTCACCACACCTTTCACAGTGATATTCTGTGAAAATGCCCATAGAGGTATCAGGCATAATAAGAATAGAAGCCCCAAAGGCTTAAAACAATAATTTGTGCATTTCATACTGAAATTAATTTAGTTGGATAACAATAATATTCTCTTTCTTTATTAAAGATGTGAAGACATGTTTTTCATTTTCAAGTTTCCATATTTGTATTCAATTAGATTAAGTGATTAAACATTCCTTTTCGTTTGTGACAAAGGTATTCTATAATATGAAGAAGTAGGCATTTTATTGTAGCCTGTGTTACATTTAAATGTAACATGACTTTTCCCTGTGTTACAAAATCATTTGCTGGTGTTACGTTCAGGCTTAATTTGTACCCGAAAGATAAATAATTAAATGATAAATCCCATATGCCTTTCACCTATATCCTTTATTTTTTTCATGCACATCAATAAAAGGAGTGATACTAAAGGCGGCATTTTTTGCAATATGCGGAAGAGATAAAGAGCATATATGCAATGACTTCCCTGCCCATTTCGAAAGTTTTTCTTATCTTTGCTTGCCTTTAAGTATAAAATGCCATGAAAACAGCTCTTAATAAAGTCCTCCTTATAGTCTTATTGCTGTGTTTAATTGTCCTGCCTTTGGCGGCACAAACCGGTAAGTTCTATTCTACTAATAACGAATTGTCCAGCAGTCTTGTCAATCAGATCTTTCAGGATAAGCGCGGATTTATCTGGATAGCTACTGAGTACGGACTGAACCGCTTCGACGGACTTCGCTTTTCTAACTATAAACATGTGTCCGGTGACTCCGCCTCCATCAAAAACAATTATGTGCGCACGCTTTTTGAAGACAGTCGGCAGAATTTGCTGGTAGGTTGCATTGACGGGTTGATGAAGTATGATTCGGAAACGGATACTTTCCGGGAGATTCCAATGATACGTGCGGGCAAGCGGGTTTTTCCACACATCACGCAGATGCAGAAATTGTATAATGGTGAGATTTGGGTGGTAACTACCGGACAGGGCATTTTCCGCTTGGACGAAGAGAAGCAGCAGGCGGAGTCCATTGACGCCATCATGAGGCAAGTGAATTATAACTTCCAGTCGAATTTATACGAAGATTCTGATTATAATATTTGGATTGGTACGGAAGGGCATGGGCTGATTTGCTATCTGCCCGCTACGCAGGAAGTTCGTGTGTTCAGATATCCGGTGATTAATGATAACTATGTGTCGGCTATTGGTGAAGATAAGTACGGAAATCTGTTTATCGGCACTCAAAAGCATGGCTTGTCCCGTTATGATCGTGAGCAGAATCGCTTTATTTCTGTACCCTATGCGGGTAGCGAGGAGCTGTCCATCTATTGTCTGACGCTGGTGGACGACCGTCTGTTGATAGGCACCGACGGTCAGGGACTGAAGACTTACAACCGGATGACCGGGAAGATAGAGGATTATAGTATCAATTCCGCGCCGCTGGATTTTTCGGAAGGAAAGATACACGCTATCATGGAAGACCGGGACAAGAATCTGTGGGTGGGGTTGTTTCAGAAAGGTATTGTGCTGATGCCGAAGCAGGAGAATCCGTTTGAGTATTATGGCAATAAGTCCATTTATTATAATCCCATCGGACAAGGATGTGTAATGTCCATCTATCAGGATAATAATCGTCACCTGTGGGTAGGGGCGGACAATGAAGGAATATTTGAACTGGATGCGGAAGGAAAGAGGCTGCGGCATTATCAGCCCGGCAATAACCCGCGTTCGATGGCTAATACTATTATGTGTATGTACGAGGATACGGACGGAGATTTCTGGCTCGGCACGTACACCCGGGGACTGGCAAAACTAAACCGGGGGACCGGTGAGTGTGAATATCCGTTGCCGGTTGACAATGAGAAGATTTTCTCAATTACGGAAGACCGACATAAGAACCTTTATATCGCTACTTTCGGTTCGGGTTTTTACCGCTATAATTTGGTGACAAAGGAGTTGAAGCATTATGAGTCATCTAAAGAAGAGTCGGGCGACCTGACCCGGAATGAACTGGCAAATGATTGGGTGAATTACATCTTTTGTGATAGTGAGGGAATGATCTGGCTGGGGCATTATAAGGGTATCAGTTGTTTCAATCCGGTGAATGAGAGCTTCATTAACTACCGTAATGTGAATACTCTGATTGAAGACCGGGTAGGATATGTCTTGCAGGAAGACCATGCCGGAAATATTTGGGCAGGTACGACGGACGGACTCTATCGCTTCAACAAGAAGACTGAAGAACTGACATGCTTTACGGTGGCGGATGGTTTGCCTAATAATGTAATCTGTGGAATTTGCGAGGATGAGGAACATAATATGTGGATCAGTACCTATATGGGTATTTGTAAGTATAATATTGAAAACAATCGTTACATCAATTATTATGCGGGCGACGGATTGCAGGGGAATGAGTTCACGCACGGTGCATTCTATAAAGACCAGGCGGGAAAAGTTTATTTCGGTGGTATAAACGGTATTACCTATTTCCAACCTTTATCCATAGGGAGTGTGCTGAAAGATACCAAGGTATGGATTACGGACTTCTTTATCTTTAATCAGCCTGTGCGGAAAAATACGCGTTCGGGAAGACATACCGTTATCTATACGTCTGTGATGGATGCGAATATGTTTCAACTGGCTCATTACGATAATACGTTCAGTATCATCTTCTCCACATTGCAGTATAACAATCCGGAGCAGATATCCTATCAGTACAAGATTGAAGAACTGAGTAACCAGTGGCTCAGCACCGAGCCGGGGGTGAACAGGGTGACTTACAATAATCTTCCGCCGGGCAAATATACTTTCCATGTGCGGGCACTGAGCCACGGCAATCTTTCGGAGATACGTACGGTTAAGATTCTGATAACTCCGCCCTGGTATGAAATGTGGTGGGCATATTGCATTTATGTTTTTCTGCTCGGCTTGCTCGTATTGGGTATTGTGAACTATATCCTGTCGCGTATGCGCCACCGTCGTGAAATCATGAAGCGCGAACATGCCGAACAACTGAATGAGGCAAAACTACAGTTCTTTATCAACATCTCGCATGAAATACGTACTCCGATGACGCTGATCATTAATCCTCTGGAGAAGTTGTTGGCTGAAAAGAAGGGAGGGGAAGTGCAAAAGACTTATCTGATGATTTACCGGAATGCACAACGTATTCTTCGTCTGATAAATCAGTTGATGGACATCCGTAAACTGGATAAGGGACAGATGTTCATGAAGTTCAGGGAAACGGACATGGTTGGTTTCATTGATGATGTGATGCTTACTTTCGGCTATATGGCGCAGAAGAAGAAGATACGTTTCAGTTTCGAACACGCTATGCCGCAGTTGAAGGTATGGGTGGATATGAATAACTTCGACAAGATATTGATGAATATCTTCTCCAATGCCTTCAAGTACACACCGGAGCAGGGTGAGATTACGGTTACGCTTTCTACCGGGCGCGATGCCACCCGTCGCGATCCTCTGAAGGAATACTTTGAAATAACGGTCACGGATAGTGGTATCGGACTCGACCGGGAGAAGATAGAGCGCATATTCGAGCGTTTCTATCAGATAGATAATGATGTGACGAAATCGAATTTCGGTACGGGTATCGGCTTACATTTGTCCCGTTCGTTGGTGGAGCTGCATCATGGCATTATCTTGGCAGAGAACCGTGAGGATGCTCCGGGCAGTCGTTTTGTCATTCGTATTCCTTTGGGTTCAGCCCATCTGCGTACGGATGAATTGGAAGATGTGGAAGCAATCATTACTCCTCATGCTATGTTGGTTAAACCGGAGAAGACGGATTTGGAGGGAGCCTTTGAAGAAGAAGAGGACGAAGAAAGCAAGAAGGCAGCTAAGGCAAAAAATCGCATGCGCATATTGATAGTGGAAGATGAGGAGGAGATCCTTTCTTATCTGAAAGAAGAATTGGAAGGGGACTATCGGATAATGACCCGGAAGAATGGTAGGGAGGCTTATGATGCTATCCTTGCAGATACTCCTGACCTGGTGATCAGCGATATCATGATGCCGGAAATGGATGGTTTGTCACTTTGCCGGAAGATTAAGCAGAATATAAATGTCAATCATGTGCCTGTAATCTTGTTAACGGCTAAATCGAAGCCCGAGGATACTATGGAAGGTATGGCAACCGGTGCGGATGCTTATATGGTGAAGCCTTTCAATACGGAACTTCTGAAGAGTACGATTGCCAATCTGATTGCTAACCGTAAACTGCTGAAGAGCAAGTTCAGCGGTGCGCAGCAGCAGGAAGATAAGGTGCAGAAGCTGAGCATGAAATCAGCAGATGAGATATTGATGAGTAAGATAATGAAGGTGATCAATGAGAATCTGTCCAATCCGGATCTCAATGTGGAGATGTTGGCGGCGAATGTCGGCTTAAGTCGTGTCCATGTGCACCGGAAACTGAAAGAACTGACAAACCTTTCGGCACGTGATTTTATCAAGAATATCCGTTTGCAACAGGCTGCCGCACTGCTGAAAGAGAAGAAACTGACAGTATCCGAAGTAGCGTATGCTACGGGCTACACGAACTTGTCGCATTTCTCCAGTTCTTTCAAGGAAGTGCATGGCATGTCGCCTAAGGAGTATATGTTGGCACATCAGGGGGGAGTTAATGAAGAATGATGAATGAAGAATTAATCCCCCTTTCCTTTCCAGATGGCGAGTACTTTCCTTCGTATCAGAAGAATATTCAAGGCAGATACTGCTATAAATAAGATGCTTCCAGCCAAAATACAGGGTAGGAGAGACCCGGTTTCCAATTGTGGAATGAGAGTTTGCAAGACGCCTGTATAGTAAGATCTTAACCAGGCCACACCGCCTATGGCAAGGATCAGTACCAGCAAATTCAATCCTACGGTCAATACGTGATAAGGTAATGCGACTTTAGAAGGACTGTAACCTATTAATAACAGGTTCTCCAACTTTGCCGTATTCTTTTGAAGCAGTAGGAATACGCTTAACATCAGGATATAGAAGGAGAGAATACTGATGAACAGTCCCACGCCGGAAACAATACCTGTGATAAGGCGGAGGAAATAGGTGGTCTTTCCGGCATCCAGATTGTCTCCTTCGGTCTCATAGTTCTTCTGTTGAAAATAGTCGGTGATGGCTGTGTCTGTAGGATTCTTTACTTCTACGATCAGGCGGGAAGGCTGTGCTTCTTTTTCGGATGCGAAAGCTTGATTGGCCCATTCCATAAACGATTGTGGAACAAGGATAGTGTTCAGGCGGTTGGAGAAACCGACGATATTTCCTTTGTATTGCTCTACACGTCCGTTGCCACGCATCACAATGTCCATTTGTATCAGTCCCATTACGCCTTCCGACAACTTCGGCAGGTTGCGGCTCTGTGCAAAACCAAAGTTATAAAGGTTCAGATAGTTGCGGGGAATGATAATAGGTATGGTTTGTGTACCTTCGTCAAAGTGCCATTTGTCCAGGCTGACATCTACAAACTCATCGGGAACAGATTCAAAAAACATATCCGTAGAGATACGGATACCGGCTTGCTCCATTCCCAGTCCTGCTGATACTTTGAAAAGGGTAGGTGTGAAGGCGCCTACGCTGCGTGTAAAAGGTTGTGCTTCCAGTTCTTTGATTTCATCTTTGGAAAAAGTATTGCTTTGTCCGGTAATGCTGCCAAGAGTGCTGATCTTTTTGGTAGCGATGATATAATCCTTCTTCATGAAACTGTCTCCCTGCGTGAAGACGGGAAGGACGTCTTTATAAAATTGCACGCTCAGCAATACAATCAACATCCCAAAGATATTGGCGAGAAAAAAGCCGGTCAGTTGTCCGATGCTGATGTGTTGGCGGAGAAGTTTCCAAACAAGTCTGTTCATTGAAGTTTGATGTTATTGTTAAATGATAATTTAGCGGGCGGATGCCCGCTAAAAATTGACAATTGACAATTAACAATTAGGCTGCGCTATATTGTGCTTAAACAATCGTTCCGAATGGTAATTGTCAATTGTCAATTGTTAATTGTCAATTTTTAGCGGCAAAGCCGATAAATTATCATTTATAGTTTTAATATTTTATTATATTCTAATTCTATATGTTTTCCAATGGAAGTAACAACCACTCCCGCACCTTGCCGTTCGGCCTCTTCGGTCAGTATACGTCCCATGAGTGTGCCGTTATCATCATCCAAATGGCTGATAGGTTCATCCAGAAAAATGAAATCGAACGGTTGGCAGAGAGCACGAATAAAAGCTACGCGTTGCTGTTGCCCGAAAGATAACTTTCCAGCCTTTTCATTTACCTTGTCAGTGATACCGAGCGTTTCAAAAAGAGCAAGGATTTCTTTTTTCTTCTTATAATTAGTAAGCCGGTTCTTCAACTGTACATTTTCCAGTGCGGTCAGTTCAGGGAAGATACGTAGCTCTTGAAACAGCATGCTCAATGAATGTTTTCGTAATTCCACCCACTCATGAATGGAGAGCGAACGGATATTGCGTTCATCAAAGTTGATAATACCTTGGTAATCGCGGCGATATCCGTAGATATAGCTGCATAGAGAAGATTTACCTGTGCCCGAAGCAGCTTCAATCAGATACCGCTCTCCTTTTTGTAGCACAAGGTCTTGATGCCACACGTCGGACGTGATGGCATCCCGGTCGGCAAACACTTGGGGAAGTGTTTGCCGCAGATGAATGGTTTCCATTATTTATCGGGATTAGATGCCTGCAAACTCTTTGATGAAGTTTACAATCTGTTTCAATGCATTTACGTTTTTGTCTTTCAGTTGAATAACTATATCTGCATTATTATTGGGGTCGCCAACAGCTTCTACATAAGTTATCTTGTCAACCAAAGCAAAAGCTGTCGCATATTGTGTGCCGCCATATTCCGATAACATCTTCACAATCGGCAAAGCAAGAATTGCTTCAGCATTAATGACGAAAGCACTGTTCTTACCTTTGATGTTGGATGCAAATTCGGTATCCTTAATGGATGGATTAACAGCTTTATCTATGCCCTTGTACAACATTTCGTCATTCGTAGCATACAAACTATTGTTGCGAACTCCGAAGAACAGGTTCAATGCCTTTGATTTATATACATATTCGTTTTCTCCCAGTTTCAGGATGTCGTCTCCTCTTTTTAAGCCCAGTTCGCTTCTCTTCTCATACAATAACTGTACGGGGGCAGCACTCTTTACGCTGGCGTACATCAGGAAAGTAGGAGCGTTATTCATAGTGAAGTTTATCAGCCCCATTGCAATATCTTTCTGGAATGTGCCGAATAATTCTTTTACTTCATTAGCCTTGGCTATGGAGAAATTCTTCTGGAACTGCTCATTTTCCAGCAACATGTTATAGAACTCTTCTCCATTGATACCCATGCTGAGATACATCAGGGTGGATTTCGGGAAGTATTTCAAGAAAGTGTTTTCTATGGGGCAGGTTGCCTTCTTTTGCTTGTCGAACAAAGCTTGCAGTTCCGGGTTTTCTGTGAAGCTCTCATACTTCATGCTTATCTTACCTTTATCAAAGGAAAGGCTTCCCAACATTTTCAGATCTTTCAGGTCAATGTTGTAGGGCATATCGCTTGCTTTGATCATATTGGCATAAGGACCCAGCAGGCTTGCCGGAGAGAACATAGTGCTGATATCTCCTCCCATCTTCTGCATCTTTTTGAAGACAGTAGTTGAAACAATGCTGTTTTCATTCGTCTGTTTCAGCAAAGCAGGAATATTCTCTTTGATTTTCTCAAGCTGGGTAGTGCCGCTATAATTGGTCAGCATAAGCACTGAAGGAGTATATGCTATGAGTACCTGGTTTCCCATTTGTGTGAACTGAAAACCGTCACCGCTTGCCAGAGGCTGACTGACTTTTTCTTTCTCCAATGTTTCCAGCAGTGCATGCAGGTCGTCTTCACTGCTGACTTTGGCAACGATAGTAGTAGGGAATGTTTCCGTGGTGAAGATATACAAAGGTTCCGATACATCGATTCCCGATTTCTTCGGATCTTTCATTATCATTTCCACTTGCTGGAATGTTGCAGCATTCATGCCACTCTTCAAAGCATTCGTCAGCTTTTCCTGTACTTCTTTGTTCTCCTTGTCATTGAGGCCTGCTTTGTCAGCCAATGATTTCAGGTTGATGCTGACTACCGTATGGGCATTGGCAGGAATCACATCGGTGTACTCTTGCTTCTTCTGGGAACATGCGCTGACAAGAGCTACCACTACAGCCATCAACGCCAAACGGGGAAACAAACTTTTCTTCATATAACTATTATTTAAGTGTGATTATCATTGATTTTGTAAGTTCAGAATGTGGCAGGCCACCAGAGCTGCCGTTTCTGTACGCAGTCTCGACTTTCCCAGACTAATGGGAATAAAGCCGTTTTCTATTGCTTTTTGCACTTCTTCTTCACTGAAGTCTCCTTCCGGACCGATTAATACCAGTGCATCTTCTCCTTTGCGGAACACATCTTTCAACAGAGGCTTTTCTCCTTCGTAACAGTGAGCTATGAACTTCTGTCCTTTGAAAGGCTGCGCGATGAACTTGTTGAAATCCGTCATTTCATTCAGTTGTGGCAAACGGGCTTTAAGGGATTGTTTGATGGCTGACACCAGTATTTTACTGATACGTTCGATCTTGATAACTTTCCGTTCCGAGAAGCGGCAGTTCAGGAAAGTCAGTTCATCGAAGCCTATTTCAGTGGCTTTTTCAGCAAACCATTCTGTGCGATCCATATTCTTGGTCGGGGCCATGGCAATGTGCAGATGTCCGTTCCATAGAGGTTCCTGATAAGTAGTCTCCAGAATGTTTACCATGCAACGCTTGTTGGTAGCAGCACTGATTTCTGCACGATAGAAATAGCCTTTGCCGTCGGTCAATGTAATCTGATCGCCAATATTGAGGCGTAGTACGCGGATGCAGTGTTGGGCTTCTTCTTCAGGAAGTTCGGCACGAGTTTGTATGTCGGGTGTATAGAATACATGCATAAGTCTATTGCTGTTCTTTTCGTTTGATAATTTCGTCCCTGATGTGGGCTGCTCGTTCGTAATTCTCGTTGGCTATGGCTTCTTGCAATGCCTTTTGTAGCATCTCCATCGTATCTCCGTGTAAGAATTCATCATCATGTGGGGAAGGGCTTTCGCCCATAGGAGCTACACTGCCAGTTTCGTTTTCTTTTCCGGTCTTGAGTTGTTCCGCTTCCAGAATCTCCTCGTAAATAAAGATGGGGGCTTTCATCCGTAAAGCCATAGCAACCGCATCGGATGTGCGGGCGTCCATACGAATGATCGCATCGTCTGCTTTCAGGTAGATATAAGAATAGAATACACCATTGTCTACCCTGTAGATAAGAGCACGCATCATATTCACTCCCAATACTTCCAGGCACGAAGCGAAAAGGTTATGAGTCAAGGGGCGTGGCGGAACAATCCCTTTTAGGCTGATTAGCATTGCCTGCGCTTCCGCCGCACCAATGATAACTGGTAATTGGCGGGTGCCCTCCACTTCTCCCAATACCAAAGCGTAAGCTCCTGCTTGTTCCTGACTATTGGAAATGTTTAGTACTTCTAGTTCTATTTTCTTCTTTTTATCCATAATATTTTTCCGAGTGGCTGGTAGCTACCAGCCACTTGATACTTACTGCTTTTTATTTGCT
>ENA-OUUV01000986-OUUV01000986.1-human-gut-metagenome-genome-assembly--contig:-NODE-986-length-15564-cov-4.061255_pt1 | contig 15564 bp, 20 predicted proteins | sample MGYA00237952_ERZ548838 | MGnify/ENA primary metagenome ERZ548838 (study PRJEB26490, sample SAMN05194705) | human gut metagenome | biome: terrestrial biome; feature: human-associated habitat; material... | reverse complement strand
GACAGGGATGATGTCGATAGACAGCATAAGACTTCGGTTCAGGCTGGTAAGCTCATTGATCATGGAGTCTTTGATGTAGCTGGCATACTCCTTCAGAAACAGTACCCGGCCATACTTATTGCCCATGACAAAGTGGTCTTTCTTAAACTCCATGCTGTCCGGACAGACGGCGTCCTTGAAGGAACGGCCACGCTTCATGCAGTCTGTTAGATCCAATTGGAACTGCGTTTCTTCACCCACGCGGTAGAAATCATGAAGGATGCGGAGGCGCTCCACGGCATCCAGTTCCTCACAGCGGGAGTCCATGTGATTGAGTCGGGAAGTCACATCATTGACTGTGCGGTCAAAAAAAGTACGGGCTTCCTCGATATTTTTCTTATGCGCCGACAGGGTGATATAACGCTCCTGTACCACGCTGTTGGAGGAATCGGTAACCTTATCCAACAGCATGGCGTTATACTCCGCTCGTCCGCCGTCCAGAAAATCTCCGTGAGCAGGAATGAGGATTTCCTGTTCAAAGTTGCGGCGGTTCAGGCGCTTATTGTTGATGGTGATTTTTGTAGTAGAGCCGGTATCCAACGCGTTCAGCAATTCGGAATAGCTGAGAAACATAGCTGTCTTATCCTCTTTGGATGCAATGGCGTAGTTGATATCGCTGAATCGCAATGTCTTGGAATACTTGCTGCCAAACTGAAAGACCCCATCCGGCCAGAGTCGTCGGATGGGGATGGTGTCCTGTACAGATCTCGGTACCTTGAATTGTTCTTTGTCCTGTTTTAACGTTGTCTGCAGGGTTTTAATCAAGATTCAACGCCTCCTTCACAGATGAGTGTGCCATCAGTTTTGCGTACATATTTTCCGATTTGAAAACAAGCCGTTTGGGGGTGAGAAATTCCGAGCGAAAAAACGCCAATAAAAATTGTTCCAGATTCATGCCGTTATACTGGAAAAAACCGCCCAGAGCAAATGGGAACGCGGCCAGAATGCAGACCCAGCCGATCTCGCCATTCCCCAGCACGGGGCGCAGTCCAAAATAAACGCCTACCGCCACGGCTACCGCCAACAGGGCAAATAGGAACTGCCGCAGTGACAGTCCAAAAAACAGACTTTCCTGATAGTTGCGCACTTCCTTGTTGATGCGTACCTCCAAGGTGTACCACCTCCGTTTCTTCTGACTTTTCCCGAACAGATACTTGCTTTTCCTGTCCGGCTATGCTACCATGCCACAAACTTGATAAGGAGGGCATGTCACATGATGTTTTTAGTAATTGGCGCAGGACTTGGCGTCCTGGCAATTCTGTTCCGTCTGGCAGCTCTGACCCGATTGACACTCCCGCTGCTATATACCCTGTCGATGCTGACCGTGTTTCACGGCTGGTATCAGGCCCATACCGCGTTGGCAGACAATATTCTGTTTGCACTGGTCGGTCTGGTGATCCTGTCCTGGCTGTTCTCTCTGGGTAAGTGTGTCTGGAGCTTCATTCGGGAACAGAGCGAAGACCGCGCTGCCGTCGAGTATTTTGCTTACCGAGTCCGCAATGCAAGAGAAAACGGCGAAGGCACTGTCAGCACCGAGGGGCTGTGGCGCTGATTTAACCAAGGCCCATCAGTTCCCGGATGATCCGGTCACTCATCTTGATAGCCCCCACCAGCACCAGCATGTTGAAAATGAGTTCACCTACATAGTTCCATACGATGGTGGCTACCGCCAGCGTATCGTCCGCAATAGCAGGCGGTGAAGACGCAAACGCCGAGAAAATCACACAAGCCAATACGATGACACAGCCCTCCAGACAGATGGCGGCATAGCTTTTCAAAAAGGCTACGCCGATACTGCTGGAGGGCTGTCCTGCAAAGCTGGCCAGCGGCACAGGGGCGATGGCCGTTGCGATATAGAGCTTAAAAAAACGGCTATACACCGTCAGGATCATCACGAGGGACAGAACCCAGATAAAAAGGGAACCCAACAGCGTCACCGCCCATAAGGGGATAGAATCGATAAAGCCCACATCCTCGATGATACTCGTCATCTCATCCGGCAGCGCCGAGGCTGACATGGCCGTCAGGCCGGACGAGTCGACGATCGTTGTCACCATACCCTGGGCTACCCGGAAGGCCCCTGTCATCAGTTCCATGCCCCAGGTCACTGCCGCCTGCGCCAGCACAAAGCGGATGAAGCACTTGAACGCCAGTTCCGGCTTCTTCATCTCCGCAAAGCTGCCGCAGGTTTTTACAATCCCCATGACAAAAAACAGCACCAACAGTGCATATCCCACCGCTTTCAATCCGCCGTTGATACCGACGATGACATTCCAGATACCGCCGCCCTTGAAATTCTCCGGCGATGTGGTGATGAGCTGCCAGATCTCCTCCAGTCTGCCGTTCCACATCTCCAGCGCAGAGTTCAGGTTGTCAATGATCCAGTTTCCACTTCCCATTCAAAATCACCTCCTGCGGGAAGAAATAAGGGGCGCAGTCTAAACGCTGCTCCCCTTATTCGATTTTCAACCGGTGATAAGGGTAAGGATTTCCTTGGTAAAGGTGATCACGATGCCGCCTGCCACGGTGAGCATACCGTTGGCTCGCTGGGAGGGATCATGGCTTTTGAGAGACAGGCCCACCTGTAGGATGCCGAAGCCCAGCAGGATAAGGCCAATGGCGCGGATGAGAGAGAAAATAAACTCACTCAGATTATTGACCACCGTCAGCGGGTCGTCCGCAGCCAGCGCGGGAACTGCGGTGACCATCATCACCATGGCTGTGCAGGCAAGGATGGCGTAGATTCGCGTTGCCTTTCGTTCAAAGTTGTTGGTTTTCAGATCATGTTTCATTATGCAGCAATCTCCTTTTCATCGTTTTGATCAAATCGGAACAGCGGTTCTCCCGGCAGGGTCGGTGTCGCTGTCCCGTGGTGGATATAGGGCGGTGCGCCGCCGTCCATGGTATAGCGGATGGCAGGATGCTCCATGAGCTCGTATTTCAGATCCAGCACCGGTCTGGCCCCGCGGATGAACAGGATGCAGTACCGGTTGTCCAGCATCCGTACCTCATCCGGGGTCAGCAGTTCTCTGCCGCTCATCTGGAAGTTGGTGGAGTAGGAACCGGAGCGCCCCTTCGTCTGCCCATGGGTCTTGGTGTCGATGGTGGACTTGCCCAGGGCCTCCGAAATGTACTTGTGGGTACTGCTCTCGTTACCGCCGAGGTAAAGAAGGGTATCCGAGTTGCCGGGGATGGTTTCCCACGAATCCTTGTACAGTTCCTTGATCTGCGCCATGTTCTGGATAATGGTGCTGCAAGAAATATTTCGGGAACGCATGGTCGCAAGTTCCCGTGGCAGCCCCGGCAGATTGACCGATGGCGCTTCGTCCAAAATAAAGTGGACATGACACGGCAGCGCCCCGTGGTGGATCTGGTCGGCACAGTAGTACAGCGTCTGGAATATCTGGGAGTACAGCAGGCTGACGAGGAAATTGAAGGTCGTATCATTATCCGGGATCACGGCATAGAGGGCGCACTTTTTCTCGCCTAAAGTATACAAATCCATGTCATCATGGTCGGTGATAGCCTTGATCTGCGGCAGATTGAATGGGGCCAGCCGCACAGCGGCGCTGATCAGGATGCTTTTTGCCGTCTTGCCCGCCGCCTGCTTGAATACCTTATACTGCCGCAGGGCCACACTTTCCGGATGCTCATGTTCCATCGCCTTAAACAGCAGGTCCAACGGCGTGATGTATTCGTCATCATCCTCCCGGACTTCAGCGTATTCCAACACGCGCATGACCATGGAAAAGTTCTGTTCATACTCCGGCGCTTCCTGGTGCAGCATGAGGATAATGGCTTGGAGCAGAGCTGTTTCTGACTTCGTCCAGAACGGGTCGGACTCATGGCTGCCCTTGGGCGTAGTCGCCTGGATCAGCGTATTCACCAGCTTCAGTGCGTCTTTCTCATCCCGCAGATAGCGGAAGGGGTTATAGCCGTCGGACTGTTCCAAATTCACAAGATTCAGCACCCGGACGTCATAGCCCTTCTTTTTCAGGTATCCGCCCGTGTCGGTCAGGACTTCCATTTTGGGGTCCGTGATCACATAATTGGTATTGGCCTCTAAAATGTTTGGTTTCACATAGCCGCGGGTCTTGGCCGCGCCGCTGCCGCCGATGACCAGCACATTCAAGGATCGCCGGTGCTTATGGGTATCCAATCCCAGCCGCACATGGCGGGTCAGGATCTTATTCTGTTTTTGGCAGAACTGCGCATTGACCTGCCTGGGCGAGCCCCACATGGCCGAGCCATGTTCCTCACCATCCCGCGTCCTGCCGCTTTCCGCGTCATAGATGCACAGGCTCATAATGTAAACGCCGATACAAATCAGGATGGTCAACAGGCTCTTGTCCGTCCATTGGATCTGGAATGGATGCTCCAGCGCGGCGGTCAGGTTGGAGAACAGATCCGGCAAACCGCCGCCAAGGGATTGTGCAATGAGCAGCGCCGCCCAGATGACCGGGATATGGAGGAAAAGGCGCAAAATTAGGTTGCTTTGCTTGGATGTTTGTTTCAGGCAATTCACCTCCGGGAGAACAAAATAGCAGTCCCATCGGCGGATCGTGTATCGCCAATGGGACTGCTTTGGGTGATCTATAATACTTATTTCACTTTACCATTTTTACTTTTTTGCCGATTTTTTGTTCTGGCCGGGGCAGGCTTCTGCTGCTGGTCCAATTGCGCCTTATAGCCCTTCAGACGTTCCAGCACGGAGGGGCGTTCCTCACTCGTCATTCGGCTCCCGTCTTTGGACGAGGTCGAGCTGGGCGCGGTAGCGGGCAAGTCTTGTCCCGACCGAGATCCTTTTTTTGGCTCCACCTCCTGACTCTGGCCCACAGGCGGTGTCACAGGGGTGTTCTCTTGGGGGCGCTGATCCTGCTCGACTTGGGTTGCAGCCTGCCTTTCACGGGCTTCTCTGGCCTTGGACGGGGCTTGCTCCCGTGGAGGCTGCTGTGCCTGCGCTGGTTGACCGAGGTAATGGATGCGCTCGAAGATCATATTCGCTCTGTCGATCTCCGTTACCGGCATGATGACATCCACCACCTTGCCGTGACCGTCCGTATCCCGAATGGCAGAGAATAAGATTTTCTGCTTTCCAGCCTTCTTTTTGAATGCCTGATACTGCTCAGGAGACATGGCGAACCGGCGCACGTCGCGGGTCTCTTTCAGCATCTTCACGAGATTGACTTTGCCGGAGATCGTCTTATGGTTTTTTGCCAGTGCCAGCGTCAGCGCCAGCATATTTTTAAGGCCGGAACCGCTCAGCCGGACAGCTACCTCACCGCCGGAGAGCATCATGCGCACCAATTGGTCCGCCGCTTCACCGCCGCCTATGTTCATGTTCCCGCACCTCCTTCTGGTGTTCTTCTGTTCTTTGAATGTCCTGCCCCATGACAGGCACTTGGTTTTGTATCTCATGACAGAGCTTCAGCTTTTGCCGCTCCGTGCGGATCTCGCGGTTCAGCTCCGCCAACTGTTCATAGATCTCCGCCTTTTCTTCCGTCAGCCGTTTCCTGGGAACGCCACTGCTCTCCAGCAGCGCCACCGCTTCCATGTACCGTTCAAATTCCGTCTCCATGCCGGTCAGGCCTTCTTCATAGAGCGCTTTGCTGGGAGCCAACGCTTCCACATCCGCCAAAGCCGTATACAGCTTTTGCCGTTTCTTTTTCCGCACATTGAGGATGGTACGCTGCTTGATGAGTTTGGCCAGCGATTCCTCTGTGCGGGTCTGGAAGGCATCCATATCCGCCTGGGTGACAATCTCATTTTCCCGCAGAAAGTCGAACTGTGTGCGGTATTGCTCAAAGCGCATGACCTCCCGCCTAAGATGAGGCGTCATGCGGGGCGGGTACTGCCACTGCCCGATCTTACCCAGCAAATAGAGATAATGCACATAGAGGGCAAGGAAACCGGTATATTTCGGATGCGCTTGGTATGGCCGATACTTAGGCCGTGAGAGCACGGTGGGACGGCTGCCTGCTTCAATTTCCGCAAGATTTCCTTGAATAGCAGCACGGATACCATCCTCCGTGAACAGCGTGTTGCGTCTGCCGGGATACTGAAATCTCTCCTGTCCCCGCAGACGAAACCCCAGCCGATCACCGTGGTGGATCTTATATCCCATGTGTTCCATGAGCAGGAAGAAGTGTCCGAGATCGTTGGCGTCCTGGATAGCCGCCCGCAGATCTGCTTCCAGCATGGAGCGAAAGGTCGGCTGGCCCTTAGACCGCCGCAGCCACTCCACATAGCTGATGGCTTTGAAAGACTCTCCCGCCATGATAACGGACAGGCCATGCTCCCGGCAGAGCCGGTCTGAGATGCCGCGGATCTGCTGATAGTAGCTTTGCGCGTTACTGTGGTATTTTTCGCCGGTAAATTGATTGACGGAATTGAATACGATATGGGCGTGGATGTGTTCCCGATCCGTGTGAACGCCGATGACGGCCTGATACCCCGGCAGGTGTTCCCGCGCAAATTCCCGTGCGATCTCCAGTGCCAGTTCCGGTGACAGCTCACCGGGGCGAAAGGATTGGATGACATGGTAAAGCTGCACTCCGTCCGTCTTATTCCAACGCTGCTTGACCGCAGCCATGTCATGGCAAGCTGTTGACGTGAGACAGCCCTGCGCCGCCGTGAGGATCTGTTCTTCCGTCTTATCCCCGTTGAGAACATACGCAATGGCCTGGGATAGTCCGCCGCGGCGGGCGAGTATCTTTGTGACCGCCACTACTGCTCCGCCACCTTCGCCATTTTCTGTTCAATGGCTTTCATCAAAAACAGCAGCTCTCTCATATCATCTTTCGTCGCAAAACCGGCGTTGGTCTTTCGGGCGATCTGGTTGATATTCGTACCGATGCGGTTGATCTCCGCATATAAGTCATGCAGTTCTTTGGGTGGACGCTGGCGGATCGTCACGCCGGAAATGAGCTGCCGCAGTACAGTGCTGACCGGCAGACCGGAAACGGCGCAGATCTGCGACAGCTTCCTGCGCTCCGCATCGGTCAGCCGGACGGAGATCATGTGTGTTTTTTCGGGCATATCGCCCTCCTTTCCCGCGGCGCTGCCGCAAAATCTTCCGCCCGCAGGCGGCATTGGGGACTGGGGCGAGCCCCAGCAAGCGCGTTTGTCATACAAACGCTATGCTTGCGCCAGCGCCGCCACGGCGGCGTTGGCTTTCGCCCCGCTGCGCGGGGCTTTGTTTTCAAGCGGGCACTGCCCGCTTCCTCGTAAAAAAAGGAATCATCTCTCCGGAGTTGGATGCCGACAAAGGCACTTTTCGCTTGCGCGTTCCGTCGGAATACCCTCCAATGAGAGAGCGCTCTTTTCAGGAATAAATGCCGCGTACCTGGCATAGTCAAAACCATCGGCCTCTATCAGCAGGCCGGTGTTCACATCTCGGCAGGTCACGAACAGACAGAGAAATGTTTCAGTTTTTCCATCGAACCCCATATCCGACACGTTCCGGGATATGAAGGAAACATCCCGCAAAAGCTCGTTCATGTAGCGGCGGTACTGCTCTTTCGGCAGTTCGATCACTTTTGTGATCTGGAACCGCGCTTTCTCCGGGAACGGAGCCTTCTCGAGAATATCCCGCACACTGGCTGCTTTCCGATAAAAACTCGCAAAATTTTCTGACATACTTCTCTCCTTGTGGCAGGGTGTTTTGTGAACACCCTTATAGAAAAAGCAGGGTGTTTTGTAAACACCCTGCTCTTGAAAAAACGTTTTTGTTTATTTATTACCGTGCGTCAAGTTCTTTGGCCTTTTCCCTTTTCCGCAGTTTTTCCATTGCAAAATCAAGGATGCGCTCTTTCCGTGTCTGCAGCATTGTCTTGTAGAATTGCTTTTGCAGATCCGAAATGAATGGAGTCTCATCCACGATACGGAAAATTGCATCCATGTTGATTTTGGGCAGTATCCGCTTCAATGCTTTGCTGCAATCTGCATTCTCCAAAGAGGAAATAAAATCAAAGTAGTTGATTTTTTTACCATTGACCTTAATGCTGGAAAGAGGGATTGAGAAAGTGCGCAAATCTCGTTCTGACTGCTTATCTATGGTGTCTCGCATGATGGCTTCATCAGCCTGGGGATACAGGCAGCTCCCGCAGTCATACACAGGGGCAATGGCAATTTCGTCTGTCGTGGTATTATAAAGAAAACCCCAGTTTCCGTTGTGCCGATCCCAATTCCCGATCAGCGCATCTATAATGAATACATTCCAAAAATGCTGCTGCAACAACGCGGGAGGGAATGCTGTCTGATCCTCCATGGCCCGCATAATGTCAGACAGTTCTGTACCATACCCGCTGTGACCGGAATCAATCACCGTATTTTTCAGCGAGGCAAAGTCCTGCAGCACAATTCCGGGAGAGGTAAAATCCTTGCAAGCAACAACAATCTTTTTTACGCCGTTTTTTTCATAAGTGCCAAGGAGAGTTTCCTGAACGTTGATCCCAACGCTGTTGAAAATATGGCAGCCGATATACTCGGTAATGCAACTGTTGGCATAACTCAAGTCTTTATTCTTGGGGGCTTGTGCGGGGAACTTCAGCATATACTGTTCGCCTTGATAAATTACAGCCCGCTTTGCGCCGTTCGCCCCTGCATAGAATTTATTGCGAGTGGGGAGGTCTGTAAAGTTTATCAAGAGGTATCACTCTCTTTCCATGCGAAGATACTTTTCACGCAAATACCATGCCTGCTCGGGAGAAATAATCCGTTCGACTTCGGCTGAATTAATGTCCGCATTCAGATTACACCAGTAGATGTCCCAATGAGGATCTCGGCTTCCGCTGTCTATAATGGCCCAAGATTTTTGCATCTCCTGAATAGAAGCCTGCAAATCATCGGGAAGTCCGCATTCAAGATACGACTGATCCAACGGCTTTCCGGTTTCCTGATCATATTGTGCGTGATTCATAACTAATTCCTCACAATGCTCTCTTACTGGATCGTTTTTATTATACCGATTTTCCAGTGTTATAGCAAGTCCCTTTGCCAGACAGCGCAGCAGGTCACGCAGCTTCCTCCAGTTCTGAACAGATTCTTTCTCTTGCCAGCTTGGCATAGGTATCGGTCACCTCAATGCCGGTGGCGGAATAACCCTCCAGAACAGATGCCAGCACCGTGGTCCCGGAACCGGCGAAGGGGTCCAGAATATGGCCGCCCGGTTCCGTGATCTTCACAATGTCCCGCATAAGCTGCAAGGGTTTCTCCGTAAGATGAATGCGGCTCTGTGGATTGCCATACTTGAACACCCCTGGCAGGCAGGGCACCGGACGGCTGATAGGCATATCTCCGTTGGAACCCCAGACAATGTACTCCGCCTGCTGGCGGAAGCGGCCCTTCTGAGGACGGCTGTTGCCCTTATCCCAGACAGCGGTGCCCCGCCAGATCCATCCCGCCCATTGAAGGGCATCGGTGGCTGCGGGAAGCTGCCGCCAGTCGATGAACATACATACCGGCGCACCGGGCTTGCTTGCTTTCCTCGCCTCATACAGCCACTCTGCCGCCCAGCGGGTCCAGGAGCGCTGGTCCTTGGCATCGCCGTCAAAGGGAGGTGGCGCGTTCTCCCCCATACTGGAATACTTTCTGGCTGTGGACTTGTTTTTCTCCGCCTGGGTGCGCCCACCGGACGCATAGGGCGGATCGGTGATCACAGCATCGAAGGTGTTGGGGGCGAACCCGCTCAGCACCTTCAGCGCGTCACCTTGAATGATCTCCCATTTCTGGTTATCGTTCATGTGTGTGGTCCTCCTTGTTTTTGTTTTTTGCGGGAATACTGCCGGATAACTCCGTCTCTACATACTCGCTGATGATCCCCAGCGCTTCCTCATAGCTGTGGCAGTCTCCGCCCATAATTCGGTTTTGCATCTCTTTTGCCTCGGCTGTCATGCCGTTTTGCCGCAGTGTCCGGCTGGCAAGACCGATGAGATTGAAAATATTGCCGTTCTGCCCAACAATGGGGCAGGACGGCTTTTTGTGTTCCTGCTCCATGAAGGCTTACCGCTCCTTTCTGCCGGAACGCCTGGGCGGCGTCCGGCCAATGGTTTTCTGATCCGTCATCATCGGAATTCCCAGCTTACTGGCATGATGGATCTCATCCCACATCTCGTCTGTCCAGACGGAACCGTAAACGTTGACCTGCTGGCAGGCTTCCAGCAGGCGCAGGGACATCTCCTTGGTTTTAGCGTCTTGCTCCGGGTGATTCGGATTTGCGGCGTATGAAAACAGTATGTGCGGGCAGATGGGGACATCACCATCTGCGAACACCTCCAGCGCCTTTTGCCGGGCAAATTCGATGTTCTTTTTTACATTGCCCTGCAGCGGCGCACAGATATATACCAGTTTGGAGCCAACCAGACTCCGTTCCGGTACACGTTCCCGGAATGCGGACAGGTATTGCCCAATAGCCTGCCTGAGTATGTCATAATCCGCGGCATCTGGATGGTAGACGTACCAGTCTAACTCTCCATAATCGCTCCGCAGGTGCGGTATGACTCCACTACGGAAGTTTGGATTGCCGGGAACGATCCTTTTTCCCCATACATCCTCGAAGCGTACCAGGGTCTTGTCCACCACGCCCTCTGTGCGGTTGAGTACCGCGAGACGTATTGCATCGTAATCGGCAGCAACATGGGCGGAGAAGAGTTCAGCCCGCACACGCAGGTCCTTCCCAAGTTCGCCTACGCAGACACGCCCGGAGAATTGCGGGCGATCTATCAAACCGCTGTTTTCGAACAGCTTGCGGAGCTCCTGTTCGTAGTCAGTCATCGTTCCATCCCTCGCTTCTTGGATTTTTCTTTTTGTGGAGCATGCTCCTTTCTGGGTCTGAGGGTGTCTTTAACCGTGCCGCGCAGAATGCGGCGGCCGCTATCGGAGATAAGAACAGTAATGTCTTTCAAATCATTGAGGATCTCTTCACCGGGCAGAACAGCACCGGCCCCACAGACCTTTACATTCCCCCGCACACTCCCGCACACCTTACAGTGGCCGGATAGAATCGGTGGTTTAAATTTGTCTGGGCCGCAAATAATCTGCGCAAAACCGGATGCGTATGCATTCCCACACATCACAGCCCCGCGCAGGTAAGCATCATCCTCCGCACGGGCTTGTCCATACAGAGCAGACCCGCAGGACACATAGGCATGATCGCAGGCAATGGCGGTATTGTGCAGGCTGGAGTCCTGATTCACATAGGCGCTGCCGCAGGCAATGGCATCATCGAAGATCCATGCGCTGTCAGACAGTTCTGTTTCCAGATTGTGTTCTCCCTCCACGAAGCCGCCCAGATCCCCAGCTTTTACATTTTCCCCAATATCCCGCAGCGCCCGGACGCGGTGGAGAAACGGATAAGTTTCATGAACAATATCGGTGATCTCATATTTTTTGTTGCTCGTTTTCATCAACTCCTTCTTTATGCCGCCTTTTCACAGGGACTTTTTTGTGCGTCCTCCATACGGAACCGTTCGTCAATATCCGAGAATGATTCCGTTCGGTTGAACTTTTCAGACACCTTCCCCGGCAGGGCCTGTAGTTCCAGTATCCGTTCCCACAGTTCCGGGTGATGGTCATAAAGATGGCGCAGTTCTTTTTTTCTGGCGTTTGGACAAAACCAGCACCCGCCCCGGTCTGTAAATTCATAGACAGGCGACAGCAGCCCTGCCTTGCGGCAGAGCTGCTTGGCATCTTCTTCTGTAAAATGATACTTTTCCAAAAGGGACACCTGCTGCCCGGTCAGGCGCAGCAGCCGTTCCCGCTCATCATGGGCGATGCCGATATACTGTACTGTATCCGGCGGCAGGGTCCTCTGGTATTGGCGAAAGGGGCGGATCTTGCAGTCCCGCTGGACATAACACTTTCCGCAGATTGGAAAGGCCCGCAGCATCCCTTTCTTGGGGCCGCGGGTGACCGTCCCTGTGAACAGATCTACATAGGTTTTCTCCGCGCACAGGACACGTACCTTCACCCCCATCCCCTCCAGCTTTGGAATAGCGGTGTGATAGATAAAATCCCGGTGTTCCGGCACCTCACCTGAAACGGTTTTATCAAACATCACCTCGCAATAGACAGCTTCGTCCAGCGGCTCCCCATGCTCCAGCGCCAGCAAAATGGTGGCAAGACTGTCCTTACCAAAGCTGCAGCTGACAATATGAAGAGGTTTTGATCTTTCTTTTGAAATGGTATCACTCCTTGTTTTTCTTATTGTTCCGGCTATATTGTCAGCCGGGTGATTTTTTGGTATAATAAAAAATATTATTTTCAGCCACTATCTAAACAAAGGAGAAAACAACATGAACAAGACGGAACTTCTCACCGCTATGGAAGAGGCCAGCGGCCTTGCTAAAAAGGACTGCGACGCCGCACTGAGTGCATTCATTGATACCGTGGAAGCTGCACTGAAGTCTGGAGACAAGGTCCAACTGGTTGGCTTCGGCACCTTTGAGGCAAAAGAGCGTGCTGCCCGCACCGGTAAAAACCCGGCCACCGGTGCGACCATTGAAATCGCCGCTTCCAAGGCTCCGGTCTTTAAGGCCGGCAAGGCGTTCAAGGACAGCATTCAGTAATACCTGACAGCGAGAGGCGAGTCCTCTCGCTGTTTTTTTATCAGCGGGCGGAAACCCCTGTCTCCTTGGCGCGGCAGGCGCTTTCCAGCACCTCCGTCATATCCGTCTGCTCCCACGGGGCATCCGCGTGGGTGAAGTGTCCGTAGTTGCAGAATTTGCGGAAAATGGGTTTGTCCAAACCCAGCGTATCGATCATGCCGTTCGGCGTCAGCTTGCACACCGTGCGAACGGCCTGCTCCAGTGCAGCATTGGAGTACTTGCCAGTGCCGTGGGCATCCACCTCCACCATGACAGGCTTCGCCTTGCCGATGGCGTAGGCGAGACTGACGGTGCAGCGTTCAGCAAGTCCCGCCGCCACAATGTTTTTTGCGATGTAGCGGGCCATATAGGCGCCGCTGCGATCCACCTTGGTGCCATCCTTGCCGGACAACGCGCCGCCGCCATGTGGTGCGAGACCGCCGTAGGTATCCACCATCAGCTTACGGCCCGTGAGTCCGGTATCCGCTTCAAAGCCGCCCTCCACAAATCTGCCGGAAGGATTGATGAGGATCTCCGTTTCGGCATCCAGCGGGAAATCCTGAAAAGTGGGCTGGATAATATGGCGCATGACCGCATGGCGAAGCTCCGCCAGCTCCACACCATCCTCATGCTGGCAGGAGACCACTACGGCAGAGACACGCTTGGGAACGCCGAACTGATACTCCACAGACACCTGCGCCTTACCGTCCGGCTTCAAGCCGGGGATCGTGCGCAGCTTTCTCGCCTGGGTCAGCAGGCGGGTGAGTTCATGTGCCAGCACTACCGGCAGTGGAAGAAGCTCAGGCGTTTCATCGCAGGCGTAGCCGTACACGATACCCTGGTCGCCTGCTCCGGTCTCTGCGCCACTATTGACTGCTCCGGCGATGTCGGGGCTTTGCTCGTGGGTGATCACCTCCACCTCATAATCGCTGCCGCCATATCCGGCTTCCCGCACGGTGCGGCAGATGACGGCAGGGATGTCCGGGAGCCACGCCGCCGTGATCTCGCCAGACGCGATGATCTTACCTGCGGTAGCCATGACCTCACAGGCTACATGGGCGGCGGGGTCATGCTCCAGGCAGGCATCCACTACGGCGTCGGCAATGGTGTCGCAGAGCTTGTCCGGGTGACCCTCAGTGACAGACTCCGCGGTTAAGACATACTTATCTTTCATGTTCGTTTTTCTCCTTATTGCATTGTTTTTTATGGTTTCCGGACGGCACAGGAACAGAAAACACCATCTCATTGGCGTATTTCTCCCGATACTTTTCAATCTGCTGCTCCGTCAGGGATGTAAAATCTTCATCTCCAATTCCGACTACAAAAAAGGTGCCGCAGACAATGTCATACGGTACTCCGGATTCATCTGTCAGGGCACGGTTCATAGGCAATCCCAGAAGCTTGCCCTCTCCGTGACAGACGAGCGCGACCGGGTCATCGAACGGGTAAACAGCCTCAATATCTCCACCTACGATCCGCTGCATGGATTCCAGGCTGCCGTCGATTTCCTGTACAGTGGGCGGTTTCATCGGCTCCACCACAAGAATGGTCATTTTTGGATGATTGATAGGATCGCCTCCTAAAAAATAAGCGGCAGCAGCAGTCTGAGACCGCTGTTGCCGCGAAATGGTTTGATTATTTTTTTGGTTTCAGAGCCAGTGTTTGCGTTTTCAGCAAAGCATTCTCCAGCGCTCTATGATCCTCGTGATCCTGCCACCAGTGGGGGCGCAGAAAAACTCAGTGCTTTGGCGGCCCAGATGTAATCATCCCGCCCCAGGGACTCCTGCACGAGTCCAAGTCGGAACTTTTCGTAGTTCTTTCGTACTGCCGCATCTACGCTGTCCCGGTTCAAATACAGTTCCAGAAACCCACAAAGGACAGCCGCTTCCTCCATCGTATAAAACACTACGACACCCCTTTCACACAAACAGGCATCATTGTAGCACATACGAAGGGATAATAGAAGCCCTATCACGATTTCCATAGTCAAGCGCGCCAATCTGCGCATCTCCGCAGTGGGAATGACCAGCCGAAGAATGTCCTTATGTGTTCCCCACCTTTCGCTTTTAGGGCAAAACGATTCCAAAAACGAGGAATGGAATTCCCCTCCATTCCTCGTTATTCCTTGTCTGGCAGATAAGTCACTATATCAGCCAAAGTACAATCCAGTATTTTACATAGTGCGTCCAAAGTGTTGGTCGAAACGGATTCATTCGCTTTCAGCCTCCGGATCGTAGAACTACTGATCCCACCTTTACATTGCAGCGTATATGTGGTCGCTCCACGCTTTTCCACCGTTTCCCATAATGGGGCGTATGAGATCATCCCGGTTCCTCCCTCCGTTTCGCACTTTACATATCTCCATTATTGCCTATAATGAACATATAGCGTTATAGGCAATATTGCCCATATCAGGGCGTTCTAAACTTGAACCGCAATGGGAGGAACCATAATGGAAACAAAAGTATGTTGTGTTACGGGACATCGGGATATTCCAACAGATCGGGCCGTCTACGTAGAGCAAGCGCTTCGACGTGAAGTCCTGGCAGCGATTAAGGATGGATATACCCGCTTCATCTCTGGTTTTGCTGAAGGAACGGATCTCATGTTTGCGGCCATCGTTGCCGAGCAAAAGGAATACATCCCCAATCTGTATTTAGAGGCGGCTTTGCCCTATGCGGGCAGGATTAAAACAAAAAACAAGCAATTTCACGATTTGCTGCGAATCTGCGATGAGGTCACGGTCGTATGCCAAGAATATACCCCTTCATGCTTTATGCAGAGAAACCGGTATATGGCCGTGAAGTCCCAGCGTGTGATTGCCGTTTATGATGGGCGAGATCGTGGTGGAACGCTTTACACCATGCGCTATGCCCATATGCTGGAGAAGGACTGTCTCTTATACACATCTCCGAGCCCACGAGACTAAGGCGAATCTCGT
>ENA-OUUV01000972-OUUV01000972.1-human-gut-metagenome-genome-assembly--contig:-NODE-972-length-15740-cov-10.564743_pt1 | contig 15740 bp, 17 predicted proteins | sample MGYA00237952_ERZ548838 | MGnify/ENA primary metagenome ERZ548838 (study PRJEB26490, sample SAMN05194705) | human gut metagenome | biome: terrestrial biome; feature: human-associated habitat; material... | reverse complement strand
CCAAATCAAGGGCTTCATCTTCGCTCAGTTCCTCGGACTCTTCTTCCTCATCCGAAAAATCATCGTCAAGGAGCAGCTCATCCTCCCATAAATCCACGACAGCTTCACCTCCCGAAAAAATATTTTTCTTTTTCTCAAAAAACAGTTCCGATTTACACCCCGTTTTTCTCCTATTAGTGAAAGGGTAATCTAAACGCAAGTTACTAAGGTTACTATCTTAAACACAGAGGGTAGAAAGGAGAAAAAGAACATGGAAAACCAGCATAAAGACATGATTGGCTTACAGCCAACGGAACCGGACTTATTATACCAAAAACCAACAAATTACGCAAGGAGGAAGCCTATGGAGCAAACGAAACAGGAACAGTTCATCATTCGGCGCATCGGCGGCACCACCTATAAGGTAAGGGTCGCATTCAGCGAAACAGCGGTGGAGACCATGGAGGAAAAGATTCTGCGGATGATCCGCAATGAAGGGGTTACAAATGACGGCACTTGTGCTATAATGGAAGCACCACAAATGAGCCGTCAGTCTGAAAGGAGCGCCGAATGCGCATGAAACAGACTGAGGAAAAGATCACCGCTCTGTATGAGCGGCTAAGCCGTGACGATGACAATGCCGGTGATAGCAACTCCATCGTGAATCAGAAAAAATACCTCGAAAGCTATGCCCAGCAGAGAGGCTACACCAACTGTCGGCACTATACGGACGACGGATGGAGCGGCGGCAATTTTGAGCGGCCGGCATGGAAGCAGCTCATCGCGGATATTGAGGCAGGCAAAGTCGCCCATGTGATCGTCAAGGATATGAGCCGGGCAGGACGTGACTATCTGCAAACCGGCTTTTACACGGAGGTATTCTTCCGGCAGCACGGCGTTCACTTTGTTGCCATCGCCAACAGCGTGGACAGCGATGACCAGAACAGCAACGAGTTTGCCCCCTTCCTCAACATCATGAACGAATGGTATCTGCGCGACCTGAGCCGCAAGCAGAAAACCGCCATCCGGGTCAAGGGAGAATCCGGCAAGCCTACCACCAACTGCGCTATCTATGGCTACAGGAAAGACCCGGAAAACAAATACCATTGGCTGATCGACGAGGAAGCTGCCGCCGTGGTGCGCCGCATTTTCCGATTGACCATCGAGGGCAAAGGACCCTACGATATTGCCCGTATTCTCTTTGAGGATAAGGTGGAGACGCCCGCCGTGTACTTCGGCAAGCAGGGCAAGGGCATCTGGAAAAGCAAAGAGGAATTTTCAAATCCCTATAACTGGAGCGGCTATGTCGTGGGGCAGATTCTCACCAAGCCGGAGTATATGGGGCATACGGTGAATTTCCGTTCCCACAAGCAGTCCTACAAAGATAAAAATGCCGTAATGAATCCCAAGGAGGATTGGCTGATTTTCGAGAACACCCATGAAGCCATCGTGGATGCGGAAACATGGGAGCTGGCGCAGAAGCTGCGGAAAACGCCACGGCGGCACGACACGCTGGGCGAGGCGAATCCCCTGACAGGGCTTGTATTCTGTGCCGACTGCGGGGCAAAGATGATGAACCATCGCTCAAGAGGCGGCACGGAGAATAATCCTTATCCGTCGGACTTTTACGGTTGTTCCACCTATACGCTGGCACATCAGAAACGCACCCATGCTTGCAGCGGACACTATATCCGCAGCAAGGTACTGCGGGAGCTGATTCTGGAAACCATCCGGGCGGCCAGCACCTTTGCCATCTCTGACCAAGACGCTTTTCTGGAGAAGGTGCGCTCCGCCTCCCAGCTGCGGCAGGCAGAAGCAGCCAAGGAGACAAAACGGAAGCTAAACAAAGAGAAAAAGCGGATTTCCGAGCTGGATACCATCATCAAGAAGCTCTACGAGTCCTTTGCCGTCGGGCGTATTACCGGGGAACGGTTTGACAGTCTGCTGGCAGATTACGAAAATGAGCAGAAAACGCTGACAGCGTCCGTCTCCGAAATGGAAACGCAGATGTCCGCCTTTGCGGAGGACACCGACCGAGCCAAGCAGTTTCTGGAGCTGGCAAGGAAGTACACCGACTTCTCTGAGTTGACCACGCCCATGATCAACGAGTTTATTGAGAAAATCATCGTCCATGCCCCGGAGCGCATTGACGGCGACCGGGTGCAGGAGGTGGAGATCTACCTACGCTTTATCGGGCAGTTTGAGCTACCCGCACCGGAGCTGACCGAGGAAGAAATCAAGCGGCAGGAGTTCTTGAAGAAGGAACGCATCCGCAGCCGGGAGCGGTATCAGAAAATTAAGGCCGGTGAACAAGCCGTCGGGCAGTCCTTCACGCTGACTTGCAAGTGCTGCGGACAGGAATTTGCATCCAAGCGAACGAGCACCCTGTTCTGCGGCCCCAACTGCCGGGCAAAATTCTACCGGCAGGAGGCGGCGGAGAACCGCAGCCGGGAGTGTACCTGCGAAAACTGCGGCAAGGAGTTTATCACAACAAGGTCAGATGTGAAATATTGCAGTGACGATTGTCGGTATGCAGCACAGATCAAGCGGCAGGGCGCACGGAAGAAAGCCTTGCGAGAAGCCAAGAACGAGAAAGAAACGAAAACAGCATAAGAACAGACGCAGACGGCGGCTTGCCCCAGATTGGGCAGGCCGCCGTTTTTGCGCAGAAATGGAGGTATCATGCGTATTTTTGAAATCGTAAAAGAAAACATCAATCTGCGGGAAGCGGCAGAACTGTACGGGATCGATGTGAACCGATACGGCAAAACCCTCTGCCCGTTTCACAACGACCGGCACCCCAGCATGTATGTGGCGGACGATCACTATTATTGCTTTGCCTGCAGGGAGCACGGGGATGTGATCGACTTTGTGGGCAGGCTGTTTCAGCTTTCGCCCTATGATGCAGCACGGAAGCTGATGGCAGATTTTCATCTCAGCCCGGACAAGCCGTCCAGCGCAGCAGCGATCCACGCAAAGCATATCCGAACAGAAGCACAGCAGCTCATGGAAAACGAGCGGCTGTGCTCTTCTGTTCTGTCCGATTACGCCCGTGTACTGCGGGACTGGAAGGTGCGGTATGCGTCGCAGTTACTTGACCGGCCTGTTCACGCACGGTTTGTGGAAACTTGTCACAAGCTCGATGAAACGGAATATTATCTGGATATTCTGTGCGCCGAGGATTCCCACGAACGCGCAGAGGTGGTTCAACAGCAGATGGCGGACGGCAAACTGGACGGGCTGAGAAAAAGATTAGAGGAAATTCACAAGGAGGAATCGGAAGATGGATATGACACCGCAGGCGTGGCCTGAGTGGTACGACGGCAGGCACATCAACGAGGTGCTGTTCTGCCAGCAGTTTTTGGACAAGCATCCCATGAAATGTGTGCGCGGGCGGCTGTTCACGGTGGATGGTCTCATTGAGGACGAGGGTCAGATCGGCAATCTCATTCTGGAGGAAATCTCCGGGGCTCTGACCGCTAGCCTATCTAAGACAGTTACGAATTTACTTGCCAGCATCAAGCTGCAAGCCTATTCGCCGCCGCTGCCCATTGAGACGGACCACATCCATGTTGCCAACGGAACGTATTTCATGGACGGCAGCTTTACCGCCGACAAGAGCTACTGCAACAACCGGCTGACGGTCGCCTACAACCCTGACGCGCCCACTCCGAAAAAGTGGCTGCAATTCCTGTCCGAGCTGCTGCAACCGGAGGATATTCCCACCTTGCAGGAGTTTTTAGGGTACTGCCTGCTGCCGACCACGAAGGGGCAGAAAATGCTCATGCTGATCGGCAAGGGCGGCGAGGGTAAAAGCCGCATCGGACTGGTCATGCGCTCACTGCTGGGCGACAGCATGAATACCACCAGCATCCAGAAGGTTGAGAGCAACCGGTTCAGCCGCGCGGATTTAGAAAACAAGCTCCTGATGGTGGACGACGATATGGATATGAGCGCCCTGCCCAAGACCAACTATATCAAATCCATTGTGACCTCCGAGTGCAAGATGGATATGGAGCGCAAGGGCGTCCAGAGCTATCAGAGTCAGCTTTATGTGCGCTTTCTCTGCTTCGGAAACGGTGCGCTGACCGCCTTACACGATAAGTCCGACGGTTTCTTTCGCCGCCAGATCGCGCTGACCACCAAAGACCGCCCCGCAGGCAAGGCGGACGATCCGTTTCTGGTGGACAAGCTGCTGCGAGAGAAAGAGGGCATCTTTCTCTGGTGCCTGGAGGGGCTGCATCGGCTGATTGGGAACAACTATCAGTTCAGCATTTCGGGCAAAGCCAGAGAGAATATGGAGACGGTCAAGCGCAGCAGCAACAATGTGATCGAGTTTCTGCAATCCGAGGGCTATATCCGATTCAAAGCCGACAGCGAAGCCAGCTCCAAGGCGATCTATGAAGCCTATACAAGATGGTGCGACGATAACGCACAGAAGCCCATGTCTGCCAACCGCGTCAGCTCCGAGCTTGCACAAAATGAGCGGCTTTACAACGTGGAGGCCACCAACAATGTCCACGTCGGCGGCAAGCGGGTGCGTGGCTTTATGGGCATTGAGGTAGTCAATCCGCTGCCGTATTGAAAATGAGAACCGGACTTCAAAATTGCTGTACACGCCGTACACTCTGTACGGCTGTTTTTGATTCCATTCCTAAAAACTGCTTTTGCTTGTGCGCACCGTGGAGTGTTTCACGGCAGAGTATAAAATCTGCTGTTGAATCGACGGCTGGTACACAAAACCGGCGTACAGAAGCGTACACAAGCCGTCTATGCCGTACCGAGCCGTACACCGGCGGCTCAATTTTGCAGTCCCAAAAACAATCCTTGTGAAATCCGTGGAGATTTTCGCCGTAGGTCGAACGCACTATATCGTCCGGTGATTTACCGAAGCGTGAAGCCACTGCACCAGACGGCGGCATATCCTACCGTCCCGTATGCTCTCACACAGAACGATGAATCCGATAGGGCGCAGTTGTGAACAGGGCATCACGGACGGAAATTTGAGCGGATTTGTGGCACGGCAGATTTTTCACCGCAAAGCGCACACAGTTCACTTACTCAAAAACCAATATCACGAAAATATGGAGGTATAAAGTTGATGAAATCCAATCTGAGAAATGAGATCAAGTCGTACATTGTCCGTCAGGGAATGACCATGCAGGAGGTTGTTGATCTGCCGCGGGACGAACACGGCTGGTCTGATAGTGTATCCAACCTGTCTTATAAGCTCCAGCGGGAGTCCCTGCGCTATGTCGAGGCCGTCCAGCTTGCCGACGCGCTGGGTTACGAGATCGTCTGGCAGAAACGAAGATAAGGAGGATTTTTCACATGACAGATGCAGAAAAGAAGTTGTTGCAGGCACAGCACCGATTGGAGGAAGCGCAGGCCAGAGACAGAGTCAAGGAGCGCAAAGCCAGAACACGCAGGCTCATTCAGGAGGGCGCGATTCTGGAAAAGGTGCTGCCGGAGGTGCGGACGATGGAGCCGTCTGCGTTGGAGGATTACCTGATGCAGAAGCTGCCGCAGCACGATTGAACTCGCTGGAAGGTCTCCGGGAAACCGGGGGCCTTCCTCTTTTTTCTCCCGAAGGGCGCACTTACTCACCACCTGTAAAACAGGCGGTGGTATGCCTGCAGCATCGTGCGCTCTCCGAGGGGAATTGCGGCTGTTGCGACAGCCTCCAGACAATGCCACAGCACCTGCGGGCGCTGCTGTCATCGTCTGCGCGATTGGAGAAATACCGCCGCTTCAACCACCGCTATTTTCCAACCGCCTGCGTAAACCTGCCATCGGCAGCTTTGCCGCAGAGATGGACAGTGCGCTCGCACCGTCCATTTTCTCTTTTGCGAAAGAGAAACAGAAAAAAGGAATCGAGGTAAACGAGACATGGCAATTTATCATCTGGAAGCGAAGGTGGTCAGCCGGGGCGCAGGACGTTCCGCAGTGGCCGCCTCCGCTTATCTGAGCTGTTCCCACCTCTACAACGATTACGACGGGATACAGCATGACTACACAAAAAAGCAGGGACTTGTCTGGCAGGAAGTGTTTCTGCCGGAATACGCTCCGCGGGAGTGGCAGAATCGTGAAAAGCTATGGAACGCCGTGGAGGAAACGGAGACGGCCAAGGACAGCAGATTGGCACGGGAATTTGTCGTTGCCCTGCCCATAGAGCTGAACCGTGAGGAGCAGATCGAGCTGCTGCAAGAATTTGTCCGAGAACAGTTTGTGGCTGACGGGATGTGCGCCGATGCTGCCATCCATGACACCGACGGACACAATCCCCACGCCCACATTCTATTGACAGTGCGCCCGCTGGATGAACGGGGCAAGTGGCAGTACAAGACCGAGAAGGAATATCTCTGCATGAAAAACGGTGAGGAACGTGGCTTCACCGCTGCCGAGTTCAAGACAGCGCAGGCCGATGGCTGGGAGAAACAGTATCCCTACAAGGTCGGCAAAAAGAAAGTGTATATGACGCCGTCTGCTGCCGAGGTACAGGGGCTTGTCCGGGCTGACAAACATCCCAAAAGCACCCGCTACGGCAGACAGAATCCCATCTCCGAACGCTGGAACAGCGAGGAACAGCTTGTATCATGGCGGGCGGCATGGGCTGACGTGACCAACCGTTATCTGGAAAGTGCTGGGCGGGAAGAACACATTGACCATCGCAGCAACGCCGCACGGGGACTGGACGAGATACCCACCATCCATGAGGGTGTAACGGCGCAGGCATTGGAGCGCAAGGGCATTATCTCTGACCGTTGCGAGATCAACCGTCAGATCAAAGCTGACAATGCGCTGCTGCGGGAATTAAAAGCTGAAATTAAGAAACTGGCCGCACTGGTCGTCCGTACTGTCCCCGCCATTGCGGAAGGGCTGGAAAAGCTGCGCAGCCGTGTGCTGATCTTCTGTTATCAGCTCTCTCACATTCGCGGCGGCAAATCTCATATTCAAAAATCTCTTTCCGTATGGAAGCCAGAGCTGGAGCGTTATACCGGGCTGGTACAGCAGATCAAGGAAAAGAGCAAGGAGCGCAAATCGCTGGTTGCAGAGAAAAAGGAATTGCCAATATACCATGTGAAACGCCACAAGGCGCTGGCTGTCCACATTGCCGAGCTGACAGAAGATTTAGAGGAACTGCGTTCCGAAAAGTCTCTTCTTTTGCAAAAATTTGAGTATGCGGAGGATGCAGGCGCAGAGGCGTTCCGTAAGGATATTGCTATTATGGAGGCTGGCCTGAAAAAGCTGGAGGAGCAGGAGCAAAAATATGCTACCGAGTTAGATAAAGCACTGGCTGAATATGCTGAGCTGAAAGCGCAGGCTGCGGATTTTGATCCGGTGGAGCTGTACAAAGCGCGGAATGCAATCCGTCCTGTGCAGGAAAAGACAGCAGAACAGCAAATAGAGGATGCCATGCATGAGAAGCCATCTCTCATTATGCTGCTCAGCGCCAAGCAAGAAGCGTCTCATCTGCTTGGAGAGGATGCAGAAGAACGGCAGACGCGGCAGATGATCATGCAGCGAAGGAGTACGGAGCAACTTAAAAGGTCTCACCTTAAAACGGATCGATGCAAGATCGAACGTTAATGATAGCGCAAAAGCAGTAGTATGATGTGAATACGTCATTCATGTTGTGTGAATTTCTGTTCTTCTCCTTGCAATCAACCCATCTGTGCAATATGAAACAAAATGGGTATCAGAACGCAGCGTTTGGATGCTTCGTTCTGATGCCCTTTTACGATATAGTTTCTTTTACAGCGGCGACAACGATTACCGGAATTCCGTCGTCTCTTTCTGCAACACTGCACTCCTCTTGATTAGCGATTTTTTCTCTATACCCATTGCAAACCAGAAAAAAGCGCGGTATAATATGACCGGAAGAACCGAAATGGTCATATTTCAGGGAGGGTGCGACCTTGGCTTTTACCGATTACGAGACTGAGCAGCTCCGCAAGGCGCTGCTGAAGGAAACGAGACATTGTGCTGTCACGCTGGGGATGAAGAAAACCTCCGTGGATCAGCTGACGAAGGCGGTCGGCATTGCAAAGGGCTCATTCTATAAATTCTACGAATCCAAGGAAATGCTTTTCTTTGCGGTTTTAGAGGGCATCCATGCCGAGCTTTACGGGGTAGCCGACCATGTACTGAGCGAAACTGACGGCTTGCCGCCGTCGGAGCGCGCGGCAGAGGCGGTTCTGGCCGTCTGTCGGAGGCTGTCTGATACTGGCGACATGGTTTTCATTGAACATGACGCCAAGTTGCTTTTACAGAGATTGCCGGATGACATCAAAAATGTCCATTACCACGATGACGAGACGCACATCCGTCTGCTTTTGGAGAAATATGACCTTGTGCCGAATCGCGGCATCTCTTTGGCTGCCGCCACGGTACGGGGACTGATCTTGACCGTCTCCCACAAGGAGCAGATTGGGGAACTGTACTCGCAGGTGCTGGAAACGCTGGTGTACGGCGCTTGCAGGGAGCTATTTGAATAAGCCGAAAGGCCGCAGAAATGCGGCTTTTCCAAGACATGATGGTTAGCATACGCTAACTACATAACGGCACGGAAATGAGGAGAGAGTATGTCGAAAAAAGCAACGGAATTCCAAAGAAAAGCAATGAGCCGGATGTACCAGGGCAAGGAAATCTTCAAGCCTTTGAACACCGGCTGGATCGATGAAAATGTCGCCTGTGTGCGGGAGTGGGTGGCAAATATCTTCTTTTACCGCAAGGGCGATACCACCATGATGATCGATGCCGGATACAACTATGACCGGCTGGCAGAGAAAATGAACTGGCTGGGGATCGATCCGCATTCCATCCGGCACATCCTCATCACCCATCAGGATACCGACCATGTGGGCGCGGTAGAAGCGGACAGTCCGGGATTGTTTCAGAATGCAAAGCTGTACATCGGCGAGATCGAAAACCGGTATCTGACAGGAGAAGCACACCGCAAGGTTCTCTATCATCTCTATAAGCTGCCGCAGGTGACCATCTGCAACGAAAAACGGTTGCTTCACGATGGAGAGGTCTTTGACATTGACGGCATCAAGATCGAGTGTTTCCTGGTTCCCGGTCATACATGGGGGCATATGGTATACCTTGTGGACGGGAAATATCTCTTTACCGGCGATACCCTCTGGTTTGGCGCGGACGGCGGCTACAGCTTTATTTCTGCGTTGGCAGAGGATAACAAGCTGGCAGTGAAGTCTCTGGCACTGCTGGAGAAAAAGCTGAAAAAACGTGGACTGCATCCGCTGTTTATTACCGGTCACACCGGCTGGACGAACAACATGGAGTTTGCCTTTGCGCACAAAAATGAGCTGTGCTCGCCTTTCAAAAAAAGAGCCCACGACCCCAATGCGCCTTACGATGCCTATGATGAATCTGACGATACCGAAGAAAATGCAAATCGCGGGTACTTGAAGGGCGTGGGAAGATAAGGAAGTGCAGGCGGCGCACCGGCACTCTTTGACGCGATGACAGAGCGTGATCCGAAAAAATAATGCTGCAAAAACCAAGGGGCGGATGGTATGAGAACTTTGGAATATGGAACAGGACATGAAAAGACGCTGCTGTTTCTGCCGTGCACGGCAGAGCCGGAGTGGGCGTTCACCGACTCGGTTGGTCTGCTTTCGCAGGATTACCATGTGATGCAGATCGTCTATGATGGTCACGGCGAAACGGGAGAAGACTTTATCTCTGTGGAGACGACAGTAGACGAGGTGACAGATTGGCTGCAAGCGCACGGCATTACCCGCTTGAACGCGGCATACGGCTGTTCTCTGGGTGGGGCGTGTCTGACACGCTTTCTCGCCTTGGGAAAAATCCCGGTCGAGCGCGCCGTTATTGATGCAGGCATTACGCCGTATCGGATGCCGCTGATCTTGCGCCGTCTCGCTTGCCTGCGAGACGATCTTGATTTCAGGCTCATAGCGAAGAGCCGCAAGGTCCTTGAGACGGTCTATCCGCCAGAGCGCTGGACGATGCCGGGGCGCGATCCAGTGAAGGAGTATGATGCGCTGGCGGCGTATCTGAAAACCTATTCAAAACGCACCGTCCGCAACATTTTCTGGTCGGCGAACAATTATACTCTGCCGACGAAGCCGGCTGAAATGGGCTGCCAAATCACGTATTGGTACGGCGAAGAGGAAAAGCAGGCGCGACACAGCAATATCTGCTTTATAAAGCAATATTTTCCACGGGCGCAACTGCATGAAATTCCGAAGATGGATCACGCGGAGCTTGTGATGATGTATCCGCAGGAATTTTACCGGAGAATCATGGCGTTCCTGACACAGGCACAGGCAGCTCAAAACGAAAGAGGCTGAAGAAAAGGAAGAATCAGAATGCTCTATCCGCAGCTTTTTGGATTCAACGGAGATATAGGCTTATGAAAATCATCGTTGCAATTGCTTTTTATTTTCTGTATTGGGGCGTATGTTTTCTTGGAACAGGCACGGACAAGAAAAATCTCATGGGGCTGCGTTCTTATCCCGAAGAAGTTCAAAACCGTGTGCGAAGCGACCATCAGCTTGGAAAGGCTGTTCCGAAGGGAAAATCCACCGCTGCCGTTTGGCTCAGCAATCTTTTGCTTTTCACAGTCGTGTTTTCCGCTTTAGGACTTGCGCTGAGAGGTGTGCTGAACTTGGACGGTTATCTGTCGGCATTTTGGTACTTTCTTGCGTTCAGCGAGGGGCTTGGGCTGTTCGATCTTTTGGTGATCGATCTTCTCTGGTGGCGCAACACAAAACGTACCCGCTTTTCTTTCCTGCCGGAGAAGAAATACTATCAAAATCCGAAAAAGCATATCGAATCGTTTTGGCGCGGTATCCCGTTGTTTGCCGCAGTCGCTGCACTGTCAGCCTTGATTGTCACGGCGCTTTGAACCATACATAGTAGCGGAATCGATGAAAAATCTAACTGCACGATGGTTTACCCGCTGGAAAGATGTCAAGCAGTAGACAACAACCTTGTTCACACAAACGAACCGTGAGGAGGCGGCAAACAGATGAAGGACGATGAACTCCCATTCGACCGCAGCTGTCATGTGCTGTATTCCAAGCCCTGCAAGAAGGAGATACAGTCGAAAATCGCCCTGCATTACCCGGAAGCGGAGCGGGAGATGATATGGGAAAAGGTGCAGCGGCAGTATGTGGATTTTCTTTCAGACTGGCGCACGGATCTGGGCGGTAAACGGAACTTTCACAACGGCGCAGGCGGCACCTATGACTGCATCGCCATTATGAGCTATTATGTGGTCTGCAAAGCCGTCACGTCCTTCCGCGAAATCGAGGAAATCGAGGAAAATCTGATTCTGCCGTCCTTCCGCAAACTGAAATTCGCAGACTGCAACAAGCCGTTCTGGAGGAAGCTGATGTACAAGGCATTCCTACGGGCAAAAGCGGGCTGTGACAAGTGGCACGATTATGAGATGACGGTGGCGCCTTACGATAAAGATAAGCCCATCTATTATGAATTTACCGCCTGTCCCGCAGCGGAGTTCGCCATCCGGCACGGTCTTACGGACATCATGCCCGCCCTGTGCAATGTGGACTTTGCGTCTATGGAGCTGCTCCATGCCAAGCTGGTGCGGACGACTACCTGCGTGGACGGCTGCCGGTGCGACTATACCATCTGCGGCGATAAAGACCCGTACTTGAAGGGACATCCCGAATACCGGGAAGAGGCGGGCTTCAGGAGGAATCGGTAATGCTTTTACAGGTGATTTTGGAAGGCATCGGGCTGGGCGTTCTGCTCGTTTTGGTTTGCGCCATCGGTATCCGCAAGGGCGCGGTGGGCATGGTGCATCTTTACAGCCCGGAGGTGCAGGAGCGGTGCGTAACGCTGGGACTTACAACACACGCGAAAATCAAGCGAAATGCTTTGATTTTCAAAGCTGTCTGCGTCCCCGGATACATCGCCTATGTGCTGGTCTGCGTCTATGCGCTCAACGGCGCAAAGGGCTTCGTTCAGGGCTTTTGGCAGCTGCTGGTCATACTGTCCGTTATGAATCTCATAGACCGATTTTGGGTTGACGGCTATTGGGTAGGACATACGAACGCATGGGAAATTCCGGGAACGGAAGACCTGAAACCCTACATTACAGCCAAGGATAAGGGCAAAAAGTGGCTGTTCGGCACAATTGGTATGGCGGTCATTTCGGCAGCACTGGCGGCGATTATGATGCTTTTTATGAAAATATGAGGTGATAGAAATGCTGTTTCAAACATATGGCGACAGGAGGAATCCTGCCGTGCTGTTCTTTCATGCAATGGGTGTGACAGGAGCGAGCAGCGAACCGATTGCGAGGTATTTGCAGGATCGATATTTCTGCATCTTGCCCACCTCCACCGTTTACTGCGAGGGGCAGAAATATGTCAGCAAGCTGGACGAAATACGGCAGGTGGAGGACTTTCTGCATCGACAGGGCGTGGAGCGGCTGGCGATGGTGGTCGCTTCTTCCATCGGTGCAGACCTTGCCATGGCGTTTCTGACGCAGACGAAGCTGCCCGTGGAGCACGCTTTCTTTGACGGCGGGCAGTTCGCCCAAATCGGAAAGGGCACGCGCCGTATCATGACGCCGTTTCTGTATTTTGCCATCAAGAGCCTATATTGGTCGAAGGGCGGTACGCTGAAAAAGATACTGTGGTGTGACGACGATTCCATAAAGTCGTATTTTATAGACGCAGGGAAAAATCTGACCTATACAAATTTGCGGCGGCAGATTTCGGACAGTCTGGAGGATAAACCCTTTCCGCCGCTTTCAAAAGAATTGCAAAAACATACCTATTTCGAGTTTGGCAGTATAGAAGATCATTTCAAATACCGTCAAGCAGTGATGGAAGCCTACCCCTGCGGCCATTATCCCGTGTTTGAGGGATACGATCACATGCAATATCAGATTCGCGATCCAAAGGGGTTCGCCGAAATGCTGGCACACATCGCCGAGCGTGACTGTATGCCGGAACTGCCATTTATCAGAAAGTGAGTGATACCCATGAAATACAAAATCGAGAAAAACACCGTACAGGAGACGCTGATCATTCCGCTGTATGCGCGGAAGGTCTGCTCAGAACTATACCCGAATCTCTACCGGGACGAAACAGCGGTTCGCCTGATTGACGAGATCGACTACGATTTTTCAGAGGCGGAGAAAAACTCCCGCGGCCTGATGCAGCGTTTCGGTTCACTGGAGGTGGCCATGCGGCAGAATGACCTTGCTTTTGAGGTGCGGGATTATCTGAAATCTCACCCCAATGCGGCGGTGGTCAATCTGGGCTGCGGGCTGGACAGCACTGGAAGAAGCTGCGACAACGGCAGCTGTAAAATTTACAATCTGGACTTTCCCGATGTCATCGCCGTGCGCAATGAGCTCCTGCCCGCCGGAGATCGTGAAGAAAACATCCCATGCGATTTGAATAATACCGAATGGTTTTCAAAAATCGACGCCTCCGGCGGCGCAGTATTTTTCGCTTCCGGCGTGTTCTACTACTTTTTAACCGAGCAGGTCAAAGCTCTTGTGCAGGGTATGGCAGACGCTTTCCCGGGCGGCGTGCTGGTATTTGATGCGGCAAACCGGACGGCGGTAAAGATGATCGCCAAAACCTGGCTCAAGAGCGCGAAAATCAAGGACGTGGGCGCGTATTTTGCTGTTTCGGACGCGAAAAGCGAGCTTTCTCCGTGGGACAGCCGCTTGCAGGTCACAAGCCGCGGCTATATGCTGGGCTACAACGATCTGCGCGACCCATCCGTCAGCGGCTTTTTCCGCTTTCTCGCAAAGGTCGGCGACGGCATGATGAAAATGCAGATTGTGAAGATTAACTTTTGAAAGAGGCGTTTTGAATGAAACACATCCACTTTGATGTTGAAAGCGATGGCTTTTACGGCGCGTATTGGGCGTGCAAGGACGGCTCGGACTGCGCCGTCATCGCCATGCTCGGCGACGACCCCGAGGATTATATGGCGCGCTCTGCGGTGAAGTGGCTGATTCGCCTCGGTGTGAACGTATTGACTATGTCGCCCGGGAAAAAGGACTACGGTCATCACAACTATCCCCTTGAACGCATCGAAAAAGCAATGGCATGGCTCAAATTACACGGAAACGGAAAAATAGGCATTGCGGGAGCCTCAACGACAGGTACCCTCGCCCTTACGGCAGCATCAATATTCAGCGACATTTCTCTAACCATTGCAATGACACCCAGCGACTTTGTGTGGCAGGGGTTCATGCAGGGCAAAAAGGATGGCTGCAAGGAATGGCCAATCGAGGGAGAATCACTCTTTTCTTACAAGGGAAAGCCCTTGCCATACATGCCGTTTTGCTATCAGCACCCTGACTATTGGCGCATAATCTCGGAGGAGTCCAAACGCACCGGCAATATGATTGCCTCCCGCAAGCTGTTTGACGACTCTGAAGCGGCGCACCCGATTACCGAGGAGGAATTCATAAAGGTCGAGAATATCCGCGGCAAGCTGTTTCTTGTCGGCGCAGAGGACGACGCACTTTGGGACACCGCAAAATATATCCGCCGCATGGAAAAACGCCTTGCGGAGAAACCGCACTCCTGCGAAGTCGAGGCGGTCGTATATGAGCACGGCACGCATTTTGTTTTCCCCGACGGTATGCTCAAGACCATGCTTCCCGTCGGCTCGGCACTGTTTGTCAAGCTGGCGTTCAGCGCTGCGAAGAAATATCCCAGGGAGTGTAAAACGGCTCGCATTGACATTGACCGCCGCATGACCCGCGTGATATGCGATTGGAGGAACAAAAAGTGACCCATTGGGGAATGCCTTTCGGCATGTGGACGCTGTTTGCGCCGTCCTTCCGAAACCAGCTGACAGCGGTGTTCGGCTACGGTACGAATACGGCAAAAGCCATCACGAAAAAAGCAAAGCCGAAATACAGGGAGATCATCTCCGAGCTGCCCGAATTTGAAAAGGGAGACCGGTTCAAGATGAACCTCGTCAACTGCGCAATGCTCGGCGCGTTCATCCTTTCTATGCCGGAGCGTCCGGATGTGGAGCGGCTGACGGTTTACTACGCCAATGCCATGATGACAAAGCCCATGAAATGGTTCTGTCGAATGAGCGGAAAGAGCAAATTCACCGAAAAGGACATTGCGGGTATGAAAGCCACCGCCGCCTTGAAAGCCGCTGACCGCAACCCCTACTCGTGGAATATGGAGTTTTACGAATACCCGGACGGCAGCGGCTACGAGGGACGCTTCACCAAATGCGGCATCTGCGTGCTAATGAAAAAGCTGGGGCTATATGACCTCACTCCCGCGCTGTGCCGTCTGGACTACACCATGAGCGAGGCGGGCGGCGTGACTGACTTTGTGCGGCAGTACACCCTCGCCTCCGGCGGCCCATACTGCGACTGCGGGTATAAAAAGAAGGGCTTCGTGAAAGCTGGGACGGAGGCAGGACGATGAAGGAAACCTATCTCTCCCGTGATTTTCGGGAGACTGCGGCACAGTGCTTTCCCTCGCAGGCCAAGGAGCTGAATGCATTTTTTGATGCGCGGTTGAATGTGCTGCTGGCTGAAAATGCAGATGCAAGCAAGGAGAAGCAATACCACCTCAAACGGCAGATATTGCCGGGCATTGCTGCCTACGAGACCTTGCAGCGGGCCATGCCGAAAGAGGAGGCGCTGCAAACCGTGCACGGCTATGTGGAGCGGCTGGCGAGAACGAGTCACAAACAGCTTGCCGCCCTGCTGCACATACCGGGGCTTTACCGCCTTGTTCCCG
>ENA-OUUV01000960-OUUV01000960.1-human-gut-metagenome-genome-assembly--contig:-NODE-960-length-15818-cov-7.041680_pt1 | contig 15818 bp, 17 predicted proteins | sample MGYA00237952_ERZ548838 | MGnify/ENA primary metagenome ERZ548838 (study PRJEB26490, sample SAMN05194705) | human gut metagenome | biome: terrestrial biome; feature: human-associated habitat; material... | reverse complement strand
TAACATAGAGGCACTGAATGAGATTTTATCAGATAATACGGATAAAGATATTGTTTTAGGAACCCATGGTACTGCCCTTAGTACTATATTGAATTTTTATGATAACAGTTTTGGATGTGAAGATTTTCTAAGAATTATCGACTGGATGCCATATATTATTGAACTGGATTTTGAAGGTGATAAGTTGGTTGGTAAGCATGAACATTGCTATGTGGAGAAGGAATTCAAGGACAATCAGCGTGCGGATAAGAAGTAGTGAGGAATAGATGAATACACGATATTATATGGTCATTATCAAGGGTGAAATAAAGACATCCGAAATAATGTCATGTGGTTACAATAGAAATACTCAAAAATGGGATGTAAAATTCAATACTGGAAAAATATACTCTTATGCATATTTGAATGTGGAAAAATTGACTGAGCCAGATGTTTTAAATCCTGATATGTATCGTATTAGCAGAGAAGGACGCGAGTTTTTTGATGTTAAAGCAATATATGTGTTTAGAAGCAGATATGAGTCTTATTGGCATATTTGTTTTGGCAATAGGAGTGAAAGAGATTATCATCGCAGTGAGTTAAATATTGTGGAATCATGTCTTACTCAGAGTCAGTCATCAAATGTATTTGAATATATAAAGCAAATTGCAGGTTTGAGTAATCTTAAGAATGAAGAGACTGGTGAAAAATTATTGTCTAAGAAGTTTGACAAGATTTCTTTTGTGGGTAGTGATGTAGCTTTAGCAAAGTATTTGAATCCATCATCATTGCAAGGGAAAAGAACGGAACGCGAATATATTCCGATTTTCCCATTTGGATGCAATAACAGTCAGTATAAGGCTGTAAAAAATGCCATGGAGAATCAGATTAGTGTTATACAGGGACCTCCAGGAACGGGAAAGACACAAACGATATTGAATATTATTGCCAATATATTAATGCAAGGGAAAACGGTGCAGATAGTATCCAATAATAATTCGGCAACAGAAAATGTATATGAAAAATTATCATCACCCAAGTACAATTTGGGTTTTGTTGCTGCGACATTAGGAAGTTCTAAAAATAAGAAATTATTTGTTGAGCATCAGGACGCTGCTTATCCAGATTTTTCGTCATGGAAAACGCAAGAAGATCCAAGTGTTTTGCAAAAGGGAATAGCTGACCAATCCAGTCAGTTAAAAAGCGTTTTTGATAAGCAGGAAAAACTGGCGTGTTTAAGGCAGGAACTTTCACAGTTGGTTACTGAACAGGAATATTTCAATCAATATGTTAAAGAATCAGATGTTCATACAGATAGTATTAAGTTCAAGAAAAAGCTATCTTCAAAGCAATGGATGGTATTGTGGCAGGATTGCCAGTTGATTTCAGAAGAAAAAACGGCAATAGGATTTTGGTTTAAGATAAAAGCCTTATTTAAATATGGAGTAACCGATTGGGGCATTTATAAGCAGGATATTTCAAAGATAATTACAACCTTTCAGGCAATGTATTATCGTGCGAAGCAGGCGGAGTTGTCTGCGGAAATTGTAGATATTGAAAAGTATTTAAATAGTGTTAATAAGAATTTGCTTGAGGATTTATGCAATCAGTCAATGGTTGTCCTAAAAGACAAACTGGCAAGGAAATATGAAGGTAACAGTAGTAGGAAAACTTTTAGTGAAGATAATTTGTGGAAGGAACCATACGATGTAATGGCTGAGTATCCGGTTATATTAAGTACAACATTTTCATCAAGAAACAGCCTGAATTCAGATGTGGTGTATGATTACCTTATCATGGATGAGGCATCACAGGTAGATATTGCAACTGGTGCGTTGGCATTGTCCTGTGCAAGGAATGTTGTTATTGTGGGTGATACCAAGCAACTTCCTAATGTTGTTACAGATGATATAAAGGCAAAAGCAAAAGCTATATTTGACAGTTTTAATGTGAGTGAAGGATATCAGTATACAAACAGTTTTCTGCAATCCATTTTGGATGTTATGCCAAACGTAACACAAACATTGCTGCGGGAACATTATAGGTGTCACCCTAAAATAATAAATTTCTGTAACCAGAAATTCTATCGTGGTGAATTGATTATTATGACAACGGATAAGGGTGAAGAGGATGTTTTATCGGTAGTAAAAACGGTAGCGGGAAATCATGAACGTAACCATTATAGTCAGCGCCAGATAGATGTTATTAAAAATGAGATTATACCAAAATATGTTTCAAATCCGGAAGAAACCGGAATTATTGCACCGTACAAAAATCAGGTAGAAGCATTAAGCAAGGAGATTACAGATATTGATGCGGCTACGGTGCATAAGTTCCAGGGTAAGGAAAAAGAGAATATTATTATATCTACTGTGGATGATGAGATATCTGATTTTGCAGATGATCCGTATTTAATCAATGTTGCTGTATCAAGAGCAAAAAAGAAATTGATGCTGGTTGTAACTGGAAATGAGCAATCAAAAGAGCGCAATATAACAGATTTGATTGATTACATTCAGTATAATAATTTTGAGGTTACTGAAAGCAAGATTTATTCGATTTTTGATTACCTTTACAAGCAGTATACTGAGGAAAGAAGGGTATATTTGCAGAAGCACAAAAAAGTATCAGAATATGATTCGGAAAACCTGATGTATTCATTGATAGAGGACATTATCTCCGCTAACAAGTATTCAAGCTTGGATGTTGTTTGTCATTTTCCGTTGAATATGTTGATTAAGAATCCAGAACTATTAAATGAGAAGGAATGTCAGTATGCAATGAATCCAGCAACACATTTAGATTTTCTGATTTATAACAGAATTGGTAAAAAGCCTGTGTTGGCGATTGAGGTTGACGGATATGAATACCATAAAGAGGATACTGTTCAGGCTTCAAGAGATTTGTTGAAAAATCATATTATGGAGTTGTATGAAATTCCATTACTGAGATTTATGACTAATGGTAGTGGCGAAAGAGAAAAGATTGTAGAGATGCTAGATAAGTCGGTTGGGTAACGAAAGGAAAGCTGTGTATGGAGATTATAAGAAGGGACGAGTTACAGGAACTTTTAGATGTTGTCAGGATGAAACCATATGGCAAAATCTTGATAACAGGTGCGGCAGGAAGTGGTAAAACTTTTTTGTTAAATATAATTGGAAAGATATTAGAGGAACAAGGAAGAAAAATCTGGTATGAAACGATGGTTTTTTCACAGATGGGAAATAAAATATGGAAACATTCATCTGATTTTACAGATGTTGTTTGTTTAGTGGATGGTTTGGACGAAATATATAGATATAAACAACAAATGGTAGAGAACATTAAAAATGCTAGAGGGTGTTATATATACACTGCTAGAGAAAATAAGTTTGATATAAATTTTGATTATGAAATAAGGTTAAAGCCATTAACAGATAAACAGATATTATTGTTTATTAGTGATTATCTTGGTGCCCGTATCTCGAGTGACAGTATTATAGAAGGTATTTTTAAAGAACTTGATAAGCAAAATTTAACGCCTAGAACGATAGCTGAAAAGCTTCATACAAAACTAAAGGGCGAGGGGCTTAACGAATATTTTCTTGATTTTGAAAAGGATATACATCAAATATATACATATAAAGGTGGTGTATCTCTACAACATCCAGAGATAGTTGTTCCAGAACGAAAAATTATTAGAGTACCAGACGAAATAAAAAATGATATAAAGGTAGTAACACATTCGCTTGTGGATAAAGTTGCATTAAGACCAGAAATACTTCAAGAAATTACTCCTAGACAGTTTGAGGAACTGGTTTGTGAATTGTTTGAAAGAAAAGGATATAATGTGCAACTTACGAAACAGACAAGAGATGGTGGTAAGGATTTGATTGTTCTTAATAATTCAGTGTTAGGCGATTTGGTGATTTATGCTGAATGTAAAAAGAAAGCGCCTAAGCATCCTGTGAATGTTGGACTTGTTAGACAACTATATGGAACTGTTGAAGCGGACAGGGTTACAGCAGGAATAATGGTAACGAACTCATATTTCTCAAAGGATGCTCGTAGATTTCAACAGACGATAAAAAGTAGAATGAATTTAATGGACTATTCAGAGTTAATGAAACAGATAATGGATTGCAGGTAGGAAATTGATAATTATTGAAGGTGAATGGAGACATTGTTATGGCAGTATCATACAATAAATTATGGAAACTATTAGTTGATAAAAAAATGAGTAAATCAGATTTGCGTAAGAAGGCAGAAATTGCTCCTAATACAATGACAAAGCTTCGCCGTGATGAAGAGGTGAGTCTCACGATTCTTAGCAAAATCTGCAAAACTTTACATGCAGACTTTGGGGATATTGTGGAGTATGTGCCGGATGCAGAAATTTGGGATTTGTATAACGAGAATAGAGAGCTTCTGGGAAAAGATCATGTCAGGGGCGAACAGTTACCGATAGATGGCTACCATTTGGTGGTGCATGTATGGATTCGAAATTCTAAGGGAGAGTACCTTATCTCGCAGCGTTCCGCAAACAGGCCGACATACCCTTTGATGTGGGAATGTGTAGGCGGTTCGGTTGTAAAAGGTGAGGATAGTTTATTAGGAGCGATCCGGGAGGCAAAGGAAGAGGTTGGCGTTGATTTAATGCCGGAAAATGGACAGGTTCTTTTTACAAAGACACGAAAAATCATTGAGGGAAAAATCTTTAATGATATTATGGACGTTTGGCTGTTTGAATATGATGGAGAAGTTGATTTGGGCAATGCCACAACGGATGAAGTTGCACAGGTTGCTTGGATGAATCGGGAGCAAATTAAGGAACTGTTTGAACATAATATATTTGTGGAGACACTGGAATACTTCTTTATGGAAGTGGACAAGTAGTAATGAATTGTTTGTCAAAAGTGTTGGTTCATGTAAGAGACTGTTGGAAAAGCTTGTAGTAAAGCGGAGAGGAGAAATTTTAGCAAGTAGTTTGTTAAGAGAAGAATGGAAATGTTATTGATTGAGCCTATAAGCGCAATTACATCTTGGGAAGATTATGAATATCAAGGACATGTAAACAGAATAGCTGCAGATGAAGCAACAGAACAGAAAACATTATCTGAAAGAGAACAGAAAATTTATAATATGATTTGCGAGAATCTGCATTTGTCAGTTGAACAGGTAATGGCAGAATTGGATATATCAAGATCAACAGTGTTTAGAGATTATGCGAAAATTAAGAAAGTAACAGGTGCCGTTTACGATAAAAAGACTTCAACATGGACCTTGTAATGAGACAGTCTCAACAAAGTCTCATAAATTTTGACACTTTATGAGACTAAAGAAAAATCTAAAAACGTGATAAAATCGGGACTTTTAGCGTGTTGGAAAAACTTAATCTCAAGTCAGTCTCAACTTAGTCTCATTTTTAAGGTGAGGTTATGAGACTGAGTTGAGACTAAAAATGATTAATGAATTTATATGATTTATCGATTGGAGAAGATAAAATGAATCAATTTCTATCTATAGCATTAAAAACACATTTTGAAAGTCTGAAGGTTAGTGGTAAGGGAGAAAATTATTGGCAATGTTATCAAGCTTTTTTAAATTACTGTGATATATATGGAGATTGTGATCTTAAGGATTTGTTTAATAACAAATTATTAAGGCAGGATATAGTGCGCGCATGTGTGTTATATTATAATTCTAGTGCAAAGGCACATAGAAAAGAGGCAGTTAATAGATTTTTGTCTGCAATCGATTTGTTCTATAAAAACTATATAAAAAAGATGGGTGGGATAGAATGTAGTGCACTTGAAGGTGGATGTAGGAACAATGAAATGATTGAAGATATTGAAAAATGTCTCAATACAAAATTAAAGCAAGAAATATATTGTCCGATAGATGATAAGATTGAAATTGAGATAATAAAAATTTGTAATAATCTAAAAAAGAGTGATTTTTATAAATTCGGTCAGAAGATATTATGCAACCTTCTCTTAAAATATGGATTTAAACTAAACTTATTAGTAAACTTAAAAAAGGCTGATGTAAATGACATTGATGGAATTATTACAATTAGAAATAAAGATAGTGTAATCAATCTAAGTGTGGATAAGTCAATGGTATCTGATATTAGACAATATAATATGGTACATAGATATCCTAATAGAGAATATTTCTTTTTGAATACAAAGGGAAAGAAGATTACATCCAGTTTGCAAATTACGCTCAAACAGAATGCCAGTTCCGCTACTGCGGAACGGCTATTCCATTTTTAACGGTACGAAGTACCGCTAGATGATATCATTCTGTTTCACGCATATTTATACCGTTCATTTCCAGACGATATGTATGATGTTTATCTGTGATTCGTGTAAGGCACGCATCAGCGTAGGTATTATCAGCAAACATATCAAACCATGTACTGACTGGAAACTGTGAGATGACTACAGTTGATTTTCTTCCATCCCTGGTGTCAAGGACTTCAAAAAGATCCCGGCATTTATCAAGATCAAGATCCATAAGGCCAAAATCATCGATCACAAGAAGATCCAGCTTGGTCAGCCTATTCAGGTAATCCAGATTTGTGGATTTGATACGTGCCTGTTCCATTTCGCTCATAAGAGTGTTCGCTTTTATATACTTTACACTCTTAGACTGCTTCATTGCAGTTACACAAAAAGCATTGATTAGATAAGTTTTTCCACTGGCGGAAGATCCTGTTACAATGAGATTCTTTCCTTCCTCTATCCAATGGCAGGTACTCAGTCGCTCTATTGTCTGGGTATCAAGCTGACGTTCTGGACGGTAAATAGTTTCGTCAAGATCCGCCGCCGGGTATCGCAGATGCGCTTCTTTCATCAGACGATTAAAACGTTTATCTGCCCGCGCCTGCCACTCTGCATCAATCATTGCTGTCATGCGTTCCATAAAAGTGTTCAGATCTGCATTGGGATCTTTCAACTGTTCTTCCAGGATATGTGCCATTTCTGGAACACGGAAACTCTTCAGACGCATGATCAGAGCCTGTTCCTGAGGTGTTAATGTAATGTCATGGGATGAACTCATTTGTATGCCTCCTTTCCACGGATGTTTGTATGGGAAGGAAGTTTTCCGGTTCCGTTTATAGCACTGCTGGAATGATTATTCTGAACCATGCTAAGTACTTTCTTGAAATAAGAATACTTGCAGGCATTGGCTTCTACGCATTTCTCAGCAGCCTCCTGAACCAGCCTGTGAGGAACATCTTTACAGGAATGGAGTACACCGGCACAGCTGTTGTATGCCTGTTCCTCATGCTTGGAACTGCGGAGTATCCTATCAATAAGAGTTACCATAGATTCTCCATAAACAGATGCCCATCGTCTGTAATAAGCTCCGTCATGTGCATTCACTTCTTTGTAATACAGGTGTTCTGGAGGCATATGATTGTCATCTGTAATGTAAAGAGGAAAATCACGGTAAGATCTTGGATGGCGGCAGATCAGCCGGTTATACTCATCACAGATCCGTATCTCCGTCATTGTAGCCTTAAGAATTGCAGGCTTCCCTTTATAGGTATACAATACAGAATAGTAGTGGGCATCATACTCAAGGTGGTAATTATCTGGAACTTTAAGAAAGTATTTATAATCACAAAGTGTATAACTTTCGCCTGGAAGCTGGTTCATACGCGGTTTGTCGTACTTTTCGAATCCATTCATGCGGGATTTCCGAATGTCGGATTTTTTCTGGAAAGGACGCTGGTTGATGTCCGCTACGATCTTTTTGACCGCAGCATTCAGAGCTTCCAGAGAGGTATAAGTATCTTTCTTTAATTCTTCTACCAGATGCGTCTCCAAGAAACGCACATGATTTTCAACTGTTGGTTTGCCTTTCGGTTTCCTTGGTGGTGGCGGCAGAATGATCGTATCATAAAAAGTTTCCAGATCTGAAAAAGCTGACTGCAGCACAAGTTCATCTTTACTATGCCTGGTAACAGCTGTTCTCAGATTGTCCGGGACAAGATATTTAGGAACTGCCCCATAATAAGACAGTGCATGTACTGTGCCGGTAATAAAATGTGGAAGTTTTTCATCCGGAAAGATCTCTGCATAAACAAGGCTGCTAAAACCAAGTGTAGTCGTAAAAATATGAACTTTTCGAAGTTCGCCAGTAGTTGTGTCCAGTAGCAGTTCCGGCTGGTCGCCTATCCAGTCAATATACATCTTTTCACCAGGGATCCGCTCTACAGGCATAGATGTTTTTGAAGTACCATACGTATCTACCAGGAAATCACGATACAGCTTATAAAACTGAGCAAGCTGGTAACCGTTGGGATGCTCTTTTTTATAATCAATCCATAGAAAGCTCAAGTCGGCATGTTTTCCCATTTGGATCATCTGCTCATGTATTTTTTCGAAATCAGGTAATGGAATATCCTTATGTCGAAGGTTTTCTTTTGGATAGATGAGATCAACCACCTTTGAGGTTGGCATTTGTCGAAGATCATCCAATGATAAGCCTGAATCCTTGTAGCGGTTCATGATTAATGCAATCCCGCTTCGTCCAATCCGGTAACGTTTTTGTACGGCGTCATAACTGACTTTACTGAGTCGAAGTTCTATGACTCCAAGAATAGTATTGTAGTCGTGCATAATAGTTCCTCCTTTGCACTGTGATGAATAATAGTTACATCACAATAATAAAGGAAAAACGTACCGCTTTGAGCAGAAAACGCATACCGCTAAATCAGAATGGATGTACCGCTAATTTCAGAATAGGCGTACCGTTCGAGCAGAATTTGCAATCCAGTTCGGCACTGGCTACGATACAAGAAAAATTAGAAGAAGTTAATAACATAAATACAACAACACTTGCATTAAAGGGCGTTTCAAAACTTATTCAGAAAGGGCTGACTCTAAGTGAGATAAAGTATCTTACGGGGTTTGAAACTAAGAAGATAGAGGATGTTTCTAGGTGGTTGATGAATCAGGAGGATGTAGAAAGTGTTATAAATAATAAGCTTAATTTAATTGATATATAATTGAACGCAAAATCATAGACAAAGAAAATAATAAGTAATGAGAATTAGAAATCCTTTTGAGAGATTATCAGATTGGCAGGGAAATTATATAGAATGTCTCAGTAGAGCATGTGTAATTTTGGAAGTAGGATTAAAGTTTGCATCAGAAAATTCAGGGAGTTTGAAAAGTAAATAAAAGGAGATAAACGTCATTTGGGAGTTTATTGTAGTAATGCCGAACCTGAACTATGATGTTCCTCAAGATTTTGAAGAAAATGAGATAAGGTCCGAATTGGAAAGAACAAGAAAACAGATTATTTCGATACAAATAAAGAAATAAATAGCTCTATTGTTGCAAAATTATTGAAAGTGGAAATAAAGAAGTCGGAAAAAGATAAAAGATGAAAGTAAAATTAGAAGACATAATTGAGGCAATGGAATTTGCCAATATGGAAACAGAATATTATTATGATACCCACAATGAAAAAGTTCTGATGTTGTTTGATGAAATGGTGGATGGTGAGGACAATCCAGAACTTTTCGAAGATATTAAAGAGGGATTTGTCGAGGATTATATACCGTTACCGGGACAATACGATATCAATGAGTATCGAATAATGGAAGAGTTTATATACGAACTTCCAGCGGGAAATGCTCAAGATGTATTGGCAGGGACAATTCAGGGAAGAAGTGCTTTTAGAAGATTTAAGGATAAATTGTATGACTTAAATCTGGAGAAACATTGGTATCAATATCGTGATGAAGCTTATGAAAAAATCGCAAGGCAATGGTGTGAAAGACATAAGATTGATATTTTTGAATAAAAGAAAGGGGCTACTATGATACCCACAGAAGATATTATATCAATAGTGAAAAACACAATTACTGCATCAATTAAATGTAACACCCATCGGGGATACATTGGTTGGAGCAGCTGCGATAATATTTGTATGGATATGCATGACTGTCTTGATATGTGTGCTGAGACTTTAGAAATGCGTGGTTATATGGTTGCACTTGAGGCGACTACATACATTTTGATAGCCGGTGTTAAGTTAGCATCTCATGCAGATAGTAGTTCGGGAATGCTTACGGATGTTATCATGTGTACATACGAACTGATAGATCAATGCACAAAAGAAATCGAAAAACAGGACAAACAAATGCGGGATCAAGCACTTGCATTGATGATAAAAGTGGCAAAAAGGAGTGTGTTTGATGGTTGGACTGACTGGCGTTATGATTTGCTGAAATGTGGGATTTGCCTATGCGATGAAAAGAGTGCAAAGAAGCTTGAAAAGGTTTTGGATACCCTTTTGGAAATTTCACGGGAGGATTATTACCCGGAATATACGAAAAAAGAAGATTTGATTGTAAGATACCTTTTACATAGACATTTATATGGCAAAAAGAATACACAGAAGGAACTATATCAGAATATTGCAATAAATGAACTCCGTATTATTGCTATCAAGGATGCTATGGAAGACAAGAACTATGATGAAGCAGAGAAACTTTGTTTAGAGAAAGCAAACGAAGAAGAGACATGGCATTATCGTAGCAGTAATCCGGAAGATTGGAATAATATGCTATATGACATATATAAGACAGCAAACAGTACGGAAAAGCAAATCACACAGGCAAAAAAACTGCTATTAATGGGAAATGAGAAGTTCTGGGATGTTTTGAAACAGATTTATAAAGAGCACGGTGCATGGAATGAGAATTACGAAAGCTTATTAGATGAATTAAAGAATAGCAAGCGAACTGTTTGCTATCGTAGTGTTCTTATTTCTGAAAATGAAAAGAAGAGATTGCTTGATGATGTAATGGAGAATCCGTATGATTTGTTTTATTATGGAAAATATTTGGTAAAGGATTATCCGGAGCAGGTATATGAGTTATGTTATAAGGAAATAAGTGAGAGTTGTGCTCTGGCAAAGGATAGACGAGAATATAAAAAGATAACAAAGAATATTGCACAGCTTATAAAATGGAAGGGTAATGATACTGCTAAATCTTTAATTGAGGAATTGATGCAGAGATATCCAAGAAAACCAGCATTGTTGGATGAATTGGAGAAGGTGGAGAAGAAATTGTAATTCAAATAAAATACTGGAATTTTAACATAGTCTCACCAGTCTCAAAATATTCTTGAGACTGGTGAGACGTAGATGAGACTAACCCCAATAAAATGCTCTTTTAATTTTGGGAAAATCAATTAAATTCATTCATAGCATCCACATATTCCTGTAATCCATTAGGTTTGCAAGCCAATTCAGCATACAGCAGAGGATTTTCCTGTGCCAGTCGATATAGATACGCAATGTCATCAGGTATGTTGAGCAAGACAGTGGAATTGCATTTTTCACAACTGATAGTAAGAGGCGTGCTGGTATATGTATCATTTGTGGCACTAACAATAATGGAATCTGTATAGGGTTCATACATGCCAAACAGGTAACAAGGGTTATGTTGTTTCATGGTGTTCTCCTTCCCACAGATACTTAGCACCATCAAGCAGATCAATGATGGCTGTAAGCATATTGTTATAGTTGGTCTGTAGTTCTTTGATTTCATCGCTTGTAGGGAGATTGTTTAAAGCTTGATGTTCACAGCATTTGGTAAATGTTTTCTGCATTTCAAGTAATTGCAGATATAATGCATTAACAGTCTGTACAAGAGGATATATGGTTTCTTTCTTGCCAACAACGCAGATGCGGTTATAGATGCAGGAACGGACAAAGTAATCTTTCTTCATCATGCCACTGGCAAGAATGCGGGCTTCGATTTGCTTGCGTTCAGCATCGTTTATTCTAAAACTTATAGTTGGATGTTTGTGTTGATTGCTCATAGAAAAGCTCCTTTCATAGTGAGTGTGGCAGCAGGCACAGTTAAGCACCCGCAAGCCACATTTGATTATTCGTTTTTAGTAGTAAAAGTAGATTATATCTGCCATGGATTTCATAGAAGCAACAGGGAATAATTGCAACTAATTTGCTACTAAAGTGTTTGAAAACGATATGAAAAGAGTAACATTAGATGAAACAGATGAGGTGAAATGCCGCATAAAATCAGCATTTTTGATTTGATGATACTTCCCTTGGGAAGAGTTTGAATAACGGACAGAAATGCCGAAAGCCTGTATTTATGCGGGTTTCCGGCATTTGTTTTATCGCTTGGCTCTACTTTGACTCTATTTGTGGGCGGAGTAATGGAAAGTTTTATGTGGTTTGAAATAAAATTTTTATTGACACAAGTGAATATGGATAGTATACTTGTCACCAAAATTACAAGGAGAGCATACAAATGAATCAGAACTTACATTCAAGACGTTATATGTATATGTATTATAGACGTACTGCGTTATAAGCTTTGCAAGGTTAATGCATTGACTTATAGCTGGTAGGTCTATTAGTCTAGTGCATAAAACCAGAATGTAAGTGATGTGTTAATATATATTACATCGTAAATTGGAATTATCGCACTGGACAATGAATGTTTGGTGCGATTTTTTTGCGTAAAAGAGGTGCATGGAATGAGTGATTTAATTGAATTGAAATTGGTAACAGAAGATGAAGCGGAGTGTCTGCACAGACTACAGGTGGAAGCGTTTATGCCATTATATGATAAATATCAAGATGATGATACAAGTCCGGCAAAAGAAAGCCTGGAGAGAGTAACAGAAAAGATTATTGATACAAATTCAGATTACTACTTCGTTGTATTTCATGGAGAAAAAGTTGGAGGTGTGAGAGTCAGATGCCATCAAGGCAAAAAGGTGCATGAAAATGTTAATTGGATATCTCCTATTTTTATAATTTCCAAATTTCAAAATAAAGGGATTGCGAGCACGGTAATAGAACAATTATTTGGCATTTATCCGAATACAATAGAATGGCGTTTAGATACGATTAAGCAGGAAACAGGCAATTGTCATTTGTACGAAAAATGCGGCTTTGTTAGAGTTGGCGAGGAAATAGTGGTAAATGAAAAGATGACATTGGTTGGTTATGTAAAAAATTGTATTAATGTACGAAGATTTGAAGAAGAGGATGCAGATGAGGTTAGCAAGCTTATTGTAAGGAATTTCTTAGAGGTCAATAGCAAGGATTATGGAATTGCAGCTATGGAGGAACTTGCAAAGGTTTATGATTCAGGGAAAGTTTTAAATATTGCCAACTATGCACATATGTATGTCTTTGAATGGAATGGTAAGATAGTTGGTACGGGCTCGATTTCTAGTTTCTGGGGAAGTAAGACAGAAAGCATTTTGCTGACTATTTTTGTTTTGCCAGAATTTCATGGAAAAGGTATCGGAAGAAAAATCATAAATACATTGGAACAGGATGAGTTTTATGTAAGAGCAACTCGTATTGAGATACCTGCATCTATTACAGCAACAGAATTTTACAGAAAATTTGGATATGATTATAAGAATGGTGTCAAGGAGTTGGATGAAGAACATCATTACAGGTTGGAAAAATTTAAGGAGGTGTCGATTTAAATGATAACAGACGCATTTGATAAATCAGAGGTTTTGTTTGGGCCAAAGGACTTCTATGGTGAGAAAAAGAATTTATGTGATAAGTGTATTATAGTCTTTTCAGAGGTCATATTTGAATATATGCTTGAAACATATGAACATGAGCAGGCAGGAGTTATACGGTGCTGCAATGGAGTGACAGCAGTATATGTTTTTGAAATAGAAGGAATGAAGATTGCAGGATATTTGAGCCATATAGGATCTGCATTGGCTGGAAGTGATGTGATAGACGCAAATTGGCTTACGAGTGCAGATAAATTTATTATGTTCGGTTCAGCCGGTTCTTTGGACAGCAATGCGACGGATGGAAAGTTTGTTATTCCAACAGCAGCTTATCGGGAAGATGGATTGAGTTATCATTACGCTGCACCAACAGATTACATAGAGATTAAGAATACAAAAGCAGTGAAAGAAATTTTTGATGAATTGAACCTTCCAAGTGTGACAGGTAAAGTTTGGACAACGGATGCAATCTATAGAGAAACAAAAGCAAAGCTTGAAGCAAGGAAAAATGAAGGCTGTTTGGCAGTAGAAATGGAACTTGCTGGAGTTCAAGCTGTATGCAATTTTTATGAATGGAATTTGTATGATTTTCTTGCAACAGGAGATGTACTTGATCAGGCGGTGTATGATATTTCGGGACTTGCAGATGCAAATCATAATATGGACAAATTGTATATTGCCATTGAAATTGCAAAGAGAATTTGAAGAGAAAGGTAAAGTTAAGTATGTTAAGATTAAGACCATACAATAAAGATGATGCAGAAACAATTCTGACATGGATAAAAGACGAGAAAACTTTTTATAAATGGACAGCAGGAATTTTAGGGGAATATCCTATTTCGGTGGAGCAGTTTAATACGGTAAGTAATCTTATGGCATTTACTGCTATTGATGATGAGAAAATAGTGGGATTTTTTACTATGAGAAGACCAAATGATTCCTTTGAGGAATTACGGTTTGGATTTGTAATTGTCGATTCAGAAAAACGTGGTCAGGGTTATGGTAAAAATATGCTTAACTTAGGGCTGAAATATGCAAAAGAGATATTCGGTGCAAATAAGGCATCATTAGGAGTTTTTAAGAATAATGAACCGGCGTATTATTGCTATAAAGCAATAGGATTCGAAAATGTGGAAATGGATGAAGCAGAAAAATATGCCATCATGGGAGAGGAATGGGACTGCATAGAATTAAAAATGAAGTTATAAAGAGAATAAATATGATTGTTCTTGCAGAGTATATGGTATATATGTTAGGATCTGGAATTGTAGATGTACTTGATGATGAGGAATATACTGGCAGTCTTGTCACATTATTACAAGATGAAACAGATTTTGTAACAAATAACTCTAAGAAGTCATGGCGTAAGGTTGGGGACGGCAGAATTGAAATGCCGGATTATCTGGATCGGGCAGTGCTTGAAGGTGTAGTAAATGCATTAATTCATAGAAATTATATGGAGATAGGCAGTGAAGTCCATATAGATATGTTCGATGATAGAATCGAAATATATTCACCGGGTGGAATGATAAGCGGAATATCTCTAGAGGGAAAAGATTTATTGAAAATTCCATCAAAGCGAAGAAATCCGATATTAGCTGATATATTCAGCCGTTTGAAATATATGGAGCGTAGAGGCAGTGGATTTAAGAAGATATTGGCAGACTACGAGGGACAAGTTGAATTTGATGAGTCTAAGATGCCAGTTTTTGATGCGGATAATGATGATTTTACATTGACTTTATATAATTTGAATTATGGCTCTAATTATGCAACACAGGTGAATGAAAATGTCATAGAAAATGTCATAGAAATTTCGGAAGAAAAAATTAAGAAGTTAATGCCAGAGTATTCTAAGAAGAAGCTTGCTAAAGCATGTGAAATCCTGAAAATGATTTCGGAAAACCCGAATATTTCTATTGATGAATTAAGAATAGCCTTGGATGTCACAGATAGAACAATTGCTAGATATATATCAGAATTGAAGGATAAAGGTATCATAGAACGAAAAGGTCCAGATAATGGTGGTAAATGGGAAATTAGGTAGGTAAATGACAGTAAATTTGGCACTCAATGTGACACCCAAACTTTTACTCAAGAATATTCCGAAGTTAGTCTCAACGAAGTCTCACGAGATTTGAGACTGAGGGAGACACTATGATATAGAAAAATGCGATAAAATCGGTATTTGCAGGTGAATTATAAAGTTGTAGTCTCAAGCCAGTCTCATTTTTGAAATTGTTTGTTGAGACTAACATGAGACTGAGGAGGTTCAAAATCATGGACATAAGCAAAAAGGATTGGAAA
>ENA-OUUV01000941-OUUV01000941.1-human-gut-metagenome-genome-assembly--contig:-NODE-941-length-16125-cov-4.545986_pt1 | contig 16125 bp, 9 predicted proteins | sample MGYA00237952_ERZ548838 | MGnify/ENA primary metagenome ERZ548838 (study PRJEB26490, sample SAMN05194705) | human gut metagenome | biome: terrestrial biome; feature: human-associated habitat; material... | reverse complement strand
AAAAACAGCCGCAAACCGCCCTCTCCATGGAGAAATCCATCCACAATCCCCCCAATTTCCCTGTCCGATTCCAACTTCCCCCCGTGCAATTCCGACCTCACCCCGTGCATTTCCCTACCTGCCCCCGTGCAATTCTCTCCTTTCCGCCCCTCCCATTGTTCCCATTTTCTTTCACTTTTATACCCGCATTTTTCGGAAAGTTCATGAGCAAACTCCAAATTTTTCCAACTTTTTTACACCACGACCCTTCCTCCCACATTTCCCCTTATAGATATACTAAGATATATGACTGCCCCGGACCGCTTCGCCGGTCTCCGGGGCGGTGTGCTACAATACTCCCGACCAGACCCAGAAAGGAGACCTTCCATGCCCGACACCTTCGACTCTCTCCGTCCCCGGATCATCGACTACCTCTATGACCGGGGCATTGATCCCCGCAAACGGTTCCGCTGTCTGAACCCGTCCCACCTTGACCGGGACCCCTCCATGGGCTTCGATCCCAAGCGCAACAAGGTCCACTGCTTCGCCTGCGGCGCGGACTACGACCTCTTTGACCTCCTCGCCCTTGACAACAACCTTTCCTCCCCGGCGGACGCCCTTTCCCTTGCCAGCGAACGGTACGGGGACGGCTCCGCAAGGCGCTCCGTTTCCTTCAGCGCCGCCGAATCCTCCCGCATAACGAACCGTCCCGCAGAGCGGGCCGCTCCTCACGGGGGGGAGGGGGGAGGATCTGGGGGCTGCGCCCCGTCTTTTTTCAGCGAAGAACCTCTTTCTTCCTCCTATCTTTCGGACTGCTTCGCCCACCGGGACGAAACCCCCTACTTCACCCAGCGGGGCCTGTCGGCGGACACCGTCACCCGCTTCCGCTTAGGCTACGATCCCAAGCATGACTGCGTAGTCCTTCCCTGCGAAAACGGCCGCTGCGTCCGCCGGGCCGTCTCCGAGAAGCGCTACCTCAACGAAAAGGGCCGCCCCTCGCCGCTGTTCCAGCCGGAGCTGCTGACCGGGGCAGGGGAGGGAGCCCCCATCTTCCTCCTTGAGGGCACCTTTGACGCCCTCTCCGCCGAGGAACTGGGCTATCGTGCCGCCGCCCTCAACGGCTCCGGCAACCGGGAGAAGGCCGCCGCCCTCCTGCGTACCCTGTCCAAGCCCGCCCCCATCCTTTTGCTGACGGACAGCGATCCGGCAGGGGAGACGTGGGCCGCGGCGCTGACGGCGGAATTTCCGTGGCTCTACCGCTGTCCCCCGGTGCCCTACGGCAAGGATCTCAACGAATCCCTCTGCCATGACCGGGACGAGACCGCCCGCTTCCTCGCTCAGTGCGCCGCCGACTGGGCGGCCAGTCAGCCGCCCCCCTACAAGGAGACCTCGGCGGCAGGCCGGATGGAGGATTTCCTCGCCTACATCCGGAAGCAGGCCGCCCGCCCGCCGCTGAAAACCGGCTTTCCCAAGATCGACGAAGCCTTGGACGGCGGCTTGTATGACGGCCTTTACGTCATCGGCGCGGTCAGTTCTCTGGGCAAGACCGCCTTTTGTATGCAGATGGCGGATCAGCTGGCCCAGCAGGGGAGGGACGTGCTGGTGTTCTCCCTTGAAATGATGGCGTGGGAGCTGATGGCCCGATCCATCTCCCGGGAGAGCTTCCTGCTGGACACCTCCGCCCGGCGACGCATGGCCAAGACCGCTCGCGGCGTGCTGGACGGCCGGCGCTGGAGTCAGTACACCACTCAGGAAAAGGCCCATCTGGACACCGCCCGGGACGCCTACGCCGCCTACGCCGGACACATCTACTTCCGGGAGGGCGACCACGAGACCGGCCTTGACTACATCCAGAGTGAGGTGGCCCGCCACATCGCCGAGACCGGCGAAAAGCCGGTGGTGCTCATCGACTACCTCCAGATCATCGCCCCGGTGGACGTCCATTTCACCGACAAGCAGAACCTGGACCGCATCGTCTGCGCCCTGAAAAAAATGTCCCGGCAGTACGAACTGACGGTGTTCGCCATCTCCTCCTTCAACCGGGAGAACTACAACCTTGAAGTCTCCATGAACGCCTTCAAGGAATCCGGCGGCATCGACTACTCCGCCGACGTGCTGCTGGGCCTGCAAGCCCGTGGCGCGGGCCGTCCCGGCTTTCAGATCGACGAGGAAAAGCGGAAGGACCCTCGGGAGTTGGAGCTGAAGATCCTCAAAAACCGCTCCGCCGCCTTGGGCCAGCCCATTTCCCTCCGCTACTATCCGGCCTTCTCCTGCTTTATGGAAGGCTGATTTCGGACAAAACTCACGTGAGACTCACGCCGATTTCCCTCGGCGCAACAGGAGGTATCCATGCCAGCAGAAGAACTGAAAAGACCGGACGAAGCGGCTATGTTCCGCATCCTCGCCCGTCACCCGTACAGCCCGGAGGGCGTCATCCTCCGCCTTGCGTGGCAGGAGGGCCTGAGCCGCAAGGAACTGAACGAACTCACCTGGGATCAGGTGGACTTGGACGGCGGCAGCATCCTGCTCCCGGACCGCACCGTCCCCTTGGAGCCCTCCGTGGCGGACTGCCTCCGGGAGCGCTATGCCCGGTATCGCAAGCTGTCCAACCGTGTCCTCATCGCGGACCGGGGCAAAAAGCCCATGACGCCGGAAAACGTCTCCCGTCTGGCGAAGATCGTCTTGGACAGCGAGGGGCAGGACGTCTCCCTGAAAGATCTCCGCCGTGACTGGATCGTCCGCCAGATCAAGGCTAACGGCTGGGCCTGCGCTGCCCGTGTCAGCGGCATGGCCGTCGGCAGCCTTCGCGGCATTTTCCCCGCCGCCCTCTGGGAGGACGCCCCCCAGCCGGACGTTCCGCAGACCGGCGACGATACGGAATACAGCCTTTGGCGCATCGTCCAGCAGGAGGGCAGCTCCACGGCGGGCCTTGCCATCTGGATGTGCTGGAAGCTTCAAATGCAGCCGGGGGAGATCCTCTCCCTGACGTGGGATCAGATCGACCTGCAAACCGGCTTGATCCGGTTTCCCGACCACGACGTTGACATGGGCGCCCGGACACAGCGCCTTTTGTCCGACGTCCGGGCACGGCAGAAGGACGCCCCCACTGACCGCGTGTTCATCGCCCCCGCCACCGGCAACCCCATCGACCAGTCCCGTCTGTCCGTCCTGTGCCGCACCGCCATGATCCGGGGCGGCTTGGAGGGCTTCTCCCTCCGCTCCCTCTCCGTCTGGGCGCACAATAAACAGATGGAGGACGTGCTCCTCCGGGGCACGGAGGAACAGGGCTACCTCCTCCGGGACACAGCGGCGGCTTTGCTCCATGTTGCGCCCGGAACGGCTTGGGAGCATCTGAACCGCCTGAGCAAGGCAGGACGTCTCACCAGAGTTGGCGTCCGCTACTACCCCGCCGGAAACACCGTGGCGGAGGCGGATTACCTCCCCATTCTCCGGGCCTACCTCCAAAAAGAGGGCACGGCGGGCCGTCAGGCCCTTGCGGAGCAGCTGCGGATCGACCCCAAGCAGGCTACACACATATTAAAAGGAATGGTGGACAGGGGAGAGCTGGTGCTGACCGGTAAACGTTACAGACTGCCGGAAAACACCCCATAACGTCACGCTTCTGCCACAATTCACCGCTATCTTTTCGCAAAACAGCCATTCTCATTACGGTTTTGTTACAGAACCCCAAAACCTATTTACAGTCGAAAAAGGCCGTGCTAAAGTATATCCTGCAAGAAGGGTTATAGCCCCAAGTCCCGATTCAGATATTGGGTAGGCTAGCCACGATATGTAAATCGGGGCGGAACGCGAAAGCCTGACTTGCAAAATTTACCACTCCCGCAAAGGGAGAATTCAAAAGGAGGAAACCCCATGAAGAAGTTCCTTTCTCTGGTACTGGCTCTGGTGATGACCATGTCTCTGGTCACCGTCTCTGCCGGTGCTAAGGACTTCAGCGACAGCACCAAGATCCAGTACAAAGAAGCTGTCGACGTGATGTCCGCCGTGAATGTCATCTCCGGTTATGCCGAAGGTGACTTCCGTCCCACCGCCACCCTGACCCGTGGCGCTGCCGCCAAGATCATCTGCAACCTGATCCTTGGCCCCACCACCGCTGGCGCTCTGGTGGCTGACGCCGCTCCCTACAAGGACGTTCCCACCAACAACACTTTCGCTGGCTACATCGCTTACTGCCAGAAGGCCGGCATCATCTCCGGCTATGCTGACGGCACCTTCAAGCCCGCCAACTCCCTGACCGGCTATGCGTTCATGAAGATGCTGCTGGGCGCTCTGGGCTATGATGCTTCCCGCGAGGGTTACACCGGCCCCAACTGGTCCATCGCTGTCGGCAAGCGCGCTCTGAACGCTGGCCTGGCTGACGGCCTGTCCGGCGACTTCAACGGCGTCAAGGCTGTCACCCGTGAAGAGGCCTGCCTGTATGCCTTCAACATGCTGCAGGCTGACATGGTCGAGTACGAGAAGAACTCCACCGTCATCGTCGGCAACATCACCATCAAGGACACCTCCGACGCTAAGTCCAAGCGTTGGGGCAGTTCTGCCATCAACGATGGCAACATCGACGGCAAGAAGGGCGGCGACGGCTATGTCCAGTTCGCTGAGGAGTACTTCAACAAGCTGGTCAAGTCCGAGACCACCGATGATATGGGCCGTCCCGCTACCAAGTGGACCAACAAGGGCGACAAGATCGGCACCTATGCTGATAAGGCCAAACAGACCTACTACAAGAACGTCAAGCTGGGCAACATCTACTCCGATCTGGGCATGACCCAGAAGGACGAGCACGCCACCGTGATCGTCAACGGTGTCGAGGCGACCGACGTTGTTGTTTCCAAGAACAACGATCGTAAGATCTCCTCTTCCTCTGCTAATGACGGGCTGGTGGGCGATGGCTCCATCGTTGAGGTCTACTATGACGAGGATGACAACCATGTCACCATCGTTGTTGCTGACGTGTATGTCGGCGAGATCACCTCTAAGGAGACCAAGGCTGCCGATCCCTATGTTGTGGTTGATAGCAAGCTTCAGATGAAGACGGTTGACGGCACCAACTACACTGGCTACACTGGCAACGCCACTCACTTCGAGTGCGACACCTCCGCTTTCGCTGAGGACGACATCGTTCTGTTCACCTATTCTCAGGCTGAAAAGTCCATCCAGACTGTTGTCAAGGCTGAGTCCACCGAGGGCATTGTCTCTGAGTACACCCTCACCAAGAGCCTGACCCTGGCTGACAAGGAGTACAAGTACGCCAAGAACATCGTGTTTGATTTCGGTGCCGAGAACACGATGAGAACCAAGAACACCTACACCATCTACACCGATGCCAACGGTCTGGTGATCTTTGTCACTGAGTCTGAGTTCAAGCCCACCGACTATGCCTTCGTTCTGGATGCCGAGGCCTCTTCTCAGACTGGCTTCAAGTTCGACCGTGCGAAGCTGGTTCTGGCTGACGGCTCTGTCAAGACCGTCTACACCGACGACAACTACGCCGGTTACAAGGGTTACATTGTGACCTATCGCGCCAACGGTGACAACGAGTATGTCCTGCGCAAGGCTCCCAACACCACCTTCAACGGCGGTACCATCGGCGATTCTATGTTCAACGCCAATAGCGCTATCCCGACCCAGGGCGTTCTGACCGGCGGCAAGACTCCCGTGCGGACCAACGCCACCACCTCTGATTTCTTCATGCAGAACGGCAACGCCAAGGTCTACCCCGGTAACGGCAAGACCCTGTATGCCAACAGCGAGACCGTGTTCGTGGTTGCTGAGTCCGACAGAACCGACACCACTTACACTTCCTACACCGGCATCAAGAACGCTCCCTCCATCGATCCCAAGAACAGCGCTGTGGCTGAGATGGTCTACTATGTCCGCGGCAACAACCTGCTGGGCTTCGTCTTCGTCGACGCCACTGGCTGCGATGTGGTCAATGGCCGCAACGACATCACCTTCCTGGCTGGTAAGGAAGGCATGAGCAAGCTGAAGACCGACTCCGACAACAACAGCTACTACGTGTACAACGCTGTGGTGGACGGCAAGATCACCACTGTGAAGGTCAGCTATGACGCCACCACTCTGGACGCTGGCGTTGAGACCAACCGCGTGTACCAGAACGTGAAGTACAACAACAAGGGCACCATCGCCACTGGCGGCGCCGAGGTCACTGGCTATGATGTTGTTGAGAACAACACCACCGGTATCTGGAAGCTCAGCGGTGAGTACACCATCGGTCTGCACAGCAGCACCACCGCTTCTGCCTCCACTCGTTACACCGTGGCTTCCGACGCTAAGATGTACCTGATCAACACCGACGGTGTCATCACCAAGGTCGACGACGTGAAGGACTTCAAGTCTGACGCCACCGCTAAGGTCATCGCTCTGCTGGATAAGGCCGACGGTGACATCGCTTACCTGTTCGTTCAGGAGACTGACAACGGCAAGAAGGAAGACGCTGGCGCGGCCGCTACTCCCGTCACCAGCCTGGTTCTGGGCAAGGACGGCAGCAAGCTGAAGGCTACCGTGACTGGCACCACCGAGGGCAAGGAGTACGAGATCAAGGTTTCCATGATCGTTAGCGGTGTGGAGAAGGCAATCGGGACTTATGAGTTCACCGGTGCTGACGGTAACACTGTTGTGACCCTGCCCATCGCTTGGGGTGCGGGTGTGACCTACACTGCTACCTGCGGTGACCAGTTTGCGACCTACACCGCGACTGTCTGATATCTCCCGCTAAACGTATATAGACCCTAAGGTTTACGTTACGTCTGTTCCCCCCGGACTTCGGTCCGGGGGGACTTTTTATGTCTCGCCCTTTGCGTTGTACGAGTGTCAGATCCCGCTGCGTTGTACAAACAACAAGCCCCTTCGTTGTACAACTAACAAACCCCGCACCGAACGGTGCGGGGTTCTTGTGTTGATTGGGGCCGTCCCGCTCCGTCCAGAGAGTATGCCCCTCGCCCTTGTCCCCCTGAAAACCACCCTTCTTTCCCCGAAAAAACACGGGAAAAACGTTGAAAACCCTTGTATTATCAGTCATATAGGACTATAATGAAAAACATCTATGACCAGACGGGCCTTGCGCCTGTGTCCGTTTCCATCCGCGGGGGAGCGCCCCGCCTGATTTTGAAAATTCCCCACCTGCCCCGGGATAACAACTTGAGAACACTGTGGCGGTTGTAACAGACCGCTTTTTTAGCGGCTGTGCCCCGCTATTGACCGTGAACTCTCATATAGGAGGCTTTTGCTTTGAGCGCGAAAAAATCAAGAAGAGACAACATTTCCGTCCCGGCGGCCCAACCCTCCGCCCCGGCTGAACATACGGAAAAGACCCCCGTTCCCGCCGCTCCCTGGCAGGGCTGCTGCGGAGAGGGCGTGTTCTCCCGGAAGGATACCCTCATGGTGGTGCTCTATTCCGTTCTGCTCTTGCTCTCCATGACCGTCCAGACCGGCACCGTGAGCATGATCCTCTGTGTTCTGGCCCTCCTGAGTTTACTTGGCAAAAAGCCGCTGTCACGCTTTGAGCAGCGGCTGTCCGTGCCTGTATTGGGCCTTTTGGCCTTCGCCATCGTCTACGGCGCGTCGGCCATCTATTCTCCCTTCGGAGCCAACGCCCAGTCCGAGTTCTATAAATTCATCGCCGCCTTCTCCTTGGCGGTCATTCTGCTGTCCCGCTTTGAGCGGAAACACGTTCCCGGCCTGCTGTGGGGCGGCGCGTCCGTTTCCACCGTCATTGCCCTGATTTCTCTGGACATGAGCTGCGGTCAGGGGCTGTTCGGGCCTTTCAACGCTCTGATGAACGCCTTGGGCACGGATTATACCGGTGCTTTGCAGGAAAGTGTCGCCGCCCGTGTCGGCGGCCTGTATAGCGATGCCAACGTAACGGCCTGCCTGTTTTCTCTGGCGCTGTTCATGGCGCTGTACCTGCTGAAAAATTCCACCTGCATCTGGCGTCGCTTGGCCGCGTCCCTGCTGGCGGGCGTCAACGCTGTGAGTCTGCTGCTCACTGGCAGCCGCGGCGCTCTGCTCTGCTTCGCCGTCGCCTGCCTTGTGTGGCTGCTGTTGGAGCGGGCGGATCGGGTTGGCTTGCTGCTTCTGCTGCTGGAAACGGCGGTGACCATGCTGGCAGCCGGTATTCCTGCTTCCTCCATGGTCAGCAGCGCCGATGAAACGGTGGTCTTGCTGTGCCTGTTCAGCGGCTTGATACTCTTTGCGCTGGACGCGGTGGCCGGACGGCGGCTGGATTCGGTGCTGTCCACCCACAAAAAGGCGGCGCTGGTATCTGTGGGCGCACTCTGTGCCGTGCTCGTAGTCGGCTGCGCCGCTGTGTTTCTCCATACCGGCCCCTACACCTTTAAAACGGATGATTTTTACGTTACGTATCTTCTTCCGGAGGGCACTACGGGCGAAGTGACGATCACCGGTGATCTGGATGCCGACCCCAGAACCGAAATATATTCGCAATCGAAATTGGATGGTATTTACGGCAATATAACATATCTGTATGAAGGGCCCTTTTCCAAGTGCACCTTTACCGTGCCGGAGGATGCTGTAAATGTTTATGTCACGATCGGCGGACAGGCGGGGGAGACCATCCGGAGCCTTTCGGTCAACGGTGGAGACTCCATCACCCTCAGCTATCCTTGGCTGCCGGAGGTCATTTCCACTCGTTTATTGCGGGACAGCCTGCTGAGAAGCAAAAGCTTCACGCTGCGGGCGGAGTATGATAAGGACGCATGGAAGATCTTCTCCACAGCGCCGCTGCTGGGCCGGGGACTGGGTTCTACGGAAAACGTGACCCGCTCCGTCCAGTCCTTCCAGTATGAGTCCAGGTACACCCATAACCACCTGCTGCAAACCATGGCCGACACCGGCTTGGTTGGGACGGTATTCGCGCTGGCCTTTGTGCTGGGGGCGGCGTGGCTGTGCCTGTGCGCCGTCCGGAAGGAGAAGGACAGCCTGGCCGCCGCACTGCTGGCGGCGTGGGTCATGATGAACCTCCACAGCCTGATGGAGATCAATTTCTCCGTTCGGGGCTTCAAGTGCTTCGCCTATGTGCTGCTTGCCCTGCCGATCCTGCTTTATGCCAAACCGTTGGCAGCAGGGGAGACTGTCAAGGCACGGAAGCAGACGAGAACAGCAGGAGTTGTCCTGTTGGCCAGCTTTGCCGTGTATCTGGCCGTGTTCGGCGGCCTGCTGGAAAGCGCCCGCATGACGGACCGGAAGGCGGAGCGGTTTGAGACCAGCGACGTGTATGAATATCTGGATTTCCTCCGGGGCTGTGTCCGGGGCGATGTGTTCGACCATGACAGCTATCAGCGGAATTATGTGGCCACTGCCGTGCAGATGGATGACTGGAAGTACAACGGCGATATGCTGAAATATGTGAAGCAGCTGCGTGCCTCCGGCACCTATGAGAATGACAGTGCGCTAGCCCGGTATTACTACCTGCCCCGGCAGGAGTGGAGTGAGCTGTTTGACTGCTCTCTGAAGGGCATCTATCAGGTGCGCTCCAGCCCGGACGGCTGGAATCTGCAAATGGATTTCTACCGCGAGGAAGTTCTCCCCGCCATGGGAGCGGACAATGCGGACGACTTTGTGGACGGCGTTCTGGAGCTCGGCGACGCGCTGGACGCCATGAACGCCGAGGGCCGTCTGGAAACGGTGGAGCTGAATGAAACGAATCAGTCGTTTTTGACGCTGTGCCGCTCCGTGAAGGAGCAAGAGCTATCTGGTCAGGACGCTTACACCGTGCTGTCCCTGATGGCCCGGAGCGGAGAAGGGGAGGCGGAGGAAGCCGCCCAATAAAAAGAGACACCGGTTCGCCGGTGAAGGAGTACCTATATGAGCCGATTTCGGAAACAGCTGCTGTTCCTCTGCGATGCGCTTTTGTTCGCAGTGGCAGTGGCAGGTTACAAGTTCATCACAGTACTGCTGCCTTATACCGAGGTCGGCGCCAAAGGCAGCTTCCCGAAAAATGTGCTGCTGCTGTATGGGTGCACCGTCATTGCTCAGCTTTTGTTCAAGACCTATGACAGTCTGTGGCGCTACGCCGAGAGCCGGGAGTATCTGGTGCTGATGTGTGCAGCCGTCTGTGGATTCGGCGCCTATGAGATTTTCAGCCGGGCGCTGCTCCATGAGACCATTTCCTTCGTCCTGCTGGCAGCCATCGCCAGCCTGTGGGTGCTGGAAATGCTGGCTGTCCGGTTTGGCTACCGGATGTACCGTACCTTCAGCATCCAACGGGATCAGCCGGGAGCGGTGCCTGTGGCTATTATCGGCGCAGGATCGGCCGGCGTACAGCTGCTCAACGAGATCCAGCACAACCCTAACAGCCGCTACCACGTCCAGTGCTTTTTTGACGATGACCCTGCCAAGGTCAATAAACGCATCCGGGGCGTGCCCATCAGTGGATTTATTAGTCAGGCATTACCCCGGATGCGGGCCATGGATATTCACGAGGCCATTTTCGCCATTCCCTCCATGGATGAGCTGCACCGGAAGGAAATTCTGCGGCAGTTGGCGGACCGGAGCATCAGAGTTTCCACGCTGCCCAGCACGCTGGAGCTGATCGACCAGAAGCCTATCCGCCAACAGCTGCGGGAGGTGCGGATCGAGGATCTGCTGGGCCGGGATACCATCGAGCTGGATATTTCCGCCGTGGAGGGGCTGCTGTCCGGACGCACCGTGCTGGTCACCGGTGGCGGCGGCTCCATCGGCAGCGAGTTATGCCGCCAGATCGTCAAGCACCGTCCCAAACGGCTTGTCATCTTCGATATTTACGAGAATAACGCCTACGACATCCAGCAGGAGCTGCTGTACCAGTACGGCAGAGATCTGCCCCTCAGCGTGGAGATCGGCTCCGTCCGGGACCCCCGGCGGCTGGAACTGCTGTTTGATACCTACAAGCCCGACGTGGTGTTCCACGCCGCCGCCCATAAGCACGTCCCCCTGATGGAGACCAGCCCCCAGGAGGCCATCCGCAACAACGTGTTCGGCACGCTGAACACCGTCCGGGCGGCGGACGCTCACGGCGTCAAAAAATTCATCCTGATCTCTACGGATAAGGCCGTCAACCCCACCTCCGTCATGGGCGCCAGCAAGCGCCTGTGCGAAATGGTGGTGCAGTCCATGGCCGGCTGCTCTGCCACCACCTTCGCCGCGGTGCGCTTCGGCAATGTGCTTGGCTCCAACGGCTCCGTGGTGCCCCTGTTCCGCCGTCAGATCGCGGCGGGCGGCCCTGTCACTGTGACGGACAAGCGCATCATCCGCTATTTTATGACGATCCCCGAGGCCGCCCAGCTGGTGCTGGAAGCGGGAGCCATGGCCAAGCAGAACGAGCTGTTCGTGCTGGACATGGGTCGTCCGGTGAAGATCATCGAGCTGGCGGAGAATATGATCCGCCTCTCCGGCTACGAGCCGTACCGGGATATTGAGATCGTGGAGACCGGTCTGCGCCCCGGCGAGAAGCTCTACGAAGAGCTGCTGATCGCCAGCCGGGATCTGGAAAAGACCGGCAACGGCATGATCTTCGTGGAGCACCAGCCACCGGTGACGCCGGAGGAGCTGGAACGAAAGCTGACGCTGTTGAATGACGCGCTGGAAAAAACCATGCGGACGGAGGACGTCTCCTGCATCCGGGAGGTGCTGCACCGGGTCGTGCCCACCTTCCACGAGCCGGAGGAGGTCAACGCTGCGCAGGGCGAGGAAGTAAAAGCGCCCGTCCCTGCGGTATCCTGACCGCCTGAAGTCCGAATTATCTGAAAAAAGGAAGTGTCCGTATGTTTTCCCCTGAAAAAATCGCGTTCAAACCCTTCACACAGAAGGCCTTTCTCGCCACTCCCACCATGCACGGCGAGGAATTGGACTATATCCGTCTCGCCTATGATACCAACTGGATGAGCACCGTGGGCGAGAATATCAACGAGGTCGAGCGCATCGCCGCCGAAAAAGCGGAGGTCGGTTATGCGGTCGGCCTTGCCTGCTGCACCGCCGCGCTGCATTTGTGCGTGAAGCTGGCGGGGGAGCGGCTCTACGGCAAGCCTGCCATCAGTCACGGTGCTCTTGAGGGACGGCGTGTGTTCTGCTCGGACATGACCTTTGACGCTACGCTGAACCCCGTGGTCTACGAAGGCGGCATCCCCGTCTTTATCGACACCGAGGCGGACAGCTGGAACATGGACCCCGTCGCACTGGAACAGGCGTTCACCCTGTATCCGGAGGTAAAGCTGGTAGTCATGGCCCATCTCTACGGCTTCCCCGCCAAGGTGGACGAGATCAAGCGCATCTGCGAGGCTCACGGTGCGCTGCTCATCGAGGACGCCGCCGAGGCCATGGGCGCCACGGTGAACGGCAAGCAGTGCGGCAGCTTCGGAGACTACGCTGCCATCTCCTACAACGGCAACAAGATCATCACCGGCTCTGCCGGCGGGTGTCTCCTGACCAACTCCCTTGAGGACGCCAACCGCGCCCGCAAATGGGCGACCCAGGCCCGGGAGAACGCCGCGTGGTATCAGCACGAGGAAGTCGGCTACAACTACCGCATGAGCAATGTGGTGGCGGGCGTGGTGCGGGGCCAGTACCCCCATTTGGAGGAGCACATCGCCCAGAAAAAGGCGGTCTACGAGCGCTATTGCGAGGGCCTGCGGGATCTGCCGGTGACGATGAATCCCATTGTTGACGGCACCGAGCCAAACTACTGGCTCTCCGCCCTCATCATCGACGAGGACGCCATGTGCGCCCAGCTTCGAGATGACAGCCGCGCCCTTTATTATCCGAAGGCGGGGAAGTCCTGCCCCACGGAGATTTTGGAGGTCTTGGCGAAGTACAACGCCGAGGGCCGCCCCATCTGGAAGCCCATGCACATGCAGCCTATGTACCGTCTGCACGAGTGCATTGGCCGGGAGGGCAGCCTCCGCTGCCGCACCAACGCCTATATCGCCGGCGGCGTTCCCGACGTGGGCGCGGACATTTTCCAGCGGGGTCTGTGCCTGCCCAGCGACAATAAGCTGACGGAGGAGCAGGTGGACGGCATCATCGCGCTGATCCACGCCTGCTTCGCGTAAAAAAGAGCATAGGAAGTTATTTTTGTGAAACAGGGAAAGCCGGGCGTCTACGCCCGTTATATCAAGCGAATATTGGACGTTCTTCTCTCCGGCTGCGCCCTTGTGGTGCTGACGCCGGTGCTGCTGATCGTGGCTGTTCTGGTGCGGACAAAGCTGGGCAGCCCCATCATTTTCTGTCAGGAGCGCCCCGGCAAGGACGAGAAGATCTTCAAAATGTACAAGTTCCGCTCCATGACGGACGCGCGGGATGAAAACGGCGAACTCCTTCCCGATGAGGTCCGCCTGACGAAGTTCGGCCGCGCCCTCCGCTCCACCAGCCTTGATGAGCTGCCGGAGCTTTGGAACATCTTCAAGGGCGATATGTCCATCGTCGGCCCCCGGCCGCAGCTGGTGCGGGATATGGTGTTCATGACGCCGGAGCAGCGTCTCCGCCATACCGTGATGCCGGGTCTGACGGGACTTGCGCAGGTCAGCGGACGCAACGCGATCTCCTGGGAGGATAAACTGGCCACGGACTTGCGCTATATCCGCCGTATCACCTTTCTGGGCGACGTGAAGATTGTTCTGCTCACGGTGAAAAAGGTCTTTTGCCGGGAGGACATCTCCGCTGACGGCATGGACACCGCCGAGGATCTGGGCGATTATCTGCTCCGAACAGCGCAGGTGAGCGAGGAAGCATATCAGGAATTACAGGCAGAGAGCAAAGCGCTGCTCCTTACTGCCGGGAAATAAAGGAATCGATCCATGAATATCTGGCTCATTAACCACTACGCCGTTCCGCCGAAGTATTATCCCTTGGCGAGACCGACGCTGTTTGCAAAAAATCTCATGACAATGGGACATACCGTGACCGTTTTTGCCGCAAGCTCTGTCCATAATTCGGACGTCAACCTCATCACCGACGGCCGGAAATGGCGGGAGGAAACGGTGGACGGCGTTCACTATGTTTACATCAAGTGCTGTGACTATCAAGGCAGCGGGCTCAAGCGAATTTATAATATCTGTGAGTTCGCGTGGAAGCTTCCGGGTGTCTGCAAGCGGTTCTCGAAGCCCGACGCCATTGTTGCCACCTCGGTTCCGCCGACCTCTTGCGCTATGGGTGTCCGGATGGGACGCAAATGGGGCTGCAAGACTGTGGCGGAGATCGCAGACCTCTGGCCGGAGAGCATCGTATCCTTCGGAATTGCCGGTCCTCATAACCCTGCTGTCCTCGCCCTGCGGCGGCTGGAAAAGTGGATCTACAAAAACGCCGGTGCCGTGGTGTTCACCATGGAGGGCGCTTATGATTACATCGTGGAGCAGGGATGGGAGAACGAGATCCCTCGTTCCAAGGTCTATCATATCAACAACGGCGTTGATCTGGAGCAGTTTGATTACAATACGGAGCATTTCCGCGTGGATGACCCCGATCTGGACGATCCCAACACCTTCAAAGTGGTCTATACCGGCTCTATCCGGAAGGCGAACGGTCTCGGTATCTTGGTGGATGCGGCAAAAGCCATTCGTGATCCTCGTATCAAGATCCTCGTATGGGGAGAGGGAGATGAGCGTGAGGAGTTGACACGCCGCGTGATGGAGGAAGGTCTCACCAATATCGTTTTTAAGGGAAAGGTCGAGAAGAAGTATGTGCCCTCCATCGTTTCCCGGGCAGATCTGAATCTGGTCCATTGGGGCGAGGTCCATCTGATCCAGTACGGTGTCAGCTATAATAAGCTGTTTGATTATATGGCGGCGGGACGGCCGATCTTCTCTACGGTGCGCCCCGGTTACAGTATCTGGGAGAAATATGACTGCGGACGGGATACGGAGGATACTCGCCCTGAGCCACTTGCGCATGAACTGGAAAAAATGGCGGCGCTTCCGCCGGAGGAGTTGTCACGGCTGGGGGAGAACGCCCGCAAGGGTGCTGAGGATTATGACTTCCGTGTATTGACACAGAAATTACTGAATGTGATCGGGGAGATCGAGTGATATGAAAATTACTGTCATCGGAACGGGCTACGTCGGATTGATCGCGGGCCTCGGCTTTGCCAAGTGGGGTAACGAGGTGGTCTGTCTGGATGTGATTCCGGAGAAAATCGAAAAGCTGCAAAAGGGGATCTGCCCCATCTATGAGCCGGGCGCGGAAGTGCAGCTCAGCGATGGGCTTTCCAGCGGCCGCCTTCGCTTTACCTGTGATGTGAAGTCCGCCGTGGAGCATGGCGAGCTGATCTTCATTGCGGTGGGCACTCCGGAGGCGGCGGATGGCAGCGCCGACCTGTGCTATGTATACAGCGCCGCCGACGAGATCGCCGACTATATGCAGAGCTATAAGCTGGTGGTGGACAAGTCCACCGTCCCGGTGGGTACCGCCCGCGCCCTGCGCCAGCGCATTGCGGAGCGCTTGAAGGCGATGGGGAAGAATATCCCCTTTGATGTGGCCTCCAACCCCGAATTTCTGCGGGAGGGCCGCGCGGTGGGCGATTTCGACAACCCCGACCGCATCGTGCTGGGCGTTGCCAGCGAGCGGGCGGAGAAGCTGCTGCGGGAGCTTTACAAGGTGTTCTCCCGCTCCAATAAGCCGGTGGTCGTCACTACGCCGGAGACGGCAGAGATGATCAAATACGCCTCCAACGCCTTCCTTGCCACGAAGATCACCTTTATCAACGAGATCGCGAACCTCTGCGAACAGGTGGGGGCCAACGCCCTTGAGGTCGCCGCCGCCATGGGCAAGGACGGGCGCATCAGCCCCAAGTTCCTGCACCCCGGCCCCGGCTACGGCGGCAGCTGTTTCCCGAAGGACACCAAGGCGCTGGCGGATACCGGAAAAAAATTCGGCGCGCCCATGACCGTGGTGGAAAGCGTGGTTCTTGCCAACCAGCGTCAAAAGAAGCTGGCTGCGGAAAAGATCATGCGCCGTTTTCCCGACGGCGGCGTGATCGCGCTGCTGGGCCTGTCCTTCAAGCCGGAAACGGATGACATCCGGGAATCTCCCGCAGTGGAGATCGCCGGTGCGCTGCTGGCCGACGGGCGCTATACCTGTCTCTTATACACATCTGACGCTGCCGACGAAGAGGATAGT
>ENA-OUUV01000935-OUUV01000935.1-human-gut-metagenome-genome-assembly--contig:-NODE-935-length-16178-cov-5.230540_pt1 | contig 16178 bp, 10 predicted proteins | sample MGYA00237952_ERZ548838 | MGnify/ENA primary metagenome ERZ548838 (study PRJEB26490, sample SAMN05194705) | human gut metagenome | biome: terrestrial biome; feature: human-associated habitat; material... | reverse complement strand
TTGAGGAGAAGATTATTGAGGGCAGACAGGGGATTGAGCAGGAGAGATACCTGACGATCACGATTGAGAGAAAGAACTTTGAGGAGGCAAAGGCACAGTTTGCCACACTTGAGGCAACAATACACAAGGCTTTCATTGAGCTTGGGGCGGAGATTGTGCCGCTTAATGGCAATGAAAGGCTGAAAGTGCTCTATGACTATTACCATCTTGGCGATGAGGGCAGTTTTGATTTTGATATCAAAAAGGCAAAGAAGGTCGGAGCAGATTTTAAGAATGATTTATGTAATGGTATGGTGAAATATTTCCCAGACCATTTTGAGGACGAGAGTAAATACTGCAAGGCACTTTTCATTAAGAAGTATCCCAGCAGTTTATCTGACAGATTTATCAATGAGATTACTTCCCTTCCGGTACACTCCATTACCAGTATTGATGTAGTGCCTGTGCCAAAGGATTTGACCACAAAGGTGCTTCAGAAGAAATATCTTGGTATTGAATCGGATATTATCAAGCAGCAGAGAGTCCGTAATAAGAACAATGACTTCTCCACAGAAATCTCTTATGCAAAGAGAACGGAGAAAAAAGAGATTGAGGCAATTATGGATGATGTTCGTGAGAATGACCAGTGTCTTTTCTTTGTAGGAGTTACCATTATCCTTATGGCAGAAAGTAAGAAGGAGCTTGAGAGTGTCTGCGAAACAGTAGAAACAATCGGAAAACGTAACAGTTGTACGATTGATACACACTACTTAAAGCAGAGGGAAGCACTCAACACGGCACTTCCGATTGGTGTAAGACAGGTGGAAACAATGCGTACCCTTCTTACCCAGTCGCTTGCGGTGCTTATGCCGTTCAATGTGCAGGAACTGAATGACAGTACAGGTAATTATTACGGTATAAACCAGATCAGTAAGAATGTGAATATTGGCAACAGAAAGAAGCTCATCAACGGAAATGGCTTTGTATTCGGAGTGCCGGGTTCCGGCAAATCATTCTTCTGTAAGATGGAAATGGGCAGCGTATTTTTATCGGGGGATGATGAGATTATCGTCATTGATCCGATGAACGAATATTTTGATATTGCACAGACTTATGGCGGAACCGTGGTAAATATGTCCACATACACGGACAACTATGTAAATCCGCTTGAGATGGATGTGTGGAGTCTTGATCCGAATGATTCAAAGGGAATGATAAGGGAAAAAGGGGAATTTATGCTTGGTCTTTGTGAGCAGTGTATCGGGGACAGCTTAAATTCCAGACAGAAATCAATCATTGACCGCTGCGTGAGAAAGATGTATATCGACATCGCAAGGGGCAGGGAAAAGTATATTCCGGTAATGAGTGACTTCTACGATATCCTTATGGAACAGCCGGAGGACGAAGCAAAGGATATCGCATTGTCTTTGGAACTTTTTGTAAATGGTTCCCTCAATATCTTTAACCATCAGACAAATGTTGATGTAGATAACCGATTCACGGTATATGGTATCAGGGACTTAGGCACGGAACTTAGTCCTATCACAATGCTTGTTATGATGGAGTCCATTCAGAACAGAATTGTAGAAAACGGGCAGAAGGGCAAGGCAACCTGGCTCTATATTGATGAGTTCCACGTCCTGCTTAATTCGGAGTATTCTGCAAAATATTTACAGCAGCTCTGGAAGAAGGTGAGGAAACAAGGTGGACTGTGCACGGGTATCACTCAGAACGTCGTGGATCTTTTACAGAACTACACCGCCACTACAATGCTTGCAAACTCGGAGTTTGTTGCACTCTTAAAGCAGGCGAATACAGACAGTTCCAAGATGGCAGAGGTTATCGGTGTATCAGAGGCACAGCTTCGTTTCGTAACCAATACTGCATCGGGAATGGGACTTATCAAGTGTGGTTCCGTGGTAATTCCGTTTGATAACCAGATCAGCAAGGACACTGACCTTTACAGACTGTATAACACCAATATCCACGAAAAGATTGCGGAGCAGAAGAAAAGGGAGGCAAAATTTGCTGATTAGAATTGCAATGTATCAGCCATTTGGACTAAGTTCCGGATGGCTACTTTTTACCTTTTTTAAGGATACAGAAAGAAGGTGGGAACATTGAAGATAAAAAAAGTGGATGACAAGCCTATGGTCATTCACACTAAGAAAAAAGCTAAGATTCATATGCATGAACCGAAGAAAGCTAAAATTAAGGGCAGTAACATTTACACTGTACAGCGTGGTCCGAAAATTGCCAGTGCAAAGATAAATGATACAGGTAAAAAGAAGTCTTATCGTAAGAGTACCATTCATCAGGCAGAGAAGAAAGAAAAGGAACCTTCAAAATTTAAGAGAAATATACGGGAGTCCAATACTTCTATCAAGACGAAGAATACCAATCTTCATATAGCAGGAAGAACGGGAGCACTTGCGACTGGAGCAGTTACAGAGCAGGTGGAAGGCGGGCAGGAAGTGTCACAGGCAGCTTATCTTGCATATGAAGCAAGCCGTCCGGTTACGGGAACTGCTTCAAGGGGAGCGTCACTTTTCAGAAAGAAAGCGGCAGCCGAAGCAAAGAGGCGTATCAAGAAGGTAGAAACAGGAAAGAAGCTGGCAAAAAAGATGGGAAAGAAAGCTGCCAGTGATACGGCAAAAAAGGTTGCCGGTGACACGACAAAGACAGCAGCGAAAGAAACTGCGAAAGAAACTGCGAAAGAAACTGCCAAGAACACTGCAAAAGAAACTGCCAAAACTACGGCAAAAGCGGCAACCACAGCGGCAGGTACAGCGGTTGCACCGGGAGCAGGTACAGCAGTCGGCATGGCGGCAGGCTATGCCACGGGTGTATCTATTGAGGCGAAGGATGTGAAAGCAGCGAACCGTAGCAGAAAGATTAAATTTTTTCTGGATAAGATGAAAGAACAGGAAAATCAGACGGACAGTGTTGTAAAACTGGTAAAAGATCTGATTGTAAAAAAGGCAGTTCTCTGGATAAAGGCGGCAGCTCCGATTATCGGACTTGTACTTTTGCTGTTGGTTCTTTTAGTGGTAATCGTTGCAGTTCCGGTTATTGCTGTGATAGCGATTCTTTATAATTCACCATTTGCCTTATTTTTACCGCCGCTGGAGTCAGGAGATACAGTGCAGACAGTTACAAGTGCTTATGTGTCTGAATTTAACCGTGATGTGAATACCAAAGTGAATGAACATACCGGATATGACTTTGGCGAACTGGTGTATGTAGATTATGAGGGAATGGATGAAAATCCAAGTAACTACTACGACATTATGGCGGTCTACATGGTCAAGTATGGTGTAGGCGATACTGCAACAATTATGAATGATATATCAAAGGGGTGGTTGCAGACTGTAGTAAATGATATGTGTTCTTATACTACAAGTAGTGGAACAAAAGATGTGGAGGAAACAGACGCAGATGGCAATGTAACAACTGTTACGAAGTCGGTACTGTATGTAAATGTTACGCTCAAATCATACAGAGATATGATTTCCGTTTATGGATTTAATTCTGATCAGATAGAAATGCTTGAGCAGATCATGAGTCCTGAGTTTATGGGACAGCTTGGATATGCCGGAAGTGGAAGCGGTGGAGGCGGTGGAAGCCCCGGAGTAAGTTCCATGACAGAGGATGAAATAAATGCAATCCTCAGTGGTATTACAGATAGCAGGCAGAAAGCAGTCTGCTCTTATGCCCTTCACAGAGTGGGTTATCCTTACAGTCAGGAATTAAGAGATAGTGGCAATTATTATGATTGCAGTTCACTTGCGTATTATTCATGGAAGGATGCAGGTGTGAATATCAGTCATGGAGGAGCAACTACAGCAGCGGCAGAAGCACAGGGACTTGATGAAGCAGGAAAGACCGTATCTTATGATGAAATGCAGCCTGGTGATCTTATCTTTTACAGTTTCACAAACAACGGAAGATATAAGAATATCAGCCATGTGGCAGTATATGTCGGCAATGGCAAGGTGGTAGAAGCCCTGAATGAAAGAGTTGGCGTAGTTTACCGTGATGTGGCAAGTGTCGGAAAAATTGTAGTAATTGGCAGACCATAGAAAATTGGCAGAGAGGGCGAAAGTCCTCTCTGGAACAGGAGGTAAGAATGGATTTAAAAGATATGATTCTTGTAATGGAGAATTATAAGGGAACAGAAAGAAATATGCTTATGACTTTGGAAGATTATAAGAAGTTCGTTGCCATTGATGATATGTCAGAGCTTGCAGATCAGATGCTGCTTCTTGGAAGAACGCTTGCGGAAGGTTTTACAGAGTATTACAGGGCAGCAAATGTTACAGTTTTTGCAAAATTCTGTAGAGATGATGTGGAACTGGGACGCTTTTTGCAAGGATATTATAATGATTCAAAGAAATTTTACTTTGATAAGGCAACAAGTTCCCCAGAGTGTATTACAAAGATGGATGAGATTGGAATGACGGATAGAGGCTGGATAGATGACTTTATCCTGCATTATGAAAAATGCGACAGGACATTTGAAAGAGGGCAGACATTTCATAATTTTAATGACCACGATTATATGGTACTTGAAGCATTATCTCCACGCAATCTTGTGGTAATGGATATGAAAAGCGGCTCTCTCACGATTGCTCTCGGAGCAACAGAGTATAAGCGATATCCGAAAGACGAGGAGCCAACAAAGGATAACACAACGATTGGGGTATCGTGGGAGCACGGGATTTATCTTGGGTCCACACTTTCGCAGACCAACTTTAAGGCATATAAAAGAGAATACGGAACACCTGAAAAGATAAAAGATGTTTATGATTACAGGGCGAAACTCAAGCAGAAGTTTTATTTTTATCAGGATTTGTCAAAGGATGATGATATTCCCAAAAATATGCAGAATGATTTCCTGCACCAGATGTATAAGGAATTTGGAACGATAGAGGAGGAATATTTTTATGACAGGCTTGAAGATGGAAAGTATGATGAAGGTTTTAAGGAAAGACAGGTAAAAGAAAAAAAGAGCCGATGAGGAAAAATGGAATTGGAGGCTGATATCGAATGGAAAGAGAATTTGATATTGAGATAAAAGAAGTTCTCTCAAGGGTAGAGACAGTAAAGGCAGAGTCACTTGACGATGCCATAAACAAGGCAATGGATATGTATTATTCAGAGCAGATAGTCCTTGATGCGGAGGATATGAAGGGAGTTGATTTTTCGCCATACAGCGAAGAACAGCTCCCTTCTTCATTAAAGGAAAATGGAGGAAAGACACGATGAAAAATGAGCAGACAGCAGTTATTAAGGATATGGAATTTTTATTAAACGAACTTCATAAGGAATGGGAAAGACCGGGAGAGGTAAAATCGTCTGTCAGTATTCCATATGAGAAAGTTGAGGAAATCAGCAGAAAGCTGAATGTGATTGTCTATGAGACACAGCAGTCGGCTGACAGCGACGGACTTGCCTTTAAGCAGAGCATAGCCAAGTCAAAGCAGTGTTATGTGCTTCTCAGGATTATGCGAAAGATTGTAAAAGGAAAGGGCAAATGTGATAGACAGGTGGTTGATGCAGAATTTGTGATTGAGCTTGACGGGGAGGAGTCAAAGCTCTTTAAGGAAATGTTTGCAGAATTACTGAAGTAAAAGGAGGGTGACACATGAGTGTTGATATGAAGGTCAAAGCGATATATGATTCAGAAATCAGCAACATCACCCGTTCTGAAAAGAACTGGAAAGATGTATTAAAGGTTGCAGGTCAGTTATATCGCTATGAATTTGATAATATCGTTATGGTAACAGCTCAGAGATCACCGGAGAAAAGTACCCTTATGGCAGATTATGACACTTGGAAGAAAGTGGGAAGATATGTAAAGCGTGGAGCAAAGGGCTGTGCTATCTTCCCCTCAAGGGCACTTAATCCCCGTATGAGATATATTTTCGATATCAGTGATACAGGCGGAAAGAATGTGAAGCTGACATGGGATCTGGAGGGGGAAAACCTGAAAAGTTATGCAGACTTTCTGGTATCGGAAGGACAGATGGAGCGGTATAAAAGCGATGACAGGGAATCACTAAAAAATACGCTAAAACAGTTTACAGGAACAAATGTTTGGGATATAATAAAAGAGGAGTTCGGAGATAGAATGTCCGAACTTATGCAGCTATCAGGTAGTGTGATAAAGGAATTCAACGAAAAACGCAAGGGCTTACAGCAGGATAGCGATATGGAGCAGTTAGTATATTCCAGTGTTATGTATGCTGTAGGGACGAGATGTGGATTTGACTTATCTGTGCAAGAACAGGATTTCAGTCAGATTGTAAACATCAAAGATGAGGAGATAGTTTACCGTCTTGGTTCCCTTGTATGCGATGTCTCCTGTAGTGTTCTTAGAGAATTTAGTAGGAATTTACAAACGATTGAGAGCGAAAGGAGAATATCATATGTTAGAAGCAATGACTTACAAGGAAGTGGACGGACTGCTGTATCCGGAGCTGACAATGCCGGACGAGACAGAGGATTTAACGAAGCTGGGCAGATACGGGAGAATGGCAATGAAGTATCTTCTGGAGAACGAACCGGCAAGGTACAAGACACTGATGAGATTCGGGAAGATGTACGAGAAGATGTCGGCAGTAGAGGAGGAAGCAAACCAGCTTTACGACCAGTTGGAGGAACAGTATCTAATGAAGCACAAGCCACAGAATCCATCATCGACAATGGAGATGTGGAAGATAAGAGAGCAGGCGAAGATGCAGGCAGAGGAAGTGGTACTGAATCAGATAGTGATGCGATTCCACTAGAATCAGATGATACAGAACTGAATAGGGAACTTGATGAAATCAATTCATTGGGTGTCAGTAAGGAAGCCGAATATACACAGGCTTCCTTTTTTTTCGACCAAAACGGGCAGGCTAGTTTTGGTGTGAAGCAGTCAGAGAAAACCAGACACAATGAATTTATGCGTCAGTATGAGGAGGACAGAAAGACTGCCCTTGCAGGAAAATATAACTATCTCAATCCGAAAAAGGCAGAAAGTGTACCAAGTGAGTATGTAAAACAAATACTTATGAGAGGGACTGGCTTTGTCGGTGGAAAAGGCAGAGTGTGTGAAATTTACCGCACAGAGATAGATGCTGGAACCAGAGCAAAGCGTATCAAGGCAGAATATGGTCAGGGTGGTGCAAGCTGGCCGCTTGACGGTCTGGGCTTGCACGGGTATGACACATTTCACGGTTCGGGACTTCGTATCCAATGGAAAGATCAAGATGGAGAAGTAGAAGGATATGTTTCGTGGAAGAATGTCGAAAAGGAAATCGGTGTACTTATCCTTACCGGAGAATACCAGTCGGAGACACCTCGTATTGATGAGCTTGCAATGGACGGACTTCGTGAAGATGATGAAGTCATTGACGCAGAGTACCGTGAAGTTGATACGCAGGAGGAAAAATCAGAAATTGATGATTATGCTATTCCTGATGAGCCTGACAGTTATGCTGTAAACAGAAAGGCGGCTGAGTTACGGTATATCAAGCCGATTGATTATGCTGACCGTGTAGCTGCAATGGATGAAGATTTAAGAGATGCCATTGAGATACTTGTGTCAGAATGTAGCTGTTACACACCATTCCGTGCTTTCCTTATGGATGTGGTGCAATCGGATTTTGCATTTATGCCGAATAAGCTGGAACTGATCTGTGAGATAGCGATGGGAAATGTTCAGGGTGAGAGAAAGGCATATTGCAATAATCAGTATGGACTCACAGAATACACTTTAAGCAGTGCAGATGTGAAAGTAAGCTACAAAAACAGAAATGGAGAGAGGGCAGGGGATACCGTATCGTGGCGTGAGGTATATGAAATCTTATCCTATATGGTAAAACAGCCATTTTACTGTGGAGAGGACCAGAAGGCAATCTATCAGACCATAAAAAATAAGATTGACAGGGAAAAGATGAATCCTGTTTACCGCAAGTTCTTTGATATTGAGGACAGTGTGAGAGAAAGCCGTCTTAAAACCAGAGAACGGGCGATTGCATATGGCTTGAATACCAAGATTGACACGGATGGTCGTATAATTTCTGATGAGGATAAGAATGTATCGGCAGATATTTCGCAGAATGATACCGAACCACAGGAGGCTGCCCCTGAAACACCTGCACAGGAAGTATTACCGCCAGCGGAAGGTCTGCGTGGAAAAGAAAAAACACAAGACCAGACAAAACTCAATTTCCATTATAACCTGTGGGAAACAGAAAAGGGCGGTGTAAAGACCAGATACCAGTGGAACATTGATGCAATCTGTACACTAAAGCAGATTGAAGCAGAAAACAGACTTGCAACACAGGAGGAGCAGACGGTTTTATCAAAGTTTGTCGGCTGGGGCGGGTTGTCACAGGCATTTGATGAGAATAATGCAGGGTGGACCAGAGAATATGCAGAACTGAAAGAACTTCTTTCCGATGAGGAATACAGTGCCGCAAGAGCAACCGTAAATAATGCCTTTTATACTTCACCTGAGATTGCAATGTGTATTAACTCAGCACTTGTGCAGTTTGGCTTTAAAGGCGGCAATGTCTTGGAGCCTTCTATGGGTATCGGCAATTTCTTCGGAAGTATGCCAGCACCAATGCAGCAAAGTAAGCTGTATGGAGTGGAGCTGGACAGCATATCAGGAAGGATTGCAAAACAGCTTTACCAGAATGCCAATATCAGTATTACGGGATTTGAAAACACCACATATCCGGATAACTTTTTTGATGTTGTTATGGGAAATGTGCCATTTGGAGATTATAAGATATTCGATCCAAAGTACAACAAGTATAACTTCCGTATTCACGATTATTTTCTGGCAAAAGCACTCGATCAGGCAAGACCGGGCGGCATGGTTGCAGTGATTACCACAAAGGGAACACTGGATAAGAGCAATCCGACTATACGAAAGTATCTGGCTGAGAGGGCAGAACTTGTGGGAGCAATCCGACTTCCGAATACTGCATTTAAGGATAATGCAGGAACTGAGGTGACTGCGGACATTCTTTTTTTACAGAAAAGAGAGCGAAAAATTGATATAGAGCCTGACTGGGTACATCTTGGTGTCACAGGTGATGGCATAGCAGTCAATTCCTATTTTGCAGAGCACCCGGAGATGATGCTTGGTACAATGCAGTATGACACAAGGATGTTCGGACAGGACAGCAGATATACCGTCTGTGTGAATAATGATGAGAACTTCAATCTGTATGAAGCACTCAATAAGGCAATCTGTAACATCAGAGCACAGATGACAGATTTTGAGAGACTGGCAGATAATGAGGAACAGACAGAGGAAGTCATTCCCGCTGATCCGGATGTCAGAAATTATACTTACACATTCTTTGAAGGAAAACTTTATTACAGGGAAAATTCAGAGATGGTAAGGCAGAAAGTATCACCGACAGCAGAGGAGCGTATCAAGAGCCTTGATGAAATCAGACAGATAACAAGAGAGCTGATTGATATCCAGATGGAGGGCTGTAGTGATGAGGAGCTTGCAGACAAACAGCAGCTTTTGAATGTAAAATATGATAAATTCGTTGGAAAGTATGGAGCAATCACTTCCAAAGCAAACCGTACAGCGTTCAGGGATGACAGCGATTATCCGCTTCTTTGCAGTCTTGAAGAAGTAAATGAGGACGGGGAGGTGAAGAAGGCTGATATGTTTTATAAGCAGACGATTAAGGCAAAGTCCGTGGTGGACAGGGTAGAAACTGCGGTAGAGGCTCTTAATGTATCGGTCAATGAGTTTGGATATGTAAATATCCCTTATATGCTCTCCATTTATGAAGCAGACAGGGATACTCTCATAAAGGAACTTGATGGAATTATATTTCTTAATCCTGACCGTTACAATGAAAATAACCCGGACGCAGGCTGGGAGACAGCAGACGAATATCTGTCGGGAAATGTAAGGGATAAGCTGCGTGTTGCAAAGGCAATGGCGGCGGATACCGATAATCCGCAGGCAGAAAGATTTGCCGCCAATGCCGCAGCCCTAGAGGAAGTTCAGCCGGAATGGATTGAAGCCTCGGATATTGATGTAAAGATTGGTACAACTTGGATTGAGCCGCTTGATTATGAGCAGTTTATCTATGAGCTGCTTAATACACCAAAGAGGGCAAGGGCAATCAGAACAGAGTATTATAATTCCGGTATTCAGGTACACTTGAATAAAATGAGTATGGAATGGTTCATTGAAAATAAAAGTATGGATAAACATTCCGTGGCTGCAACGAAAACTTATGGTACAAGCAGAATGGACGCTTATTCTATTTTTGAGGATACCCTGAACTTAAAAACAGTCACTGTCAGGGACAGGATTGATGACGGTGATGGCAAGTACCATTATGAAGTCAATAAGAATGAGACAATGCTTGCAAGGGAAAAGCAGAATATGATCAAGGAGAAGTTCAAGGAATGGCTGTTTGCAGAACCGGAACGCCGACAGAAGTATGTGGAATATTATAATGAAACCTTCAATAATATCCGCCTGCGTGAGTATGACGGAAGCCATTTGCAATTTCCAGGAATGAACCCTGAGATTGAATTAAAACCGCACCAGAAAAATGCGGTGGCACGAATCCTTATGGGAGGAAATACCCTGCTTGCCCACTGCGTCGGAGCCGGAAAGTCGTTTGAAATGATGGCTGCGTGTATGGAACAGAAAAGACTCGGACTTTCCAATAAGACAATTATGGTAGTGCCAAAGCCGCTTATCGGGCAGACGGCAAGTGAATTTTTAAGGCTTTACCCGTCAGCAAACATCTTGGTTGCAACGGAGCGTGATTTTGAAAAGAGCCGAAGAAAGCAGTTTGTGTCAAGGATTGCGACAGGCGATTATGACTGCATCATTATGTCGCACTCGCAATTTGAAAAAATTCCAATTTCGGCAGAGAGAAAGGAGCGAATGCTTAATGAACAGATAAATGAGATCACCTATGCGATTGATGATATGAAGGAGCGGAACGGGGAACGCTGGACCGTAAAGCAGATGGAAAGCCAGAAGAAAAAGCTGGAGGAACAGCTTAAATCCCTGACCGATGAGAGCAGGAAAGATGACCTCATTACCTTTGAGGAGCTGGGTGTTGACTCTATTATGGTAGACGAAGCACACAATTTTAAGAACCTCGCCACATTTTCAAAGATGAATAATGTGTCGGGAATCAGCAGTAGTGGGGCTAAAAAGTCAACGGATATGCAGCTTAAATGCCAGTATTTATCAGAGATAAATGATGGCAGGGGAATTGTATTTGCAACAGGTACACCGATAAGCAACACAATGTGTGAGATGTATGTTATGCAGCTTTATTTGCAGAAATCGGCACTTGAGGAGATGGGAATTCATCATTTCGACTCGTGGGCGGCTAACTTTGGAGAAGTAACAACGGCACTGGAGCTTACGGTTGAGGGCAGTGGTTTCCGTTTCAAGAGCAGGTTCAATAAGTTTACCAATCTGCCGGAGCTTATGAACATCTTCCGTGAGGTTGCCGATGTGCAGACAGCGGATATGCTTGACCTTGATGTGCCAGCTCTGCGTGGCGGCAAGCCTATCATCGTGGAGTCGGAGCCGGACTGGTATGTGAAGCAGGTAATGGAAGAATTTGTTGTAAGGGCAGAAAGGATAAGGGGCGGGGGTGTTGATCCAAGTGTTGACAACTTCTTAAAGATTACGCACGAAGCAAGACTTCTTGGAACAGACGCAAGACTGATTGATAAGGACGCACCGAACAACCCGGACGGAAAGCTCAATAAGGTAGCGGAAAATGTCTGGAAAGAATATGTAAAAGGAAATGCTGATGGTCATATAGGCTGTCAGCTTATTTTTTCGGATATTGGAACACCGGGACCGGACAAGGACTTTACGATTTATGATTATCTGAAGGAGTCACTTATCCAATATGGTATCCCTGCGGAGGAGATAGCATTTATTCACGATGCAAAAACAGACGCACAGAGGGATGCACTCTTTAAGGAAATGAGGACAGGTAAGAAAAAAGTCCTTATCGGTTCGACAGATAAGTGCGGAACCGGAGTTAATGTACAGACACACCTTGTTGCAATGCACCATGTCGATTGCCCGTGGAAGCCTTCTTCCATTGAACAGAGGGAAGGCAGAGGTATCCGACAGGGAAATAAAAACGATGAGGTGGCAATCTACCGATATGTTACAAAACAAACCTTTGATGCATACAACTGGTCACTTGTGGAAAACAAGCAGCGTTTCATCAGTCAGGTTATGACAAGCAAGGCAGTGAGCCGAAGCTGTGAGGACATTGATGAGGCAACACTTTCTTATGCGGAGATTAAGGCGGTTGCGACAGGCAACCCTTTAATCAGGGAAAAGATGGAGGTTGACAATGATGTCCAGAGATTAAAGCTCTTAAAAGCGTCGTATGATAATCAGAGATACGGATTGCAGGATAATTTTATGATCAAATATCCAAAACTCATCAAAACTGCGACAGAAAAACTTGCCAATGTAAGGGAGGATATAAAGGCAAGGGATAAGGAATTGATTGATAACCCGGACTTTGCCATTACCATAGGCAATGCAACTTATACAGAGCGAGTGGATGGTGGAACCGTAATGCTTGAAGCAATCAGCAAATGTAAGACAGGCGAAACCACTCCAGTCGGTAAGTTCCACGGCTTTGAGCTTTTGGTGGAAAAGAATTTCCTCAGTATCAACTATATGGTGCTTCGTGGAAAGACGGAATACAAGGCAGAACTTTCCACAAGTCCGGTGGGAAGTATGGTAAAGCTGGAGAACCTGTTCAACGGACTTCATGAAAATGTTGATTTTCTGGAAAAGAAGATTGAACAGTACCAGAATGACCTTGAGGCTTCAAAGGCGGAGTATGATAAGCCGTTTGCATATAGTGCAGAACTGGAAGAAAAACTTGCAAGGCAGTATGAATTAAATGCCCAGCTTGACCTTGAGAACGCAAAGGCTATGGATGCAGGTCTTGGCGGACCGGACGAAGAAAAGTCTGAGGACAGAATAGAAAATGCGGGTATTGTTGCAGAGGATAAGGGAATCTATATGCCAGACAGAAACAGGAAAAGATAGGAGTGAAACTCTATGAGCATAAGGAAAGTGGTCGCAGGACTACTGATTACAGCAGGGATTGCCATTATGGCAGTCTCTTTTTTCTGGTGTACAACCGGAGAGAGAAACACGAACCAGCTCATAAATGAATTTGAGCAGACATTGGAGGAGAAGCAGGATGAAAGGTCAGAGGTTGAGAAAGAGCAAACCACCGTTAGTAAAGAGGAGAAAGCCATTCTTAAAGAAGGCAGTATCATCGGCATTATTGAGATACCGGGAATAGATATCAGATACCCGGTAATGGAAGAAACCGGAAGTGAAATGCTGAATGCCGGGACAGGGAACAATGCGTTTTATTGTCAGGTGCAGATATAAGGAGGCGGCAGATGAATAAGAGATACCGACTGGGGGAGATAGAAGAAGCAGTATCGGAAATGGAGGAGCTGATCGACACTCAGGATGATATTGCAGAGATTGATGATGACTTTCAGATTGTCGTAAGCGGCTGGTCTGTGTATGTCGAAAGGCTGAATCTGACACTCAGACAGGGAGTTGCCTGTATCTGGGATACGGAGGCAGGATTATTTATGCCTGATTTTGATGTGACTATCGTGTATGAGGGAAACATCGAAACACAGGAATGGCTCTACTATGAGCAGGACGGAATGATCGTTACACTTGGCAACTGGTTAAATGGCAGATTGTCTTGTGAACAGATAGAACAGCTTTGGTGTGAGCTTATCATACCAGAAAACAATGATAATTCAGAAGTATAAGAAAGAGAGGAACAGCGTATGAAGTATTCAATTAAGGTAAACGAGGTAAGAGCAAAAGATGGCAGCAATATCAAGGGTTTTGCGACCGTGGTATTTGGTGATTCATTCAAGATTACCAATATCGCAATCCTTGAAAATAAGGAAAAGGGAGAGCTTTTTGTATCAATGCCAAGATACCGTTCAAATGAGCGTGATGAGAAAAACAGCGTGATTTATAAGGATGTATGCAATCCTATCACGGCAGAGTTTCGTGAGGAACTCTATACTAATATCCTTGAGGCTTATGCAAAAATCAGGGAGCCGGAGAAAGCAGAAACACAGACACAGGGAAAAACTCAGGAAATGCCGGAGTTTTCCGTGACGGTAACACCTTATGAAAGGGAAGGCAGTAATATCAAGGGACTTGCCCGTATTTACTTTGAAAACAGCTTCATTGTAAATAATGTAAACATCCTTCAGGGCAAAGAGAAAATCTTTGTATCAATGCCTTCTTATAAAACAAAGCAGGTGGACGAGCACGGCAAACCGATTTATCAGGATGTCTGCTATCCGGTCACAAAGGATTTCAGGGAGAAGCTCTATAATGAGATTATTGCAGAATATGAGAAAGCAAAGGATAAGAGCAACGAAAAAGCAAGGGAGAATGCCGAACAGAACCACGGAAATCCCGACAGGGATAAAAAGGATACACCCTTTCGATAATTAAGGCTAAGGGGCGGCATATGCTGCCCTGTTTATAAGGAGGAAAAGCAGATGGAAGCAGAAAAGACACTTACTAATGAGGAGATCATAAGAGAACTTCTCGATTTATTAAAAAAGAATACTATGAAAGAACAGGCAAATGATGTATTTGAGATATGCACCTATGTGGATGGTCTGGAAAAAAAGATTGTGTCTATGACAGAAGAACTTACCAGTATGCAGGACCAGATCAAGAAAATGCAGGAAGATACCCTTATCAATAATGCAAAAAAAGCATTAACAGAAGCACAGGAGCGACTCAATGCCAGATGTGAGCAGATAAAGTCACAGGTATCTGAAGTGAAAGCACAGGTCAAATCTACAGCTAAGAACATAGTTGATGAAGCAAAGGCAAAGGGAAGATCTGCATTATACAGGGTGTGGATGAGGTGAAGCAGGAAGCGGCACATAAGGAAGTATCGAAGGTAAGGGAAGATAAAGCCAGATAGATGTGAGGACGTGGGAGAAATCCTGCGTCCTTTTTTATACCGATTTGTTACAATACAGAACACTAATTCGATGTACAAGGGATGGTTATTGGACAGTATAAAGTGCTATAAATAAAGCATAAGGAAAGCATAAGTGACAGATGCATGATAAATGAGTTAAATAGAACATTTACGGAGGTGGCAGTTATGCATATATTGGTGTTTATTTTAATATTTGTTGTTGGTTCAATCATTGCCGCTTGTGATGGGGATTATTCAGGAATAGCTGCAATCGATATATTTGTAGGATTTTTTGTATTGCTATTGCAGTATTATGGTTATTTACCCAGCCTGTTTTATTAATAATTGCTATTAGGCTATTATTGAATTCCGATGTGCAAACTTCATTTTCCGATGAGCTTCCAGTTTGTCAGGGTTTGTGATATACTCCTTTATGGATTGAATGATATTTTTGCATATGTCGGTTCGATTCATAAGACATACCTCCTAAGTGTGATTAAGTTTGTCGCTGCAACGACCTCACTTTTGGAGGCTTTTGTCAAGTCTTTTCAGAAAAAAACAGAAATTTTCACAAAAAAAATAAAGCCCTATAGCCTTGAAAAATCAAGGCTTTGGGGCTTAAGTTGACAACATTGCCGCCTGATACTGAAATTCACCGTAATAGACCGCATAGGAAACCATATCATCTTTTGTTATTTCAGCGAGCTGTTCATCTATATGAGATGCCAGCTTGCGAAGGATGCCATTTTCTTTTAAGCGAATGGCATAGGATACACCATTTGTTTCACGCTGATGATATAGTTACGGCTTGGTAAATCCACTGTCTCTCCGGAGAAGCAATGGAATGTTTGGATAACAGGAGCGTAGAATCCAAAGCCAGCAGAATCATTTCTGGTTTCTTTATGGAATACACTACTTTTCGGAATCGTCGCATCAAATCATAAAACTGATTTAACGTAGTATCATCCAAACGGTTGAAAAAACGCGAAAGAGTTGGTTGCGAAGCAAGTGCATTCTTAGCCAGAACTGCTGTCAGGATTGGGTCATTGGTAAGTTCATCAGCACAGTCATCTTCAAAGTATGCTCCGAGAATCTGGTAGATTATCTGTCACAGATTTTCATCATCTTTATGGAAACGAAAAGATGCACTGTCATTGG